>Ga0208560_1000074_pt1 | contig 12543 bp, 4 predicted proteins | sample Virmet3827_250_FD_185742 | JGI IMG/M metagenome (GOLD analysis project Ga0208560, IMG submission 185742) | Marine viral communities from the Southern Atlantic ocean transect to study dissolved organic matter and carbon cycling - metaG 3827_250... | ecosystem: Environmental > Aquatic > Marine >...
ATTCAATGTAAGGGTGGTGGTAGTACAACTACGACTGGCCCTTCAAAACAACAAGAAGCAGTGCTTAGGCGGCAAATGGAATTATCTCGGAAAATGGAAGGCTTGGGTCCTTCAATGTATTACGGAGGTGAGACCTTAGCTGAGCAGGACCCATGGAGTATGTTTGGCTTAGAGTCTCAAGCAAAGTCCGCAGGAGATGTAGGCGAGATAAGTGACGCTGCCTCTGCAAGATTCAAAGATGCTATGGCATACGACCCGACTCAAGACCCACGAACTGAGCAGTACTTAGATGCAATAACCTCTCCACTAAAAGAAGAGTTTACTGAAGAAGTGCTCCCAACCTTAGGGTCTCGAGCTGTATCCCAAGGAGCCTTTGGTGGCTCTCGTGCAGCTATTGAAGAAGATAAAGCTGTACGTACATTCGGAAGAGCTATGGGTGATACTCGAACTAAAGGATTGATGGATATCATTGATTCTAATAGACAACAACAAGCGACAATGATGAGTGCAGTGCCTAGTCTCCAAGATGCAGCCACACAAGGAAGCCAAGTGCTTCGTGATGTTGGTGCTGGATATGAAGAGAGAAGTCAGGCAGAGATTGATGCCGACAGAGAAAGATTTGAATTTGGAGAGCAATCCCCAAGAGATCATTTAAGAGATGTTTCTGGTATGTTAAGTGGTATCGACTTCGGAAGTATAACTAAAACAAAAGGAGGTAAGTAATGCCGATTCCATTATTAGCAATGGCGTTAGGTGGGGCAGCATTAGGTGCCTTGTCTAATCCAGAAGACAGAAAGAAAGGGGCCCTTATGGGTCTTGGAGCTGGCCTACTAGGTCCAGCAGTAGCAGGAGCTGCAGGAGCTACAGGAGTTGCAGGAGCTGCAGGAGCCGCAGGTGGCGCAGGAGCAGGAGCTGCAGGTGGATTAGCCGCAGGTGGCGCAGGTACAGCCGCTGGTACAGCCGCAGGAGCTGCAGGAGCTGCAGGAGCAGGAGCTGCAGGAGCTGCCCTTCCAGCCGCTGCTACAGGAGCTACACAAGCTGCAGCCGCAGGTGCTCCTATTGTTGAAGCAGGGATGACTACTGGTGCGATTAACGCTAACGCAGCTCAACTTGCTGCACAACAAGCCGCAGCAACAGCACCTGCAAATATGACTACAGCTCAATTGATAGCTAGAGATGCAGCTAACGCTAACTTCATGAAGAGTCCTGTGCTTGACGCAGGTAAGATCGCAGCTCAAAAGACTGGTGCTGTAGGCCCACTAGGTAAGATAGGAGCCTGGGGTAAGGAGAATCTTCCTGGGGTGGCAGGGGATATTGCAAAGCAAACCATAGTCTCGAAGCTGACACAGGAACCGCAACAAGCACCCGCAGGTGGAAGTCATGCGCTAGCTCTACAAGCACAAGCACCTAGCAACCCTTACCAAAGGGCAGCTGTCAATCGCCAAACACGCATGAATCAAAGGGGTGCTGGTGGCGGCGGACCTCGTAGGTTTATTTAATAAAGGGGAATAATATGTCCGATTCAAATGCATTAGTCAAACTGTTCGGCAACCTAATGGGTAGCATGGACGAAGATGATGAAAAGAAGGCACAGGGTCTTGTACCTGAACCTCCACAACTAGACATACCTCCAATGGTAACTCCTCAAGTACCCCCAGCTCCGGATGAGACGCAACAAGAAGCTGCTCACAGGGTACTTATGGCAGGAGAAAGGGGTCACGATAAAGCTGCACAGATGACTTATGGTACAATGGCTGACGCCTTAACACCTAATCCAGATAGCATCCCTGAGTGGGGATATGCTGGTATTCGGAAAATATTTGGTATTAAAACTCCAGAAGAAGAACAAGCTATGCTTGCATCACAGCAAGGAGTCCCTGTACCTGTACAACAAGGGGTTCCTCCAATTATGAACCCTCAAGGCAGTTTACCTGCATCACATATGGATGGTAACACATTTGTCTTAGCTGCACAGAAGCAGGGCTTACCGACAGACAACGGTACTCTAAATCAAATAGTGAATCGAGTGAATAGCGGGATGTCACCTGATGATGCTGCCGCTGAAGTAGCAGCAGGGTCAGTACAACAAGGAGTTCCTGAGTTACTAGCTAGCCCAGAGGAAAGCCCTCAGGCTCCGCCTAACCTTGGATTTGATGGTACACCTACACTAGAAAGTGTACAACCACCACCTGCACAAGAAGATCCGTATGGACACCTCGATTGGGGAGATGCAAATAGAGCATCATTCCCAGTATGGATGTCTGATCCACTTGATACAGCAGGTGCAGCAAAAGCACCAGAAGCTATCAAAAAGATTGATAAACGATTGGCAGAGTTAGAAGATCTAAGGGATAGCGGTCAGCTAAGCCCTGCGGGTTATACTCAACAGGCTGAGGTGTTGAAACGTCACCGTCAAAGCCATGAATATGTGATAGCGAACCAAGAGACTAACCTGAAAGACAGGGATCTCTTCAAGGTAAAACGTCTATATGATGCTGGTCTTACTGACCAAGCTGAAGCGTTAGCTGTGGAGCTAGGACTTCCTTCTCCATCAGGTGTACCACCAGTTGAACTCAACGAAGATGGTGTGCCTGTTATAATTGGAAAACAAGTACCTGAAGTCGAAGAAGAGGATGTTGCAGTAGTCGACCCTAATAAGATGACTACCGAACAGCTAATAACTAGGGATGCTAATAACGATAACTTCATGGGCCAGAAGGAATTTGCTGAAGATAAGGCGGCGATTGATAAACTCACTGCTGAGCAGGATGAGGACGCTGAGACTCTCATTGAAGATGACGATAAGAGGAAGAGCTTCTTATCTAAACTATGGGATGGCGTTAAGAGTGTAGTGTCTGAACAATTCCAAGACCCTACAAACCAGAAAGCTATGTTCGCGTATGCTATCTCTCGTGCTTTAGGTTACGATGGTGCTACTATTGCTGGTAAAGTATTAGAAGATGGGTGGTCAAGACAAGCTGAAGCTGAGAAAATATATGGTAAGCAAGTCGTTGCTGCAGAGAAGAAACGTATCGAAGACCAGAAGATTGATTACTCTAAGCCTATTACAGTGTATCACCCGAAGACCCAGAAAAACTATACTATTTTTAGGACCAAAGGTGGGGATCAGTTTGTATGGGAAGTAGGTGGTAGTACAAAGGGTGTGGATATTTCGACGCTTCTCGCAGACGGGTACCAATTTAAAGAAGGCTTGACTCGACAAGATCATAGAGATTCGATGCTTAAGACTTTGACTGATAATACAGCCAGAGCTTTTGACCATATATCAAGTGAGGATATCGATGATGAGACTAAAGCTGCAATAAGGAAAGGTATTGATCCTGCAGAATTAAAGACAGCTATAGATAACTTTATAGGCCAATACCCTAAAGGTACTGACTTTATTAATTCTAATATTATGAATGCAATCACCATATCAGCAGGTAACTATGTGCAAGCTATTAAAGATGGACGAGCTGTAGGGTCTAAAGATCTTACAGGTTATCTCGACTATGAAAAACTCACCCTTGATATCAAGGATAACGGGTTACCCTCAACATTCTTTGCAATTTCAAAGCATCCTGATCAAGAGATTGGGGTTAATGGTTGGAGCAAGGTTAACCATAAGGTTAATGGCTTAATGCAATCTGTTAACAGCCAACTACTCAAAGCAAATAAAGATGCACAACCTATGACTAAGGGAGAGGTGTACAAAGCATTGTACGATGAGTACGTTAAGATGGCAGAAGCTTCGATTGACCCTAAGGACAAGGATGACAATCCATTTGCTACATACTGGGAAAAGGCATCTGTTGAATCATCTGATGATAAACATCTTTCCTTATCACCAGCTATGTTATGGATTCAAAACATTGATAAGAGACCTGACCCATCATATTCACCTCCTAACGGGGGTGCATTGATAAAGACCCTTATTGCTAACAGATTAGGGAAATCTTAATTAATAGGAGATGTCGATTATGAGCGACAATAAAGAAGTACTTCATGGGCAAGACGCAATAGCTCAAGTCGAACAAAACTTAGGAAGACCGTTAACCTATGCGGAGAAACGCGTAGTCGAGGAAGAGGGGTACGTTGCTGCCCCTTATACCGACACTAAAGGTGTTACAACCTTTGGGGTAGGTCAAACGGGAAGGTGGATCGAGGAAGGTTTTGAGCCTGCTTTTCAGCATCATGTTGACAGAGCTAGAGCTCGTATACCTAAGTTCGATAAGTTCCCTGAGGAACTCCAAGCTGAGCTTATTCAAGCTGAGTACAGGGGTGACTTGGGGCATTCCCCTACTTTTGTACGTCTTATGAATGAAGGTAATTACCAAGAAGCCTCTCAGGAGTTCTTGGATAACAATGATTACCGTAAGTCACAGGAAGAGGGAACAGGTGTTCACGGGAGAATGGAGAGAGTATCTGATGCAGTTGCATCCTTTGGTGCTCCTGCGGTAGACGAAAAGGGGAGAGTAGTACCTGAGGCTACAACAGCCCCTGTAACCGACTTTAGAATCGGTACCTCAGGATATTCATTCATTGACGGTGATACTGTTAAGGATGATACTACAGGTGAACGGGTAAGACTCCGTGAGATAGACCTCGCTGAGCTTACTAAAGTCACAAGAGAAGGTGGGTATTCAGTTGGTGAAGGTGCAGGTCAAGTTACTAAAGAGTACGTGGCACACCTAGCTAACAAGTATGGATACACACAAGTAAAAGCTGGAAAAGAAAAAGATGACTATGGGCGTAGGATTGGTGATCTAGTTGATGAAGAGGGCAACTCCTTTACCGACTTCTTGATCAGCCAAGGTATCGCAAGACCTACCTTCATTGGTAGATCAACTGAGATGATGAGTGATGAGAGTTATGATCGATTCGTCTGGGGTGAGAGCCTAAGAAGCCTTAGAGGTCCTGACACAGAAAGAACAGATATAGATGTTGCTCGAGAGTTAATACAGAGAGCAGCCTTAGATCCTTCTAATGGTGTCCCTCTATTCAAACAGAAAGCTTTTAACGAAGAGGAGTTCGCATCTTTCCCTGAGTTATTCTCAGGTGTAGTATTACGTAATAAGAATGCAACCTTTGACAACAGATCTAAGACACCTTTCTCAGATTCTTTTGGTGCTGGTGTAACATCAGCCGTTAATGCATTTAGAATGGCTGGAGCAGCTATGGCAGACACTGTAGGTGCTGACGATGCTCAGGCTTGGTTTGAGGGCGGTGCTGCTTACCATAGGTCTAAGTTGGCTGATGCACCTAAGGTCCGATTGAGCTATAAGGATGTTGATTGGTCTTCATTCGGTCAAGTCACAGAGTTTCTTGGTGCTAACATGATGATGTCTCTCCCTTACATGGGAGTCACTATGGCATCAGTAATAGCCGCTCCGTTCACAATGAACGCTAGTCTAGCTGCCCCTGTGGCAATGTACTCAGGTATGATCCTTGACGAAATGCCAGGGAAGATGGAAGATAAGAGCTACGGTGTTGCCCTTGCAGGTGGCGCAATAGCTGCATCATTGGATCGTTTAGGTCTTAAAGCGGTTATGGGCTCTTTCACCCCTAAGCATTTCTTAACTGGAGAAGCTAAGGATAAGGCTATCGATGCTATCCAACAAGCAGGCTTAGCGACGAGTAGGGAAGAGGCTGAGCGAGTTCTTTCAAAAGCTACTAAGCGAGAGCTACTAGGCTATATCGGTGATGTAAGTAATTTCATGGAGAATCAAATAACCAAGAGCTACATACTGAAGCAGTTTGCTAAGAGGATGTTAGTTTCAGGTGGCATGGAAGGTGGTACGGAGATGCTCCAAGAGCTAACTCAATACACATCCTCTGTCATAGGATCTGAGAAGACTTGGGATTATGATGAGCTTGAAGAGCGTATGGCTAATGCCGCTATTGCTGGTGGTATGATTGGTAGTTCTTTCTCTGTACCCTCTACAGCTTTCCAAGCAGGTCAATGGAAAGATGCTGGGGTTGCTAAGTCAGATTATGATAAGCGATTTGAGGATGCCACAGCTGGCTTTAGGGCAGATGAAAGGGCAAAGACTGCAACAGAAGGTAGCAAAGGATATGTCCCCGACATTCAAACTAAACTGTCTGGGTTCTGGGATAGGATCAAAAGTAAGAAAGTAGACAGGCAACAGAAGCTCAAGAAAGGAACTCCTGTTCCAGACGAGACTACACTTGACGACTTCGCATCCGAATCTGATACGAGGAGAGATGCAAGACCTACCTCTCAGAAGCTAAAGGATATCCTAAAGGACCCAGTATCGTTCTTAAGATCATCTCTTGACACACGTATAACTATTGACATGCTTAATAGTAGCCCTACCCTACGACTCATATATGATGGGTTTGCGGGTAAGAAGAATAAAACACATGGTGGTATTGATTTCCAGAACGATAAGCTACTAAACTTTACCCATTTTGAGAAGTTCCTTCGACCAATCGAAGAGATCATAAATGATTTTAAGGTTAAGGGTAGAACTTATGGTAAGAGACGTACCGCAATCTCGACCCTTGTGCAGAAATTCTATGAGAAAGAGATACGACCTATAACCAAAAGGGATAGTAACAAGAAGTGGAAGAGTGTCGATGATATCCTCAGTCAAATAGATTGGAATAACATATCAGATCCTGCCTTTGTTAAGAACAAGGATGCAATAGAGACTCTAGTTCGAGAACTCTACGCTGTCGATGATGCAATGTATCGGAATATAACAGCAGTCCAAGAGGTAGCTGGGGAAAGGCGGATAGGTGAACTGCAAGATCACATCTTCAGAAGCAAAGGTTTCTTAAAGAAGCATATCGCTAAGAAGAAAGAGGAGTTTACTAACCTACTCGCTGAGACTTATGGACTTAGTAGAGATGTTGCAGCATCTGTCACTGATTCTATCATTGATAACCCTGAAGTTAACACCTTAGATGAGGCGTTTGACTTGACTAAAGGGGGCATAGTACCTAAGGGCCACAAGCGTAGGTCACTTAACCTTGCGGATAACCCAGAGTTCTCTGAGTTCTTAGAGCAAGATGTCTTTAGGAACCTCGAGTTCCTCATGAAGGGCTCAGCTCGCTACATGACTAACACTAAGTTCATTGGTCGTGACAGTGTAGTTCTGATGGAACAGCTCAGGGATGTTTATAGAGAACTTCGAGGAGATGCAAAGGAAGGCTCGCCCAAAGCTCAAGCAGCATTAGAGATAGTTCAAGATCTATCTGCAGACTTACGGGACTTGATTAACGCTGACTCTGGTAACTACAAGCGTATAGAGAACGATGCATTAAGAGGGGCACAGAAGTTTGCAACCTTAGCCGCAACTCTTACAATGTTACCACTAGCTGCTATATCATCAACGGTTGAGTTAGCCCTTGTCACCAAAGGAACTTCATTGCGTAACATGCACCAGAATACTGGTTCTTTCGGTATCCTTTTAGGTAAGGAAATGTATGAGTACTTCAGGGAAGTTGGGAGACTTACGGGTGTTACACCTAAGATGAGCACCTTCGACTGGCAACTCAGTAGGGCAGAGCATAGGGTAGGTGAAGATCGAAGACATATAGACATCAAAGATCCGAGGAAGTTAATTAGAAACGCTGGATTCTTGTCCCAAAAGACAGGTGCAGCTGCTGTTACAGGTGTATCAGAGAGCAACCAGTTCACTGAAACACTAATGAACTCGTTCTTCAAGATGATTGGTCTCCAAGGTATTACCAACCTTACTCGTACCATGCGAGCAGCTATGTGGAATGATTTCTTAATTGAGAATCTAGACATTATTCACATGAATGAAGGTAAGCCTGAGACTAATGAGTCTGCTGAAGCTGAGAAGATGTTACGCTACATGGGGATACCCATTGATAAGATGCTAGCACTCTCACTACAGCTTAAGATAGATCAAGAAGCAGAGATAGATTCAACCCCAGAGTTATTGGCGGAGTGGGAAGCGGAGTTTAACAATGGTTTAATTAACTTTGTTAACTCTGCAGTACCAATGCCAGGGGCTATGAGCAGACCTTTGTTCTACAGCAATCCTCACTTTGCAATGTTCACTCAGTTCCAAGGGTTTATCTCTCAGTTCACAGCAACTCACATACCTCATATGTACGATACGATGAAGACAGCAACTCCAGGGATGAAGTTCTCTGTATTCTCATCGATGGTAACAATGTTAATGTTAGGGTATGCATCTCAGTACCTCAAAGATCTCATTAAGTTCGGGGAAGGTTCTCCGTATCTATCGGATCAAGAGAAGTATCTGAGAGCGTTGTACTCTACAGGTTTGTTAGGAACAACAGAGAGAGTATGGGGTAACAACTTCGTATTCCCTCTTTATAAAGATAGGAGTAGAAATACTGGTGAAGCAGTATGGAACCTAGTGTCAGGCGAAGCCCCTGCATCAGGATTACTCGAGAATTTTGTAGGCTTCGGACGGGGTGTTATTGAAGGGGATTCCCGATCTATGATTAAGAGAGGCGTAGGTATGACACCTATGTCCCCGCTCAAGCATAGAATCTATAACACCAGCGTAGAGAACGGTTGGATAATAGGAGAATAGCTAATGGCTAGACGAGCAGGCGGATCCACAATCATTGGGCCCGAGAAAGTAACAGCAGAACAGCAGGATTCAGACCGACAGAGAATGCTTGAAGAGTTGAGAGCTCAGGCTGCCCAAGGGCAAGCTGAGTATGACCAGATGGAAGAAGAGTTAGGGCCAATGGAAGGCCCGTCTTTACTGGAAACCCCAGTAGAGAGTCTTGGAGTAGCAGAAACTCAAGCCCCTACAGCAATTCCCGAAGTAACCCCTGAGGTTACACCAGAGGCGCAGGTAGGTGTAGAGCCAGAGGTTGACCCTCTACAACAACGACAAATGGAACTCGAGCATCAGCCAGGGTTGTTCTCAAGAACAGGCTTAGCACAGGACTTCAGTAATATTGAGGAAATCTTTGGGTTGGATTGGACTATCCGTCAAAGGGACTTTGCCAACCGAATTTGGACAGAGCTTGACCCTGTAGAGTTCCCTGTTAAGAGGGCTCTCGAATTCTCAGGCACTGAGCCAGATGCCTACGGGTTTGATGAGGATATTCATTTAGAGCAGTTTAATAATAATGACACAGAAATACCAATGAAGATGGATAAAGGTAAGAATCCCTTAGCTTTAACTAAAGCAAATGTATTGATCTCTGAGAAAGGATTGGGTATCGCTCAGGTAAACCCTCGTTGGAACCCAAAGCAGGTAGAGATAGGTGAAAGTGGTCAGATTGTAAACTGGAATAAGGTAGATGATAAGGGTAATTTTGAGCTAACTTCTACCCAACCTATAAGGATAAACCCTGTGTATGCAATAGCCATAGCCTCTACAATAGAACCTTACTTGCTACGTATGGAAGCTATGGAGTTTGAAGCAGAGGTAGATCAGGATGAACAAGGTGCAAGAGCCGAAGAGATACAACAAGCTATGTCAATGCAAGGGTTAGGGAGAGAGATGGCCAAAGGCATCTTAGGTTTCAAGGCCGAGATGCAGGGACAGTCTGTCGAATCCTCTAATGAAGTCTACGAGAACCTAACCCCAGAAGCCTTTGAGATGATTGGTAAATGGGGTATGGAAATGTATGCTAAAGCTAACCCAGGAATGGTTACTATTGTTTCTGGGAAAAAGGAGGGGGACACTGCGACTGCTAGGGGATATACATTGTCTGAGAAGGGCCTCTATGTCCTTAGAAGGGATGTGGAAAAGTATCAGGTAGCAGACTTTGACTATAGTTTGATGGTTGAGAAATCTCCTACAGGTAGACACCAGTATGGACAGAAAGGTTCTCGAGCTTCGTCTGGGCAACAGCCTAAGTCTTTTACGGCTGACACTACAAAAGTAGATGAAGCTAAACTCAATGCTCACTCAGTCGATGTTGTGTTTGACAATCAGAGATCCAAGATTGCCGTAATGATGGGTGCTCATGCCTTAGCAACTAACCCTAAAGTCAGGGGAGGTCCTCATAACTTTACTCATAATGCTTTTGATATGGGTCAGGATAGGATGAATAAGATAGCAGCTACTGTTACAAAGCAGCAAGCTATCCATGCTAGGCTAAAAGCTGAGCTTGCGGAGGTTAAGTCTCAACTTGCAGTAAATGAATTCCCTTGGCTCGTTGAGAAGAAGACTCGGCTTGAGGAAGAGATTGAGGTAATTAAAGATCGTATTGAAAAGTTTAGTGATCAGGAAGTTCAAGATAGATCCTACTTCCTCCATACTAAAAAATACCTAGAGACTTTGGTTAACCTATCAAAGTACAACGGGGAAACTTTCCACTACTCTTACTTCAATCAGAAATCAACGGACCGACTTACCACTCATCAACATAAACTATCTTTCCAGAATAACCATTTGATTCGTAACGTGGTTGGCTCTGGGGTTAAGTATGAGATCCAAGCTAGAAGTGGCTCAAAGATTGAGACTGCTTTCGTTGAGAACCTTGGGTACTTATTCTTTGATGGGGGTGGTTATCGCCCTGAGGTAGCTCAGAAGAGAGCGAGAGCACATATCAAGAACAAGTCTGCTCGGTACAAGCAACTGGTTAGCATCGGTGGGAAAATAAAAGATGCTCTGGATAACTTTGATCCAACCAAAACCAATAGGGAACTTGCAGGGGTTAAGGTAGTCCCAGGGAAAGGTATCATAGGTATTGATGGTATCTCAGAAACTATTCCAGCTTCATTGATGGAAGATACTGGGGTAAGGTCTTTCCTTGAGACGTTGAGTTCTGATGAGGTTAAAGGTACTCACAAGCACTTCGTTCAAGTACTTGATTATCTAGTTGACCTAGCTAAGTACGATGAGGCTGTTAAGTCAGGTAAGTCTTTCCATTCCTCTGTGAATGCAGTTGAAGTGGATGGTATCTCGAATGGACTAGCATCTATTATGGCATCACTTGGTTTGAAGGATAAACTTTACAGTGTTGGTGTGTTACGGGCAAGGGGTCAGGAAAGGAACCTTGGTGCTTGGCAACACCTACCTAACCGAAATGCATTTGAGGGAGACCTTAGGGATATCTTGGCGGAAAACATTGGGGAAGCTATGAATAATGAACTGGGTGCATCAATCTTGTATGATTCAGCGTGGATGCGTAAGTATGGGTATGATGAGGACTCTATTCCAGCCATTATGAATATGATTAAGATAGCTGTTGACGATAAGGCTAACTTCCTTAAGCCCCCACTGATGACCTTCGCATACGGACAAGAGTTATCTAACTTGATTGGGTCTGTATACGACACTGTTGTTGATCCTTCTGATAAAAACCAACAGCTTAAGGCTTATCTCGATAGTGACTTCCCTGGAGGTCTTGTGAAGGGCATTGAGTTCCTAAGCGAGTTCAGGAATAGGGCTCTTGAGTTAACACTTGGGGAAGATGTACTTGACTTTACTACAAGCGTTAAGAACTTCGTTGAAGTTTCGACTATGTACAATAGACCTGTGAAACTCCATAGTGAGTCAGGAGGTACTGTAAGCTTTGGTGGGTTTATCACTAAGGTAGACACTGAGAAGAAACCTTATTCTTTTGAGCCTACTGTCCCATTGTTTGAAGGGAGGAAAGCCACTAAGAAATCTCTTAAGATAGCGTTAGAAGCCACTAAAGATCCATTGCGAAAGGCAGTAATCCAGAGGCGATTAGATAATCTACCTACACAAGTTAAAGCTAGGATAACACCTAAGCGCAAGGAGTTCTCTCCTCTCGCTCCTAAGAAGGGGCTAGTAGGTGGTAAAGCTAGGGGTGGTATTCTTATCGCCTTTGGTCAAGGATCAGATGGTGCTACAATGGTTGACTTGTATTCAGGTAGGACTTGGGATAAATTAGTTAAGGAAGGTGGGGGTAAGACTCCATTTATCCTACCTATCTATGATGCTATTGTAACTGACTTGGGATCTATGGATGCCTCAAGGAAAGCTATTAATAACTCATGGTTCGATATCACTACTTCTGGTAGAGTCTTAAATAGTTTAGAAAAGAATGTCACAGGTAATGTGCATTTTGGTCGGAAGGAATTTAAGAAGCTAGCGGAGACGGAAGGTAATTCTCCAATTGATATGGAAGAGCATGGACTGCTAGTTGAATGGGTTGCTAATAAATTAGTTAGGTTGAAGAACTTACCAATGGAAGATACTCGAGGTCAGACTCTTAAACGAGATCTACTAGAGAACCCTACCTATGGCAATCTCTTTGCAGCACAAGAGTTCTTGCTCAAGTATGAGTATGGAGTTAAGCGTTATCCTAATGGTGAGATGGTAGAAGAAGATGTCAGGACTCAGGTTTCTAAGCTAGTACGTAAAGCAAATGAGAGATCCCGTAAGGTTGCTCACGAAGCAATTAAAAACCGTGAGGCTTTCGGGACTGATGCTGAGATACTACAGTACCATTCAGATGACTTAGGGTTAGGTAAAGTCCTTTCTGCTTACGACGAATAACTACAACAATAAAAAAATAAAGGGCCCCGTTAGGAGCCCTCTTGGACCCCTTAATTGGGGTCCAAGAGGGCTCCTAACG
>Ga0208560_1000075_pt1 | contig 12523 bp, 15 predicted proteins | sample Virmet3827_250_FD_185742 | JGI IMG/M metagenome (GOLD analysis project Ga0208560, IMG submission 185742) | Marine viral communities from the Southern Atlantic ocean transect to study dissolved organic matter and carbon cycling - metaG 3827_250... | ecosystem: Environmental > Aquatic > Marine >...
GCACTAGCTACAGTACCACCTGTAGTGTACTCAAATAAGTACTGCTCAGACTGCTCTGAATATACATCAACGTCATTTGTAACGTTAACTCTAATTACATAACGGTTATTTGCAGTATCAGGGATTGCTGCAAGTGTAGTAATTTGCTCTGCTCGTGCTGCGGTAGCTTTACCAGCAATTGTACAGTTATCGAATTTCAATAGTGGAGTAAAGTTAACTGATCCATCAGCATGCTTTTGTCCAATTTTAAAAAACTCTCCAGCTACAATTGCATTATCGTGAGCAACTCCTGCGTTATCAACTACAAAAATACTTCCTGATCCTGCAGCTGTAGCTGCAGTAACGTCGTTTTGAAATGATGCATTTTCAGTAGCGCTATTTGGTCCTACAAATACATGTAGGGAATTATCTGTTTTAAACATTTGTTTTCTTTTTAAAAATTAATTAATCTAATTATACTGATCTAAGTATAATAATAAAGTGATCTGCACCTGGAGAAACAGGAGAGGTACCAGCAGTTGTTGCTGTACCAAACTTGTTAGCTTCATCTGCATTATCTGATAATACTATAATAGTATCTCCAACCTTAACATTTGCAAAGTCTGTAGTTGTATCTGCAGTTGTACAGGTTTTAGTTTCTACTATGATTACCGCTCCTTCAGCTTGATTATCATACAATAGATTAACAGCGTCTACCACTTTGTTGTGGTCTTGCACAGTAACTAGAGCATTATTAAGTGCTCCACCTACATTGCTACGAGGGCCTACATTGGCATTCGTTACTTTTGGTAATTTTTCTATTGCCATTTTATTCTATTTCGTTAAGTTCTATTTTACTTGATTGGTATCTTGGCTGTTCTATAGTCTCTAAAGCATCTACAACAGCCATTCTTACAATCTCTCTATGCGTGTGATTTGCTAAATCGCAACTAATATCGGAGGTATCAGCACTTTTATTTGCTGCGCTAGTCTCTTCGCTCGGACCAATTACAGCGGGGTTTCTTAAATACCTTAACCTATATTGTGCCCCTAAAATCGCAACCGAGCTATCATTTGAGAAAATTAGCTCTACAAAGTCAGTGGAACCAATTCTACCAGATTCTAATTTATATACGGTTGTTTTGTTAGGAGTATTAAAAGGATCATCTATAATTTTATTATATCTATCGTGAGTTATAGGAGTTACTCCTACCCTTCTGTTTCCAAATAAACACTCTTCATTTATAGCATGCCGGTAATCTGCTGGTAGGGCAGCTTTAAAAGAATTGGGCTTTTGAGTTAGTATATACCTATCTTTACCCTCTTCAGTTAATTCTCCTACAGCATCATTTATTTCATCTATATCTATACTAACTTCTGTAACCAATGTCCGTAAATCGTCTCTACGTTTTTGATCTTCTTCAAAGCTAGTTCGCCTAGGATTATTACCAAATGCACGCTTTGAAATAAACTTCTCAACTGCAATGTTTAGCAGTCTATCTATCTCAGTCTCTAAAAAGATGGGAGCAGCCGACGAATCGGCTTTATCCATCAAAAATTTAAACTCAGTATGCATTTCACTTCTATCCATATTATTTGCCTATAGACATTTTACCTTTTAAATCCAAATACACTTCCTGATTGTCAGGATTTTGCAAATACTCAATCGTTTGCTCAAGCGTGTAGCCTACTACGTCTCCTCCGGGAAGAACATATTTAGTACCACTTTTTACAAGAACCCTTGATGCAATACAGTCATCAATAAATGCTCTCATCTTAAATGTCGGATCTTCAACAGTCGTTAAGAATTCTTGCGGGTTATCAGTTACTACTTTATCAAGTTGAGACTCAACAAAGTCTACAGAAGCATCCTCTCCCACTCGTTTACCAATAACTTTAAGAACATCTTTCATCTCTGAAGTAGACATGTTACTAAATACTTTGTAAGCCTTACGTTTAAGCTTAGATTTTTTATTCTCAACTTTAGCCTCTTGTTCATCTGAAGTCATCACATACTCCGCAAATGGTGTGTCAAAACGTTCCATTTCTGAGTTTGCAACTCTTTGATGAGCTTTTAAAACTAAATATTTGAGTTCATGTTCTGGATTAGCAAGATCTAATTGAATTCCATCTTGAGGAACATCTACCCTAAACATAGTCCAATAATCTTTATTGTATCTAGAAAGTGTGCCCGAAGACATATTCATTTTACGCTCAAGACGAACTTCGTCATCTTCTGTTAATCCAGTATTAAGAACACCGCTACCTTTTGTTGCCTGAACAGTTAATCGCTCAAAGCACCTAGAATAACGGAGGCTCCCGTCATGATCGTCGGGGAGCCATCCGTGCTTCTTTATGGGTTTTACAGTAACCTTATCTATTTTTATATTAGTAGAAACACTTTCTTCCATCACTTTTTCAACTTTTTTTGCCGAAGCTTTTTTTGTTGCCATCTTCTTTTGTGTTTATATTAATTTAATTATTTATTATACAGTTGTCGAGTAGATTAATTCTGCACAAGACATTGGGTTCTGAATAAGAACACCTTGTTGGGCTTGAGCGAATAATTGGTATCCATCTACTGCAGACGAAGAACCTGATGAGAACGACGTGTTCGGGCCTAACGGTGAAGTTGAACCGGCAACGTGCCACATTAATTCTTTACGTCCTTTAGGGTATACACGACGAATGTTTTGCTCACCACCTGAAGTACCCATGTTAAGGATAGTATAACGGTAAGACTCAGTGAACCCACCTTTTGGATGCGGCACACGGTTACGTACTTCGTTATCATACAATGGTAAGTGTACTAGAGTAAATCGGATACCTTGTGGTCCCATAAATTCTCTGTACTGACCTTGGAATGATAAGTTTTGTCCATCCCCACTAATTCTTTTAGAATCTAGAGGCTGGAATCTAGCCGCATGGTTTTCAAGAGCTCTGTGGAACTGAACCATACCGCGCTCACCTGTAAAGGCTACGAAGTGACGTTGATCTTCTGGAAGAATGTTAATTGACAAGTTCAATAATACATCTTCTAAGTAGTCAATTGTAAAGTCTGTGTAGTGGAACTTGTACGATGGTGAGATTTGCTCACGGATACCAGCACCCTCAACAATTGGAGAACCAGAGTCACCGAACATATTGTATGTTCCATTAGCTTGTTTGTTAGACTTAGAGAACCAAAGCATACGCTCTTTTTCTTTCATCCACTGACACATGAATTCGTATTCTGCATACTGAGTCCAGATCTTAGTAGTTGTTCCTGATTTAGGATCAGCCATTTCGATAACTAGTGGACGTTGGTGCATGTTACCAGGGATAGTGTAAGTCTTAGATAAGAAAGACATTGCATTACGCATTTTGAATGGAGACGTGTAGCTAGTTTCACCGTACGTTCTGTTCAAAGTTCTTTCTTGTGGAGAGTATTCCTTACTCGCTTTAGAGCCTGCAGCCAATAAAGATGCTGCAACTTGAGCTGAAGGATCACTTGTCATAAGTACACAAGGATAAATCCAGTTTGTACCATTTGCGTAAGGCTCGCGCATTACACGTACAGCAGTTTCACCATCATCCAATACTAACTTATCAGTTACTGCAAAGTACTTTTCACCAAATTCAATTAGAATTTCAGCACCGTACTGTCCAGGAGTTCCTGTAGTAGTATTTGTAATAGTAATTGCTTTCTCGTCGTCACCTTTTAGGTACCACTCGAAGTCGTTATCGTCTTGAAGTTCTTGTTCTCCACCGCCAATAGATAGGAAGTAATCCATACCGGCGTATTGGTTGAGACCAAATACTCTACTAATAATGTTAGAAACCAACGTTGGCTCCTGTGCGAATACGCTTCCTAAGTGGTTCTCTGTTGTAAGACCAGACCAGCTTTTAGGAGCATACATTTGTAATGAACTAATTGTGTTTGCCATTTTAAATTAATTTAATTATTATTTATTGTTTATATAAATAGCTCCTATCGCAGAGATTTTCTCATGGTGTCAAAATTAACAGATTTTGAGGTACCTCTACTTGGTCTGGAACCAGTTTTTTTCGTACTCTTTATTACATCTGCCAACTTCTGAGTAGACTTAGTAGTTGACTGACGCTCAAATGCTGAAAAATCCCATTTAAGGACTGTCGCTAAATATGCTATTTTTAAATCAAACTCAGGATCTTTTTCACGTAATCGCATGATTTCGTTTTTCCCCTCTCTGTCTAATTTAGTTATACCTTTATACAAGTTATCTTTATCTTTTGGCGATAACTTAAATCCAGGTAAAATTTCTTCTTTATTACCAATATGATCTTTTAAATCTCCTAACCACTTTTCGTGGGCTTGAACTCTTTGTTGTTGTTCTAGCTTTTTACTTTCTACAAATTGTTCTTTTTCGTGCTTTTGCATTTCGACTAAAGATGATAATGCTTCCTCCGCCTCTTCGTGGAGTACTCCTGCGTCTTCGTATCTTTGAATCTTTTTGTTAGCGCGTTCTTCAGACCAACCCGTTCTTATTAAAAGATCTTTTACTATATTTTTTTGAAGCGAATCGCTTTTCTCTAAATTCTCTACAGTTATAGACTCGTATACCTGCTCTTGATTTTGCATCTCTAGTAAATTACTTAGAGGGACACCTGCCTCGTAATTATCTAATAGATATTTAATTTCTGAAGGAATTCCTTCCTTATACTCATTTACTCTGCTTTCAATAGTATCAGAAATTCTGCCAAATAGCCATTCGTCATTTTCTTCAAACTCTTCATCGTTGTAATCTATAAGCCCCTTATCTCTCTGCATTTCTGCAAATACTCTAAAAGCATTTGAAGTTTCCTCTTCTTCTTCGACTTGTTCAGTTGCTTCAGAAACAGGTTCCTCTTTATTTTCTGCTTTAGTTTCAGGGACTTCATCCTTTACATCGCTTTCCTCTTCTTGAGGTTCTTCTTTTATTTTTACTTCCTCCTTAGCTTCTACTTCAGGAACTTCATCTACTTCCTGAATTTTAAGTTGAGGTTCAAAGATAGATGGTTCCCCACCTTTATCTTCTTCTTTTTTGGCGCTCTCTGTTGGATCTACCGTGATGTTTTGCAACACACTTAAGTCCAATCCATCTAATGCATCTTCTCCTATTGCCATAATTAATTTAATTTATCAGTGAACAAAAATATAAACTTTGTGCTTATTTACAAGACCTTCAATAAATTAAAGGTTTTATTTTATAGCTAAAAAATATAATTTTAAAAATTATACTTTGTTAATTTTAGCATCATTATTCATTTTAGCTATTTCTATCTTAGTTCTATTGTCTTCAGTGTTTCTAGCATCTTCCCTATCCTGCTTTTCTTGCTCTAGTTGTAGCTTGGCCGTTTCAATTTCTGAAGCAGCTGCTTGAGCTTGCTGGGCTTGTTGCATTTGCATTTGTTGCATTTGCATGTTTCTTTTATCTGCTTCTTTCTCTGACGCTTCAATTTTATTTCTAATATCTGAAATTGAACCTGAGTTATAGACGTTAATAACATCCGATATAGACATTTTATCATTTTGTAGTGCTGCTTGAGTTAAAGATTTTAAAGCTTCTAAAGCTTGGATATCTTCAGATGAATTTGATACAAATACCCCATACTCAGAGTACCCAAATTTATCCCCCATTAAATTAAAAGTTTTAGTAGCTAGGCTATCTGTTACATATTGGAACTTTTTAGTTTTCCCTTTATATACATCTTTAGCTACATCTAACAATGTTTGTAGTACTCTTACTTTTGTGTGATTATGAATTTCATACCACTTCTCTGTAATGTGAGAAGATTGCTGTACAGCTCTTTCTGTCGTACCTACAAGCTCAGAAGATGTTATACTTCCTAAGCGTTGTCTCGTTACTCCAGATAATGATTGTACCTTACTTTCCACAAACTCTAATAATTGTGTATGTTGCTGTATGTAATTACCAGTCTCCATATCTAACACTTTATTTTGTGTAGATATATTACCAGCTAATTTTCCAGTGGATTGTCCCTTTTTACCTTCATTAAAAGAATCTACAAAACCAAACTTCATTGATTGTGCATAGTACATCCACCTTTCTACCTCCCACCCATCAGGAACTAATGATAAATCTATAAGAGCTATCTTTCCTTGGTTAGAAGATATTGCAAGTTCTAGTCTGTACCATAGTGTGATATATAGATACACCCACGGCACTAGTCTATCCATTAATGATACAGACTGAGAATTATTTGCGTTATATATTGTTCCAACATATCCAGATTTACAAACAGATAAATTATCCATTCTTCTAAACTGCTGGTTTTTTGGTCTAATGTTTATATATGTATTTTCACCAATTTTGGTTCCTTCCCAATATTCATTAACCCACATGTATTCTATTTCTTCGCCTTCTTCCGCATCTACTTTGTAACTTTCATTTACAATAGTTTCTTGGCGAACCCCTAGCTCATCTATGTAGGAAAGTTTCCCTATCTTACGCATTGACTTCCAAGTTATTTTTGTAACTCGGATATTACCGTCTTGATCGTAGTGATTGAGTATATCTCCCGAATTCTCTTTATTTGGATCTAAGTCTTGAATAAAAAGCTTTTCAGGTGTAGAGTAATTAAGTAAACTTTGGCTACTCATGTCTCCTCGCATACCCTGCTCTTTTTCTAACTTATCTATTTGGGTAGGAGTTAGATCTTCATAAAAGTTATCTATTATTGTATTAAGAGACATCCAAGTATCTTCAACAATAACATCTGCGTCATCCACTAAATCAGAGTTGTGAGGTAATAAACAATAAAACTCTAAAGGATTTACCCGTCGAGCTGTTGGCTCTTGCGCTATTTGCTCTATGCTGTAAATTTCTTCTCCCGCAATTAAGGCGTCCTCCCACCCTTTTCTAAACATAGTCTTTAGATCAAGATCTTTTTCTAAATAAGTTAAAAGATCATGAGCTACAGACTCATTCATATCTTGAAAATCGTATGCAAAGTATTTCTCTAATCTTTTAAGGTGTTCTGGAATAGTTGCTTCAACTTGTTGTGGAGATGCGTCAGGAGATTGAGAAGCTGATGCTTCCCTATACTGATTAATAACTCCTGCAAACATATCTACTACAGCAGATTGCATCTCTTCTTCTTTATTAGTAATTGCGTCTTCATTTACAGAACGCACTACATAACTAAACTTACGTTTAGCTTCCTCCCCAAAAAGAAGGTTAAAGATAGGAGAAACAATATCATAGTATTGTAATGTTGCGGGAAGTTCAGCTGCTCCGCCCAATCCTAAAGGATCTGTAACGTATTCTAAGTCTTTTTTATCAAATTGACCGTTATAGAGATCATAGTTCCGCTTCTTTTTAAAGCGAGAACTACGTCTTGTATGATCATATATGCCTATTAAACCTAGTGCAGCCTCAACACATTCTTCTCCCCATTTTTGAGTCTTTTTCCTACGACTCAGTTTTTGTCTGGGAAAGTCTATACGAGGCATAAATTATTTTTAAGCTACTTCTAATAATAAGAACTCTACTGTTGGTGTGTTTGCAGAAGATTTAACTTGGATCTTTGTATTATCTGCTGTTGGGTAAAAGACAAACTCGCCGGGAGCTAATCTTGCAAATTCTTGATCCCCATCGTCTGCAAAAATTAGATCATCAATGGTATCCGTATTTTTAGCGTATACATACGCTTTTTTAGATCCATCCGTGACCCCGGAAAGAGCTTCTACATTAATATCTGTATAAGATGTGCTGGTAACCATAGTGGTTAGACCTTGTCTATTATCTCCGTTTATAGTAACTGCGTCGGTTACAGTTTTTGATATATTTACTGTACTAAATAGATCAGTACTAGATATACTGAACGTTACATTTAAAGTTGCGTCTGCCATTTTTTTATACTTTTAAAGTTATGCTGCCTTTTCCATTAATATATACTCAACTGCAGGAGTCCCTGAAGCCGCTTCTATATCTACATCTTGAAATCCTGTGGATGAGCCTATAGGCATAAACAAGAATTCCCCAGGAGCTAACTGTGCAAAAAAATCGCCAGACTCAGAATCTGTACCGTGGGCTGCGCATAAACTAACTTTTATATACTCACCTGAAGACGTACTAGTATTGTGTAAGAATAAATATGCTCTATCATTAGTTCCGCCTAGAGCTTTTAGTGCGATATTATCTTTTGTGCCTGTCCCAGAAGTCTCAAGCTTTCCAATTAATTGTTGGTCTCCTGCAGGAGATAATACGTCTGTCTCTGTAAAACTTAAAGTTTGCTTTGCAAACAGGTCTGTACTAGAAAGAGACAACGTTACGTTTACTGTTGCCATATGAATAATTTTTTAAATTCGCGAATTAAAAAACAAAAATAAACATTTAATTAGTATGTCCAAGCAATAATACATAAAATTATCTTTTTAATTTATAGTTTTATAGCTAAAACTTTTTACCGCCCCTTGAAAAGAGCTTCTTGTTCCAGAACCCCTGATCATAAATAGTAGAAATCTTCTTTTCTTTCTCTACTTTAACTTTTTTAACCTCTTCTAAATGGTACATAACCATCATAAATGCCATAGCCCTATCAAAGTTTCCAAAGTTATTATACGCTATAAGTTCTTTCAATAATCCTATGCTTCTTACTTTGTGGAGATTTAATAACCCTTCTGCCTCATAAGGCTCTAGTAGCCACATTTTTATTAGCTCCTCCCCATACGTTTTCAAAGGCTTTGACATGTGCATACCCTTTTGACGCGCTACCTTACTGTGCTGTACTACATCTTTTATAATCTCCGGCTGATCTGCTAATAAGAACGTTTCATGCTTATGTTCTAAATACTGAAATAAACCTTTACGTTCGTTTTCATATAAACACTTGGCGTTATAAAACTTTAGCAATCTTCTAACGTTTTCATAGTATTGGTTTGCTGTCTCAGGACGCCCTGTATACTCCGCCACCACTCGGTTTGTTAATCTATTTAGTACAATAGTTGATCCAAGAGAAGAGGTAGTAGATTCGTCATGATCGTAGGGATCGGTTCCCGCAATATACATACCATACGGTATGTCTCCATCTTTATCTTCATAGGGCATTTCATGTATAATAACGCAACCAGCTATATCGTCAGACGCTTTCACTGGAAAATCGTATATAGGTTTCAACTTAGTGTTTGGTTTCCACTTAACTTTTTTTGTAGAAGCCTCTATATACAGCTCTCCAATATAGTCGTGATTACGTTCTCTGTTTGACGCCTCTAGCTCTGCTAACCTATTAAGTAAATCTGCTACAGGAAATAGGTTACCAGTACGGGTTAAAAATACCTCAGACGGTACAAGCGGTCTATTTTGTAACTCCGCATCAAGCGCGCTTCTTGCGTTCTTACCCTTTTTTAATTTTTCTCTAAACTTATCTAAGTAGTCTTTTGCATAGGATACTTGAGTATTACCATTTTTATCTTTGAATTGGTTTAATCCTCTATACGCAGGTACAAAATAAGATATTTTACCTTTATTTTCCCAATCATCTTCAAAGGCAATCATATCATACACATCTGGATTGTAGAACATATCCCTCGCATCCACGGTACCTCCACCCTCCATATCTCCCCCAGTTCCTAGATACATACAGCTTCCGAACTTATATGCCCCATTTTTCATACACTCAACGCTGGCTTCGTGTGAAGACTTAAGGTTATTAAACATACCAATCTCCTCCATTACCATTACAGCGGGACGAGTCCCATTGGCAGCAAAGGGGTTATCTTTAAATGTGCGGTGTTTTATCTTAGATTTACTCCCCATAACCTTCCAGGTGCCGCCAAGTTTCTTTTTGTACTCTGCAACCACTTCTTTACCAGAATACCAGCTACCTCCATACTGTTTCGAAAAGGGGGAGGGATAAAACTTATCCCCAAGCTCAATACCTCCGGGGAGATTATCTAGTCCAAACTGAGTCTTTTTTAATATATCTCCTGAATACTTTGCATCCCCCGCTCCCACCACTATCTCTGTAGATGGTGTATTGTTCAGAGAATCAGGGTCATACGATTTCATACCATCAAAAACAAACTCATGCCCCGCTACACCCCCAGCTACAGAGTATGATTTTCCAAATCCACGGCTACCCATCATCATAAAGTTTTTAGCCTCATTCTCAAATAAAGGCTTTCCTAAATTTTTAGGGTGTGTTTTTCTTATGTACTCTCTAGCAGGTATGTAGTTATCCTGCCCCTCGTAGTCTCTATTACATGTATACTTAGTATCATCTGCAAATCCTGAGAAGCCTCTGGCCTCTACCCAATTGTAGAAAAATTCCCACTCTAGATCACGTAGGAATGGTTTCCCGGGAGTTTTTGTTTTAGAGTGTGCAGTCTTATTTAAAAGAATAGTCCAGTAGTTTATATAAAAATATAAATTACCAGGCATCCACACTCCTCCCACCCAATAACCTTCAATACACCGTTTCTTTTCTTCTCTCCAGAAAATTAAATATTCCTCGCTGGAAGGATGAAACTGGGGTATCTCCTTAAGTATAAAAGCTTCTTTATTAATAATCATATTAATCCTTTCTCGGACGCCGACTCTTCAGCTCCACCTTTAGTAGAACCCTCGTTATTCTCTTTATCCACAAGTTTAAGAAGCCTCTCGTAGTCCTCAAACAACTTAACATTTGTTTTAAGTAGCCCTTCAATAGTATCTGCATTATCCTCATAAGTAAGTACATCTAAATATAAAGTTTTCTCGTCCATCTTTTTATTCCATACCATAAGCTGTCTTTTGGCAGGAGTAATTAAAGATCTTTCATAAAAAACAATTGCTTCTGTATAGTCACCCCACTTAAACTCCTCATCCTTTAAAAAATCTTTAGCTATCATCTTTTGTCTGTTAGCGTAAGATATATTTGAAAATTTAGAGTCGGGATCTACTAAAAGAGCAATAGCCCACATTATCTGTGAGCTTTTGCCTTTAGTTTTGCTCTTATCTTTTTTGTAAATATCTGCAAAATGTTCTGGAATCTTTAACTGGGGGTTAGCGCTCCAAAAATTAATATTTACATCAAATCCGTTTAGTATCATTAGTTTGTTCTTAGTCCGTCACTTTTACCCCGTACTTTACCGCCCGGGCGAGATAAGGCAGAACCAAGCCCTGCATTCTCTTTAATGTGCTTCATATAAGTGTCACAACATTTAGCGTCGGGACAAACAACCTTACCATCTACCACTTTAATAACGTGCTTTGTAAGTTCTACGTTATTATTACATAAGCTGCAAGTAAACTTTGCCATTATGCTTTTACAATACCTAATACGTCAAACATATTCATCTGGAAGTATTCTACCTCCTCCACCATAACCATAAAACCTTGGCCTTTAGGTATAACAGTGTCTCCGACTTTAACATTTTTAACATCTTGACTAACTGCTACAACCTTAGCGTGTCCATCACGTTTATCTGCTTCTTCTCTTAGCATCAACTCAGATTTAATAATACCCGATGCTGTTTCTTTTTCTACCTGTGGCATTTCCACTACAATGTGGTTTCCTAAAGGTTCGTAATTAATTGTGTTCTCCATGTTTACCATTTTTTTAGTGGGCAATGCGATTGCATTGATCTTGTTTTAGCGATTAGCGGACACCCGCATTTAGTACATCTATTTTTAACATTAAATTCACAGTCAGAGCAGATGCTAGCTCTGGCTTTTGCAATTTGTTCTACGTGTTCGTTTGGGAATACTACATTCTTCCAACCGTTTAGGATTTCAGACATCTTCGCTGCTGCTCCCTTTTTTTCTTCTGCCATTTTTGTAATATTTAAATCTGTTTTTCTTTACTGCAAACATCCCTAGATGTTTTAATCTAACACTCTTGAAGTCTCCTCCTTCAATTGCCTCTTTTAGTAATCCAAACTGCGCCTTTACTATAAGTTCTGCTTTAAAATCACTAATGCCATATTTTTTGGCTAACTTCTTTATTATCTGCTCCACGTTATTCTGTAAATTACCTCAATCCCTTCTTTCTCTATACCGCTTAAGATATTTGGATGTATTTTTTTATCCACAATCATCTTCTTTTTTCTAAGCATAGTAATATGGTTATTAAAAGAAGCCTCGGACATGCCAATCTGTTTCCTTACCATTTTCCTTACGGGGGTAGAAAACAGCATCTTATCTAAATTAGCGTTATCTCTATTAGATTGCCATACAGCTAAAAAACTAGAGAGTACCTCAATTTCTTTATCTTTTAGTTTTAATATAGGATTTAAAACTTGAAGATACGCCCTCATAGACTGAGGTATATCAGATCTAATTGGAATGTCCATCTGTAATATCTATTTCTGGAAATGCACTTTCAGCAAATTCTTTATCATACATGCTTATAGATTTTTTTACATAGCGAGCTGTATCTAAAGCTTTTTGCTTTTCTTCTTGAGTGGAATCCGTTCCTAGCTCTGCTTGAGCTATGGCGTTTTTGCGTAGTAGTTGATCTATTCTATACTTCTTCATGTATTTACTCATACACTCCTCGCATATATTACCCTCTAAAGGTAATCTAAACCTTTCCCTGATTT
>Ga0208560_1000077_pt1 | contig 12177 bp, 20 predicted proteins | sample Virmet3827_250_FD_185742 | JGI IMG/M metagenome (GOLD analysis project Ga0208560, IMG submission 185742) | Marine viral communities from the Southern Atlantic ocean transect to study dissolved organic matter and carbon cycling - metaG 3827_250... | ecosystem: Environmental > Aquatic > Marine >...
CTAAAGTAGAATTAATATAACATAAAAACAAATAAGCTATGAGTAAAGATTGGTGGGACGATAGTCCCCTACACCCAGCGAATAGAGATGATGATAATAGAGATAATCATCTTTACTGCGACGTTTGTCACGAGAGATTTGAAGAGTGCGACATTCAAGATGAGATCTGTGATGATTGTTTCGACAAACAAGAAGTATTAGCAAACCTTTAAACCACTATCATTATGTACGCAACATTAATTATTTCAGCAATACTAGCTATTATAGCCGTAGGCATTGTAAGCTACAACACTAGAGATGAATAACAACTAAACACTATTATTATGACTGAATTTATCATGTATAACAACCTTTTAGTCTGGACTACACCTGCACTACTTATGTATTGCTATGTAGCTTACAGAGTTTATAAACGAATTAAAGAAAAGCAAGATGAAAAATAGACTATTAATTGCATTAAGCCTTGTATGTATAACGGCTAACGCACAGAAAGTTAAATTAGAAAACGAGGAGAAATACTACGAAGCTAAATACTTTGAGAGTCACGTTTGGAATGAGGCTACGCAAGATTACGAGATGGATGCAAGAACTTGGACAACGGCTGACTTTGTTCTACACAAAGAGTATGTAGTCTTTGGAGTAAGAAATGAAAAGTATCATAAGTTGTGGTGGGTATTCTATGATGAACACAAAAATCTTGGAGATTGCTACATCACTGAGGGAGATGCCATAAAGGTTTGCATTGACTATGAGGATAACAAAATATTCTTTATGACTGACTACGACGAATCAAAAGAGAGGTGGACAGAGGTAGGTTTATTCGCAAAGATACAGAGTATAAGACCTTTTAATTATTCACGCTAAACTAAAGATCATGGCAAAGATATATATAGACAACTCAAGATTTATGGGTTTTGTAGATGCTATCGCAACAAACTTTACTGAATTGAATTATGGTGCTGACACTTGGAAAGAGGTGCAAGACGGTTTATCAAAAAACACCTGCATAGTATTTACCGAAGAAGCACAAGAATACTACAACGATGTATACGACGAAGTAGAGACGATGCTAAACAATATGTTAGACATACATAGCAATAACAATTTTGAAAATAAATAAAAACCTGTAACTTTACCAACCTAAAAAAAAATATCATGAGTGTAGAAGAATTTAACTTGGCACGAATAGATGCCTTAGAGAATAGAGTAAAAGAGTTAGAAGAACGATTACGAGAACATGAAGAAAAAGAAAGTAAAGATGCAAGACATTTGGGATGCGACACGCCCGAATGTGTATGCCAATAAAAAGAAGTATAAACGTAAAGCAAAGTATAAAGATGAACACTATAGACGTAGATCAAATATGGATGACTGGGAGAATGAATCCCTGTTCTGAGTATGTATTATATCATAAAGTACACACTAAATATATACAACCTATTTATGATGACATACTTGAGTTCTCAAAAGCCTTGAGAAAACAAAAAAATTTTAGTAGATTAACAACAGCAAATAAAAACAGAGTATATTCCTGTCTCGACTATGTAGACACACTAGGCACAGGGGATTTGGGAGAATTACTTGAGAAAGAATATTCTAAAGTTGAATTTTTATTAAAGGTAAATGAGATACGAAGACGAAATGCTGATAGATCTGTTAATAGACAAGGGTATCGCCCCTAATCTAAACCGAAGGATTAAGCCAAGTAGGCATCCTTACATGAAGAAGGTGTGTAAATCACTGAAGAAAAACGACGTTGGCTTCACATATTTTTCCGAAACGGACACCCTTGTAATTACCCAACCAGAATCTGTGCTATATCAGATAGCAATTCTACCCTCCTTGTTTGGGATTAGTGCCATCGTATTAGTACACGATGAGAATAATGCAGAGCAAAACATACAGAGCGTATCTGAAACTCTAGACGAGTTATTACCTCCCGATATTGATTACGAAATACTAGGGGTGGTGTAAAAAAAAATATACAAAAACACCGTTTAGACAAAAATATTTACTATATTTGTTGAAAGAAAGTTAATTAAATCAAAACCAATTATGCAGAAATCAGAAACAATAGGCAACTTGACTCTTGCCTTATCGAAAGTGCAGGCTCAACTAAGACCTGCTAAAGAAAACTCAAAGAATCCTTTTTTCAAATCTAACTACGCTGACTTAGGTGCAGTGTGGGATTCAGTTAGGTCTCTGTTGGCTGAACACGAACTTGCAATCATTCAGATGCCTACTGATGTGGGTGGTGTAACTACAATACTATCACATTCAAGTGGGGAGTACCTACAATCTACGTGCTACATTCCTTGTAAAGAGGATGCACATGGTGTAGGTTCAGCAATCAGTTATGCTCGTAGATACGCACTCGCAGCCTTTGTAGGTGTAGTCACAGGAGATGACGATGGTAACGGAGCAGTTGATAAAGCACCAGCACGTAAACAATCGTCAGCACCAGCATCCAAGCCTAAACTAACAGCAGATAAGTATAAGAACATGCTTAAAGCTATTGAGGATGGTAAAGGAGATGTAGTTAAGCAGAAGATGAACGGCTACGAACTTACTAAGACTCAGTCTGACAACCTCAAGAAGGTTCTTAAACTATCCCAAACCTTAGCGTAATGGCTTTAGATAGCTTTATAAAAAAGTTAGAGGACGACTCTTTCTACTACTCAGACTATGACTTTGTTACAAATTCGCAGTTGGGGTTGATAAAGAAAGATGTTCGCACCTATAAGATGATGAGAGACCACCCCGAACTTAGGGTGGAAACTTTCCCAATGATCTTTGGTAGGGCGTACCACGTAGCTATGCTTGAGCCTAACGAGTTTAACGACAAAGTTAAGGTGTTTGATTCTGCTACAAGAACTACTAAGGGTTATAAGGAATTTAAGGCTAACAACCCTGACGCACCTACTATTATCCTTCAGAAAGAATACGACAGAATCATGCGTATGCAGGATGTCCTATTCTCTCACGCTGAGGTAAGAGACCTCCTTCAGTCACAAGGAGAGAGGGAAATAGCTAACGCTTGGGAAGACTCAGACACAGGAGTATTCTGTAAGGGTAAGGCTGACTATAGGAATGGTAGCGTTCTTGTAGACCTTAAGACTACGGGAGATGGTAGCTTATATGGGTTCAGTGGATCTTGTAAGAAGTATGGCTACGATAGGCAGTCAGCATTCTATATGGATGGGTTTAATTGTGATGAGTTTGTGTTTATAACACAAGAGAAAGAAAGACCATATAACGTATCTATATTCTACGCAGGGGAAGACTTTCTTGCAAGGGGTAGAGATGAGTATAAGTATCTACTTGATACATACAGAAGGTTCTTTATTGATAACGAAGAGGTTGTTGAGGAACACCTTGTAATGGATACACTATGACATTAAAAGACGCATTAAAAGAAGCTGATTTAAATATATCTTGGCTATCTGAAAGAATAGGGTTAAGTCGACCTACCCTATATAAATACTTAGATAAACCTGACGAGTTTAAAGTTAAGCACGTTAGAAAAATCGCAAGGTATTTACATATAACGCAAAGGGAGGCATTAGTTAATTATTTTAATCAAGCTGAAAGCTATGAGTAACACACAAAAAATTTACGTTGCAAACGGAACTGAGAAGTTCGATGGAGATTTGGTAGAGTTTTCTTTAAACCTAACCAAACTTAAAAGTGAAGCTGGTGAACACATCTTCGACTACAATGGAGACAAGTACATCAAGTTGAAAATCGCAAAGAAGCGTGATGGTGCTGACCAGTATGGTAAGACTCACTACGTTGAAGTAGACACCTTTAAACCTGAGGCGAAAGCTGAAGAGAAGGTTGACGATCTACCGTTTTAATTATTGGAGGGGCTCAGTCCCCTCCTTTTTTTAACCCTAACCAAAAACCACTGTCACTATGAGATTAAGAGTATCAGATACAGACGTAATAATTACAGATAGATTAAACTTTGTAGAGATTGATGGTCGTACTATACACTTTCACTTTACAGACAACAAACATGATGCTATCTTTAACAACGAGATGGAGGCTCTGGCTTCTTTTAACAATATCAATCATTGCCTTAATACCACAGATGCTCGCTTTGAATCTCAGGAGAAGCAAGCTGAGGAGGACGAGAGAAAAGAAAAAGGCTTCGAGATGTTTTGGAATCTATATGACAAGAGAGTAGATAAAGGCAGGGCAAGAACCTCTTTCATGAACCTAACATTAGAAGATATGCTTGAAGCAGTTAAAGGTGTAAAGGCATATGTAGACTCTACTCCAGACAAGCAGTATAGAAAGATGCCATCAACTTGGATAAGGAATAGAGGTTGGGAGAGTGAAGTGAAATTTGACGCCAAGAAAACAAACCGATACGTTAAACCAAAATATCATACCGATGAAAGATAATACAGAGATGGAGGTAATGCTACTTGGTCGTATCATGACTTACACCAAAGAGTATTACGATAACCATAGTATAATTAATAGAGACATATTCTCAGATCCTTTAAACAGAAAGATATACGGAGTTGTATCAGATAGATTGGATAAAGGTGAGGTGGTTGATATGGTTGTGCTATCATCCTTAGTTAAGGATTCTATGGCTGACTATAGGATAGCTGAGTGCTACGCTAAAGATTTCAGTCATTACAACACAGAACACTTAGTTCTGTACCTATCACAAGAAGAGAAGAAGGTTAGACTTAGGAAACTAATTGACCTCACGAGTAATAAGATTAACAAGAACGAGGACTTGTTTAGCATCCTTGACTTTATAGAATCAGAACTCAAGCCTATATCAGAGGTCAGGGGTAGTGATATACCCGACATCAAGAAACAGCTAAAGGTGTTGCACGATGACATCCGAAGGAGGATGGACTCAGATGACATGATCGGTCTACCTACTGGGTTTCAGTCTGTAGATAAGTTTACTGGTGGGTGGCAAGAGACTGATTTTATAGTCATAGGTGGTGCTTCCTCTATGGGTAAGACATCATTAGGATTATCATTCTGCTACAATTGTGCTAAGGCAGGTATTCCTGCAGCAGTATTTTCATACGAGATGGGAGATACGCAGCTACTACAAAGATTAGTGTCCCTTGAGAGTGAGGTTAACAATAGGTATATAATGAAGGGAACCCTTGAGTCCAACGAATTATCGAGAGTTGACAGGGCTATAGGTAAACTTGAAGGTACAAGTCTATTTATAGATGAGTGTAAAGACTCTTCCCTTCGATACCTCCTCAATAAGATACGTCAGTACGTTATCACTAAAGATGTTAAGTTCTTTTTAGTAGATTACCTACAGCTTGTTAAGGCTACAGGAGCGTCTAGAGAGCAGGAGGTAGCCGTAGTGGCTCGTGAGCTTAAGAATATAGCTAAAGAGCTTAACGTAACTATCGTCGCTCTATCACAGCTTAGTAGGGGTGTAGAGAGAAGGGATGGTTGTAGACCAAGTCTATCCGATCTTCGTGAGTCTGGAGAGATAGAGCAAGCAGCAGATATTGTTATGCTTGTATACCGACCAGAGTACTACGGGATAATGACAGACGATGCAGGGCAACCTACAGAGGGACTCGTAGACCTTATATTCGCTAAGGGTAGGAATATTGGTACGGGAACACTACCTCTTAGGTTTAAGAAGGAGTATACTAAGTTCAGCGATCCACAAGATTACGAAGAGAAATTTATAACAGCACAACCAACTGATTCTTTTTAACTATGACAACATGGAAGCTATAGACTTTACAATGGGGTTGATATTCATCCTTTGGGCAATAAAAACTATAATTAAAGACACATTACTATGAGCGAATACAGGAGGGGTAAAACATACCCTAAAAAAGAAAGTCAAGAGATTCTTAATAAAACCATTAAAAAGGTCTCTAACATGACAGGAATGAGTGAATGGAGTATACTACGTAAGAGTAGGAACAGGAAAATTGTCAACTCTAGAAGGATGGTTGTATACATACTTAGGTCAAAGTACGATATGGGCTGGAGTAATATATCGAGGCTAATTAATTTCAATCACGCCACTATTATACACAACTATAATTACGTAGTAAATAATCATGAGTACGACCCTGAGATTAGGCAAGTAAAAGAAATGGTTGATTGTATAACCAAAGAAGACGAAGATATGATTAAGAAAACTTACTCAGAAATACTTAACGATAAGTACTCTAGCTTGGATGATAAGTTAGACATACTAGTAAACCTTTTAAGAGATGAAGAAGGAGATATATCACAGTACGATAAATTACGAATGGAGAGTTATACGGCACGTAAAAGGAGTCAGGAAGCCAGCCAAGACGTGGAAAAAATCAACCTATACGACGTGTACAACTGGAAGGACTCCTGAAGAGATGTACAAGATTAATCACCTAATGAGCACTCTAAAGATAAGGTGTAAATCTACTGGTGAGGTGGAGATAAAGATCACTGGCATTATTGAGCATGACTTCGTATGTCTGTCTCACGATGTTTATTAAAATATCAGCAAGCAAAAAAAAAGGGGGGCTACGATCTAGTCCTTAAACTATAGTAAGTCGACTACAACCCTAAGGCTATTCGTGGTACGTGATGCTGCAACATATTTCTTGTCTAGCCTTAATACGTGAGTAAGCTACGTGAGTGCTGCACCTCATACGAGAGTACCAAGCGTGAGTTGGGCACAAAAAGTCCTGCCGTAGGAAAGCAGGCAATTTAAACCATGTGGTTTAAAAATCAGCAATTGAGAATGGGGGGGCATGGGAACCTCCCCAAACTCATGATTTGCTAAAAAAACAATAAGATGGAAGTAATTTATTTAGTAGTTTTTGGTATTTGTGTTATCTTTGCGGTAATAGAATACAGGAAAATATTTAGAGACCTATAGAGGTAAGACACCTTTCTAACAAACATGAACAGATATGTCTAAATTTGAATGCAGCCTATGTGGTAAGCACACAGAGCTTACAAGGCACAAAATAAAAGTAGTCGATGGCAAGGTCGTTTGTCCTGACGCTAAATGTTGCGATGAGTATATGGAAAGTATAAAGGAAAACAAAGGGTTTGGCGGGATTATTAAAAGACCAAACGGAACCGTAAGGGGTAAGTTTTAAGGTGCTTAAGTAGTAAATTGTAGGGTGGTGAAACTGGCAGACACACCCACCTGTCTCGTGGGCGTAGATCAAGGGACAAACTTTAGGATAGCGGGTTGACCACCAATGTGCACAACTTGTCCTTTAGCTAACCTCTACGTGGAAGTTCGACTCTTCCCCCTACAGCAAAATGCCGTAAAGGTACGCCACTGTCATGATGGCGATGTATGTAAGTGTTGTGAGTTTATTCATACTGCGAACATACCAATAAAAAAAACATTAAAAGTTAAGGGAGTGTTAAATTTAATTCAAGAAAGATGCAAGACAAAATCAAACAAAAATGTGACGAAATCAGGGACTTACTCTTAGAGAAGAATAGGTCTTATGGTAACTCAGTATTCGACAAAGGGGTACTATTCGAGGTAGAGCCTATGTACGCCATTCAGGCTAGAATCAACGACAAACTTAATAGGATAAAGAGTAAGAGTAGCTACCTTAGTGAGAACGATCTTATGGATCTTACTGGGTACTTTATACTCCTGCAGGTATTAAGAGACGAGATGGATCGAGTTAGAGATCAAAAAACTACAGACCCATCGCCTACAGTATACAGCTACGAGTGGAACATGAGGGATGATGAGACGGGAGCCTAGGTTTGAGACCAGTGAGGACAGAACTAGAGAGGAGGAAACGTTAAGGATACTGATTGAAGGTAAAGATCTAACGTTCAAGCAACTAGATAAGTACGCTCCTGTAGATGCAGAGATTCTAGACAATAGAACGATGAAGGTTGTTTCCCTGTGTGAAGTTAAAAGCATGAAGTTTAACGTCAGCGAGGTAGAGAGAGTCAGGACATCTGTAAGAAAAATACAACACTGCCAGAAAGAGGCGTTACATAGAGACCTACCACTGTGTATAGTTTGGAGGTTTAAAGACGCTATATCTTACATCTGGATGCACGAAATAACAAACGCTACAGTAATGTGGGGTGGAATGAAAAAGCCAAGGAAAGGCTCTATATGGGATAGAGAATTGTTATTCTATATAGACATAGATTTACTAACTACAATTAAATTTTAAAGATGAACAAAGAGCAAAAAAACACAGAGCAACAAATCAGAATAATGAAGTTTGATTGCGAAATGAGGGCTAAGTCAGTAGAGATAGCGACTACACTATCTAGTAGCAAGACAGCAGACTCTCTATTAGAGAATGCAGATAGGGTTGCTAAATATGTATTTGGCGTTGCCACCTTGCCACCGAAAGAAAAATAATTCGTACCTTGCACGTTATAAAATAATTATATAATGGCACGAAATAAATTAGCAGGAAAGATTAACGGCACGAGTAAGAGTTCTAAGAATTACAAGAAGAACCCAGCCTCTAGGAAAAAGAAAGCTGCATACGATAAAGAGTACGCCTCGTCTGAGGAGAGAAAAAAGTATCGTGTAAAGCTAAACCTATTCAACAGGAAGAAGGGTAAGAAGGGTGATGGTAAGGACGCATCTCACACTAAATCAGGTAAGCTAGTAATGGAAGGTCAATCTAAAAATCGTGCAAGAAACAGGGGTAAGAAGTAATTAATTTGTAACTTGCCTTTATGCGATACAAGAGAAGAAAGGGTAGGCAGATAACTAAAGCTAAGAAACACACAGTAGACGGAATAACGTTTGCTTCAGGTTTAGAATTATACTGCTACAGAGCTCTCAAGAAAGCTGGAATACCTAATCAATACGAAGGAAAGACCTTTGAGCTTATAGAAAAGTTTAAGTTCAAGGGTTTTCTTATGGATAAGGGTGTTACCAAAGGCAAAAAAACATACAAAGAAAAGACGGGGAATATCAGAAACATATCCTACACCCCAGACTTTATTAACTTAGATCAAGGATTTATTATTGAAACAAAAGGACTGAGAACCCCAGAGTTTAAGATGAGATTCAAATTGTTCTTGAAGTATCTACATGATACAGGTCAAGACTTAGACGTTTACATCCCATCGAATCAAAAAGAAGTTAACACTACCATTGAACTCATCTTGAGCAGGGGCTCATCCTTATCTAAAAAAACAAACAAATGAACGAGAGAGAAGAAGCATTGAAAGACGCACTAAAAAGATCAGAAGAGTCAGCAAACGACACATTTGATTCGTGGATTGTAGACCTAGAGGAAGGTGATCAACCTGACGCTTGCAGCATTGACGACGAAGATTGTGAAGCTTGCGGATCGTAGATGGATAATAAATCTAAAAAACCCCCAAAGGGGAGCGTAAAGTTTAACATAACTTTATCTGACGAGCAGAAGCTAGCCAAGGAGAACATCATGAACCACGCCTTCAGCTTTGTAGTTGGTAGGGCGGGATCTGGTAAGACCCTTCTAGCTGTGCAAGTCGCTTTAGATATGTTCTTTAAGAGACAGTACAATAAGGTTATTATAACTAGACCTACCGTAGCAACAGAGGATAATGGATTCCTTCCAGGGACAGAGAAAGAGAAGCTAGAGCCTTGGCTTGTGCCTATTATGTCTAACATGAGGAAGGTGTACAACAAGCCTGAGAAGATAAAAACTATGGTTGACTCTGAGGAAATAGAGTTGGTATCGTTATCTCACTTCAGAGGGCGTACCTTTGATGACGCTGTAGTTATTGTAGATGAGTTCCAGAACTTAACTAAGGCACAGCTTAGAATGGCTTTAGGTAGGTTAGGCAAGAACTCTATAATGATCTTTTGTGGGGATAACCAGCAGATAGACCTTAAGGATTCTTTTAACTCAGCGATAGATGAAATATCTAAGCTGAAAGATAGCCCTCACGTATACAAGATAGTATTAGAGGATAATCATAGGCATAAAGCTATAAATGACGTACTTAAATTGCTAACAGGATATTAAAGATATGAAGACACGTAAAGACGGCAGTAGTCCATACTACACGAACAAATCAGCAAGAGCAAAGATTGATAAGTTACTAGCACAGAACGCAACTATATGGAGCAACCTTGGAACAGGAACCCCTTCAGATGCTAAGACTAGAGAAGATGGGGAAAAGAGGTGGAGTGAGATAGCCACTGCCATAAAAAGCCTTGACGAAGTATTCTTTAACAGGATCTGTCCATACGGCATAGACTCTTAGTCCCACACCACATAGAAGCACATAAACCCTATGAAGACTTGAATCTCATTATAGGGCATTTCTTCCTTTGGGGAAAAACTTCTAAACCCTAACACAAAACCCTCTATTAATTGAAATCCTATTTCCATATTATTGTTTAAAAAAAGGAGGGAACCACCCCTCCTTTCAAACCAACCAAAAACCAAAAACTATGAAAGTTTTGAAGTACTGTAAATATAGTAATTAATTATTTGAATTACTGTCTTTTACTCAACATTTATAACGTCAGGGTCATATCTTAATAAGTGTCTGTTGTATGCTTCCATAATTACAGCTTCACTAAGACCAGATCGAGTGCTTTCATCGCCCTTATGTCTAAGGATGTTTCTAATGTCTTCACCACTTAAACCTTGGTAGCTTGCCGAAGATATAACATCTGCTAACTGATTAAGTCTATTATCAAAGTCCTTGTCTTCTCTAGCTTTAGCTCTAACCGTAGACTCATCCTTCATAGCTTCCCGACCTACAGACTCGACCATCTCTTTATTAATGAAGTAACCTTTATAAGACAGGTTCTTGTTTACGTTAATCCTAGATATTCTAATACCTAGTAAGGCTAGAACTTCGTATCCAGTAACTAGGTCTTTCTCCATGTCTAAGGCAGCCTTGGTTATTCTGGCACCAGACTTTGTTATACCTGGCTGTACTTTATTACCTACATACGAAATTATACTCCAAACCTTTTCTAGGTTAGAGTCTGTTTCCTTGAATATCTTTGAGTTCCTGTTAGCCAAAGCCTCTTGTACGATACCTGCAGTCATCTCTTTACCTAAGAATGGTTCGTAGATCTTTTCAGCAACTCTAAGTACGGACTCTTTACCAGCTACAGTATCTATATCTGTAAACGCTAGTCTAAAGACGTCTTTAATATAACCTATACCAGAGGTACTAGAGAAGTTAATATAATCAAAGTAACGATCAGGAGTAGACTGACCCTTAAACTGTTTTGTATCTAGGTTACCTCTATTCCAAACTACTAAGTTTCCTGTAGCATCCCATATAGGCATCAGTATTCTAATAAGTTTAGACTCTGATGTTTCTTCGTCTTCACTTAAGAACCCTAGCGATTGAGCTAGCAACTGAGCCGTCTGTATTTGCAAGCTACCCATTAGTGTAGAGGTAACTACAGTACCAGCAATTCTCTGAGCTCCTATAGCTCTTATTTTAGGGTTGTCACTACTAACTTCTTGGAACCCTAGTTGTATAGTGTTCTTTACGTTACGAACAGCCTCAGCTTGGAACGCAACGAATGAACCTACAAGAGGAGATCTACCTAACGCTCTAATAACACGAGGGATTCTATCGTAGTTAGGGTAAGTGTTTCTAATGTTCTTCGCTGCTAATTCCTCTGCGGTTTTAACATCTAAGCCTGCATCTATATACCTACCCTTCTCAGCTAAGAATCCAAAGATCTTCCAAACGTCATCCTCCTTTTGGTATAACTCAGTTATCCAGTTATCAAACTTCTTAGGGGCTTGCTTAACCTTTTTAGAGAAGGTGGTACCTTTGGATGTAAAGTCATTAAAGTCAAAATCATTTCTTGATAAGTCTTCAGCAATACCACGTATCTCTTGGAGTGACGCAGAAGAGTTAACAACACCTAGCCCTACAAGTTTATCATACAAAGCTTTAACGTCATCATCCTTCATTGTCTTAACAGCTCTTATGGCTGTCTTTCCATTCTCGTAAACGCTAACAGCATCAAAGTTTATATGACCATTCATCATGGCGAAAGCAGTGTTACCAATAACGTTTTTAGCGTGAGTACCGATATTGTATATCGTCTTCATCTTTTTGTTAAACAACACTAACTTCATATAAGCAGCTTGAACTTTGCCGAAACCTTCTGAGCTTATTTTTTCATCTATCTGATTTATAACAGAGAACATCTGCTCATCAACAAACTTTCCGTTTAGGCTACCC
>Ga0208560_1000078_pt1 | contig 12081 bp, 11 predicted proteins | sample Virmet3827_250_FD_185742 | JGI IMG/M metagenome (GOLD analysis project Ga0208560, IMG submission 185742) | Marine viral communities from the Southern Atlantic ocean transect to study dissolved organic matter and carbon cycling - metaG 3827_250... | ecosystem: Environmental > Aquatic > Marine >...
CCGTGCAGCAGCGCACCGGGCTGCTGCTCGACCCCTATTTTTCGGGCACCAAGATGCGCTGGATGCTCGACCATGACGAAACCGTCCAGGCCGCGGCGCAGAACGGGGCGCTCGCCTTCGGCACGGTGGAAAGCTGGCTGGTCTACAAACTGTCGGGCGGCGCGCATCTGAGCGATGCGAGCAATGCCAGCCGGACGCAGTTGCTGGCGCTCGACGGGGCGCAGTTCGACGAGGATCTGTGTGAACTGTTCGGCGTGCCGCGTGCAGCGCTGCCCGAGGTCGTCGATACGCACGGATCATTGGCGACGAGCGAGGCCGAATGGCTCGGCAGGGCGATACCCATCTGCGGCCTGGCGGGCGATCAGCAAGCGGCCACGATCGGGCAAGGCTGCCTCGGTTTCGGCGAAACCAAGGCTACCTACGGCACCGGCGCTTTCGTACTGACCAATATGGGGCAGGCGATTCCGCGGTCGGACCACCGCCTGCTGGGTACCGTGCTCTACCAGCAGGATGGCGTAAGGACCTATGCGATCGAGGGGTCGTGTTTCGTTGCGGGCAGTCTGGTCCAGTACCTGCGCGACCAGCTTGGGCTGATCGGTAGCGCTGCGGAAACAGAGGAGCTGGCCCGTTCGATCGAAGATAGCGGCGAGGTTGTGATCGTGCCCGCTCTGGCCGGGCTGGGCGCTCCGCACTGGAAGCCCGATGCGCGCGGCGTGATTTCGGGGCTCAGCTTCGCCAGCGGGAGGGCGCAGATCGCGCGCGCGGCGCTCGAGGCGATGGCGCACCAGACGCATGATCTGGCAAGCGCCTTTGCGGCCGATGGGGCGCCCTGGTGCCGGCTCAACATCGATGGCGGCATGAGCGTTAACGACTGGATGGCACAGGACCTGGCGAATATCCTCGACCTGCCCGTCGAACGGCCCGATTTCGTCGAGACCACGGCGCTTGGCGCGGCGATCCTTGCAGCGGTCGGCTGCGGATTGTTCGCCACGCTCGATGACGCGGCGCCGGCGATGCGCGGCGGCACGCGGTGCTTTGCTGCCGAAATGGCGAAGGATGTGCGCGAAGCGCGGCTGGCGCGCTATTCCAAGGCGCTGGCCGCGGCCTGATCAGCCGCGCGCGAAGGCCGCGGTGATGCGGCCGCGCAGTTCTTCCACCGGCGGCTCGCCGGCGTTTGCGCGCCATTCGCGGTCGAGTCGGGCAACGCGTGCATGCAGCGCCTCGCCCTCTTCGATCAGCGCCCGCGTGGCGGGCTCTAGCAGCGCGAGATTGTCCGCATCTGCATGGGGCTCGTCGGGCAGCCGCCCGCTGCGGGCCAGCTGGCCTGCAGACAGTTCGCCCGAGCGATAGGCCCGCTGGTTGAGCAGCCAGGCAAGCACATGCATCAACCGCGTGGTCGTGCGCAGGCCCTCGATCGACAGCGCGACGCGCGTCAGATCGTCGGGCTGGACCGCGGTGTCGGTCCGCCGCAGATCGAACACGGTGCGCGCGTCATCGGCAAGCACGAGCGCTTGCGAATACAGTTCTTCGATAATTTCGCAGTTGATGTCGCGTGTGGGCATGGATGCACTCTACGCCCCGGCCGGGGGGCTCGCCACTGCGTTTACCATGGCAGTCCTGCGATGGGACGCCTTGCGGCGAAGTCGTTGTGATCAGGCGATTATATCGGGGATCAGCACGTCCTCGATCGCCGCGATGCGGTCCCTCAGAGCCAGTTTGCGCTTTTTAAGGCGGGCCATTTGCAGCTGGTCGACGAAGCCGCTCTGCGCGCCGGTCTGGATCAGCGCCGCAATCGCGACGTCGAGATCGCGGTGCTCGCTGCGGAGCAGGGCCAGCCGTTTGCGCAGTTCCTGTTCGTTCACGCGAACCTTTCCCGGATGATCGCCCTTCGCGACCGTTTCGCCGCATGGCCCCAACTCTGCGTTTTGTAAATCGGCAATCCTGTGGTTTGATACTCCCCTGCGGCGCGTGCCGCGCAAGCGCACGAGTCGCTCCAGAGGTCGCACAACCGTCTAGGAGACAATTCGATGCACTCATCCCATGTCGACGCGCTCAAAGCCAAGCATGCCGGGCTCGAGGCTCGCCTGCACGAAGAAGAAATCCGGCCTGCGCCTGACATTGCAATGATCCGCCAGATCAAGAAGCAGAAGCTGCGGATCAAGGAAGAGATCGCGTCGAGCTGATCGGATCTTTCGGGAAGCGGGGATTGGCATCCCGCTTCCGCCCTCCCATCAATTTGCTATAGGCTGCAGCCATGACAGCTGCAGCCTCCGCCCGCCAGATCCTTACCCGCCTGCACGAGGTGATGGCCGGGCGCACGCATGCGCAGTACAAGCTCGACCGGGTGGTCGAGATCATCGCCGAAAGCCTGTCGAGCGAGGTCTGCTCGATCTACCTGCTGCGCGAAGGTGCGCTGGAGCTTTATGCGACGCAGGGACTCAATCCCGAAGCAGTGCATGTGACGCGGCTGGCCGTGGGCGAGGGGCTCACCGGCACGATCGCGAACAATATCGAGACGCTCAATCTGGCCGAGGCCAAGGCGCATCCCGATTTCGCCTACCGCCCCGAAACGGGCGAGGAACAGTTCCACTCCTTCGCGGGTGTCCCGATCGTCTACCGCGAACGGGCGGTCGGTGTCCTGTGCGTCCAGCATGTCGATCCGCGGCGCTATGAAGATGTCGAGATCGAAGCTCTGCAGACCACCGCAATGGTGCTGTCGGAACTGATCGCACACAAGGAACTGGTCGACGGCGAAAGCGTGATCGACCTCGAGATATCGCATGTCGAAAACGACATCCTCGAAGGACTGCCGCTGGTCAAAGGACTCGCGGCGGGGCAGGCGGTTTTTCACCAGCCGCGGATCGAGATCGACCAGGTCGTGGCGGAGGATGTCGAGGCGGAACGCCAGCGTGTGTACCGCGCCTTCGACAAGATGCGCGACCAGATCGATGCGCTGGCGCGCGAGCCCGAATTCGGCAAGGGCGGCGAACATGTCGAGGTGCTCGAGACCTACAAGATGTTCGCCTATGACGAAGGCTGGAGCCGGCGCATCAACGAGGCGATCGACAGCGGGCTGACGGCCGAGGCGGCGATCGAACGGGTGCAGCAGCGCACGCGGATGCGCATGCGCGAGATCGACGATCCGCTGCTGGCCGATCGCATGCACGATCTCGAGGATCTGTCGAACCGGTTGCTGCGGATCGTCTCGGGACAGCTGGGCACGGCGGCGACGCAGGGTCTGCGGCGCGACACGGTGCTGTTCGCACGCAATCTGGGGCCGGCGGAACTGCTCGAATATGACCGGCGCCGGCTCAAGGGCGTGGTGCTGGAGGAAGGTTCGCTCACCGCGCATGTCGTGATCGTGGCGCGTGCGATGGGGGTGCCCGTGCTCGGCCGCGTATCGGGACTGCGCACCCGCGTGGCCGAAGGCGACGAGGTGATCCTCGATGCCGATCACGGCACGGTCACGCTCAGGCCAAACCAGCAGGTGCTCGAGGCGTTCGAAACGCGCTTCGCCCGCTCGCGCGAGAAGCAGGCCGCCTATGCCGAACTGCGCGATGTCGAACCCTTCACGCGCGATGGAACCCGGATCACGGTGATGATGAATGCGGGGCTGCGCGACGACATGAGCGCGCTCGCGATGAGCGGGGCCGACGGGGTCGGCCTGTTCCGGACCGAGTTCCAGTTCCTGGTGTCCTCCACGCTGCCGCAGCGCGACCGCCAGATGCGGCTCTACCGCGACGTGCTCGACGCGGCGGGAGACAAGCCGGTGATCTTCCGCACCGTTGATATCGGCGGCGACAAGGCGGTCCCCTATCTCGACACGGCGGTGGCCGAACGCGACGAGAACCCCGCGATGGGCTGGCGCGCGCTGCGCCTGTCGCTCGAGCGCGAGGGCCTGCTCAAGGCTCAGGCCCGCGCGCTGCTCGAAGCTGCGGCGGGGCGGTCGCTGTCGGTGATGTTCCCGATGGTCAGCGAACCGTGGGAATTCGATGCGGGCAAGAAAGTGTTCGAAGACCAGCTCGCGTTCCAGCGCGACAGGCGCAGGCAGGTCCCCGAAACGATTCGCTATGGCTGCATGCTCGAGGTGCCGGCGCTCGCCGATATGCTCGACGTGCTGCTGCCGAAGCTGTCCTTCGTGTCGGTGGGCACCAACGACCTGACCCAGTTCCTCTTCGCGGCGGATCGCGCCAATCCCAAGCTGGCGGAGCGCTACGACTGGCTGAGTCCGGCGATCCTGCGGTTTCTGGCCCGGGTATCGCGATCCTTCGTCGGCCACGATGTCCAGCTTGGCGTGTGCGGCGAGATGGGCGGACGCCGGCTCGAAGCGCTGGCGCTGCTGGGTATCGGCTATCGCCGGCTTTCGATCACCCCGGCCGCGGTCGGTCCGATCAAGGAACTGGTGCGCAAGGTCGATCTGGGCGAGCTTACCGCGCAGATGAGCCAGTGGCTTGCCGCCCCGCCGCCGGATATGCGCGGCGCCTTGCAGCAATGGGCCGGTGAACGGGATATCGAGGTTGAATGATTTCACCGCGAAAGCGGCTCTTTTCGTCGGTCGTGCGCATCTGTGCTATGATGCGTGCTTGACAGGGCTGCCCGCGCTTCGCTTTGCCTGCGTCAAGACAACATGCGGGTAAACCGCAGGTTCGCATTATCGGGGATCGCATGAGCGACGAAGAATACCTTGAAGAGGAAGTGGTTACGCACACCGGTGTCGGCGCACGGCTCAAGGCCGCGCGCGAAGAGCGGGGGCTCGATCTGACGCAGGTTGCCGCGGAGACCCGGATTCCGCAGCGCCACCTGCTCACCATCGAGAATGGAGCGCTGTCGGACTTGCCCGCGCGCACCTACGCCGTCGGTTTTTCGCGCACTTATGCGCGGCTCGTCGGGCTCGACGAACGCGAGATCGTCGATCAGGCGCGCATGGAACTCGCCGAAGACGAAGAACGCACCGCTTCGCCAGACAAGTTCGAGCCGGGCGATCCGGCACGGGTGCCGGGCCGGGGGCTGGCGTGGTTCGCGCTGTTCGCGGGGATCCTGCTGATTGGCGGGATATACGCCTTCTACAGCAGTTATTTCGCTCCGGGCCTCGGCCCGGCACCCCTCGAGGCGCCCGAAGACCGCACAGCATCCGCCGCCCAAGAGAATGATGCTGCGCCGCGCCAGGCGGCAGCGCCCGCTGCATCGGGCCCCGTCGTCTTCACCAGCGAAATGGACGGGACCTGGGTCAAGTTCTACGATGCCAACGGCGAACGCCTCTACGAAGCGCAGATGGATGCCGGCGACAGCTTCACGGTGCCCAGCGATGCCGAAGGGCCGCAAGTGTGGACGGGGCGTCCCTATGCCCTGACGATCACGGTCGGCGGCCGGTCGGTGCCCAAGCTTTCCGAAGAGGACGAAGTGATCAAGGACGCACCGATCACCGCCGAAGCGCTGCTGGCACGTGGCCAAGACGGTGCTGCACCCGCGCAGCCCGCCGCAGCCGCGGCTGGCGAGGGTTAACGAACCCTGCTTTGTTAAGGGGATAAGCGCGCCTCGCGCCCTCGACAGCGACGCGGCGCTAGGGCAGTTTTCTTCCGCTACCGATTTTCCACCAGGAGCCCTCGATGACTTTCGCATCGCTCGCCCGTAACCTGTCGTTCTTCGGCGCCGGTTTCGCCCTGCTTGCCACGGCAACACCCGCCTTGCCGCAGGACGGCAACGACGAAGCGCGCCTGCGCCGGCTGGAAGCCGAAGTGCGCGCCCTGCAGCGCACGGTATTCCCGGGCGGCGACGGCCGTTTCTTCGAACCCGAGATCAGCGCCCAGCCGGCGACCCGCCCAAGCACCACCGGGGCATCGACCACTGCAGTGACCGATATCCTCGCCCGGCTCGACGCGCTCGAAGCGCAGCTCCAGCGGCAGACCGCGCAGAACGAGGAAAACTCCAATGCGCTGCGTCAGTTGACCGAACGCATCGACGCTCTGGAAGCCTCGGGTACCCGTACCACGGCAAGCGCACCGGCCGGTGGCATGTCCGCGACGACGGGCAGCGCTGGCGCCGCGCGAACGGTCGCGGCGACACAGGCGTCGGGCCCCAGTGCGGAACGGCTGGCCGCAGTGCAGGCGATTGCCAAGCCGCAGACCGAGGATCCGGCAGACGACGAATACTCCTACGGTTTCCGTCTGTGGGATGCCGGCTTCTTCCCCGAAGCGCAGCAGCAGCTGACCATGTTCGTCGAACAGCACCCGGATCACTGGCGCACGACCTATGGCCGCAACCTGCTCGGGCGCGCCTATCTGGACGACGGCAAGGCCAAGGAAGCCGCGCCCTGGTTCCTCAAGAACTATCAGGAAGACAAGACGGGCGCCCGTGCCGGTGACAGCCTGCTGTATCTGGCCGAGGCGATGATCGCGCTCGACGACACCCGCCGCGCCTGCATCGCGCTGGCCGAATTTTCCGAAACCTATCCTGCACTGGCCGCCGGACGGCTGCAGGGTCAGTATGAAGCCAATCGCGCCAAGGTGACCTGCGATTGACCCGGCGATCGACCCGCCACTGCTAGCGCGCTTCAGGGCCGATCTTGCCGCCATTCGCCCGGAAGGCAAACTGGGGCTGGCGGTGTCCGGTGGTCCCGACAGCATGGCCTTGCTGGGTCTTGCAGCCGCGAGCTTCGATGGGGCGGTCGAGGTCGCGACCGTGGATCACGGCCTGCGGAAAGAGGCTGCCGAGGAGTGCGCGCTGGTCGAGCGCGTATGCGCAGAGCGGTCGATCCCGTGCACGACGCTGCGAATCACTGTGGCAGAAGGCAATCGCCAGGACCGCGCGCGCGCGGCGCGTTACGCAGCGCTGGGCCGCTGGGCGGGCCAACGCGGCCTTGCTGCCATCGCGACCGCGCATCATGCAGACGACCAGGTCGAAACGCTGTTGATGCGGCTCAACCGGGGTAGCGGGCTGGCCGGGCTCGCGGGCATTCGCGCGCGAGCGGAAATCGAGGGCTGTTCCGTCCCCGTCTTACGCCCCCTGCTGGGCTTCACGAAGGGTGAACTGCAAACCGTCGTGGGCTGTCTAAGCCTGCCCGTGGTTCAGGACCCGAGCAATCGCGACGACCGATACGACCGGGTGCGGATCCGGCAACAGATCGCCGGAGTGGACTGGATCGACCGCAAGGCATTTGCCCGCAGCGCCGCACACCTGTCCGAAGCGGAGCAGACCCTGGAGTCACTGGCCGAAGAACTCTGGAATGCCGCGGCTGTCGAAAGCGGGCAGAAGGTCGAAATTCCCGTCCCGTCACAGCCCGATCTTGCTGCGAGGCTGATCGCAAGGGCAGTGCGGACCGTGGGCGGGACGGTTTCCAAGGGGGAGGCGCAGGCGTTCCTCAAAACGATGGGTACGCGCGGCAACATCGGCGGCGTGCTGATCGAACAGCGCTCGGACCGGTACGTCTGTACCCCCGAGCCGCCGCGTCGCGGCGGGTAGCGCGATCAGATGATGGCGTCGCCCAGGCCCAGCCGTGCGCCGTCGGTGATCACGATCTTGTCACCCTCTTTCGCAATCGCGAAAAGCCGCTCGGCGATGGGATCGGGCACGCCGATGCATCCGTGGCTGGCGTATCCGTTCTCGACTTCGCTGCCGCCGTGGATAGCTACGCCGTCGTTCGTCAGGAACATGCTCCACGGCATCGGTGCGTTGCCGTATTTCTCCGACACATTGTGGCGCTGCTTCCACAGGATCGGGAAGACACCGGTGGGCGTGGGATGCTCATCGGTACCCAGCAGCACGGCGGCGGCACCGATTTCGTAGCCGCCACGGAAGATCGAAATGACCCGTGCCTGCAGGTCGACCGTCACCAGCAGCGGGCCTTCGGGCACGCCTTCGTCGTCCCAGTGCCACTCACCATAGCGGATCGGACCGTCGATCGGCAGCACCCGGCGAACGGTGTAGAGGCGTTTCGCATCGGCGACCGCCTTGGCTGCAATCGCGCCATGCGGGGCAAGCGGCTTGGCGACAGGCTGCGGCGCAGCCCGTTCGGTCGTCACGACCTCGCTCTCCGCGGTCGCGCTGCCGCCGATGGCGATGCCGGAGAGCACCAGAGCAGCCGCGACTGTGCCCCCGCCGATCCATTTCAGAATGACATCCATGCGCACCTTATGCGCATAAAGAGGTGAATTTTCCACCTATGCCTGCCGCCGCGTGCCGTTTTCGCACACTCGGCACCGAACCCTTAACGCGAGAGGTCGGCAGCTTCGCGGGCGAGGTGGGATACATTCGTTTCGTCCACCGGCCCCCGCGGGGCGACCCAGCTGCCCCCGACACACAGCACCGGATCGAACGCCAGCCATTCGGGCGCATTGGCGAGTGTGATCCCTCCGGTCGGGCAGAAGCGGCACTGGCCGAAGGGAGCTGCCAGCGCCTTGAGCGCGGGCAGGCCGCCAGCGGCCATCGCGGGAAAGAACTTGAAGTGGGTCAGGCCGAGATCGAGCCCGCGCATGACGTCGCCCGCAGTCGCTACGCCGGGCAGGAAGGGAATGTCTTCGCGAATCGCGGCCTTGCCCAGCGGTTCGGTCAGTCCGGGCGATACGATGAATTCGCTCCCTGCCGCGATCGCGTCGGCCAACTCCTGCTGGTTGGTCACCGTACCGGCGCCGACGATCGCGCCGTCGACTTCGCGCATGGCGCTGATAGCGTCGAGCGCTGCCGGGGTGCGCAGCGTGACTTCGAGCACGCGCAGCCCGCCCGCGACAAGCGCGCGCGCAAGCGGTTGTGCCTGCTCGATTTCGTCGACGACGATCACCGGAATGACCGGTGCAGTCTGCATGATATCGGCAATGGTCATCGCAGGTTCCTGGCAAAGGCAGCTGCCGCGCCAAACAGGCCCGGCTGGGGGTGGGTGATCAATTTTACGGGAATGGTCGCCATGAGTTCGCCGAAGCGGCCCTTGGCGCGAAACCGCTGGGCGAAGCCGGATTTGGGCAGATGGTCGCGCAGGCGATACCCGAGCCCCCCGGCGATCACGACGCCGCCGAAGCCGCCCTGCGCCAGCGCGATATCGCCGGCCACGCTACCCAGCGACAAGCAGAACCGGTCGAGCGCCGCTGCGGCCAGGCCTTCGCCATCCTCCAGGGCGCGGGTCCAGATTGCAATGTCGTCCTCTTCGCGCGTCTTGCGATTTTCCATCGCCGCAAGCGTTTCGTAGATGTCGACAATGGCCGGACCAGAAACGACGCGTTCGACCGACACCCGCCGGTGGCGTTTGCGCAGCCGCGCGAGGATCGCGTCCTCGATAGTGTCGAGCGGGGCGAAATCGATATGGCCGCCCTCGGTCGCCTGGACGCGGTATTCGCCCGCTGACCGCCAGAGATGCGCGACGCCGAGCCCGGTACCCGGGCCCATGACGCTGATCGTGCCGTCGTCCGTCAATGGCTGGTCGGGGCCCGCGAGGTGAAGGAACTGGTCCTCGGGCGCGCGCGCGACTGCATGGGCCACCGCTTCGAAATCGTTGACGATGCAGTAATCGTCCACACCCAGTTTCTGGCGGACCAGCGCCGGGCGGATGATCCATGGATTGTTGGTGAACCGAATGACATCGTCGCCGACCGGGCCGGCAATCGCCATGGCGATGCGCGGCGGCAGCGTCCCGCCCATGCGCTTGCGAAAGTCCTCCCACGCGGTCTGGAAGCTGGCATGGTCATCGGTGTGCAGCGTCTCGGGCTCGCCCAGCGTGATCGCGCCATCTTCACCGATCGTGGCGATAGCGAAGCGCGCATGCGTTCCGCCGATATCGACAGTGACGAGGTCGGTGCTCACAGGCCCGCCATCGCCAGCATGGCCGAAGCGCCCTGTTCGGCGCCGTCGGCGCCGGCACGGAACATGGCGAACAATTCGCGGCCCATACCGGTCTCGGGCGGCGGTGCCTCGGCAGGCTCGCGGCTGGAAAGATCGGCGGTGGTCGACAGCTCGCCGGTAGCGGCGCAGATGCGGATGACATCTTCGTCCCGCAATTTGGCGAGCGGCCCGCCGCCAAGCGCTTCGGGAGTGCAATGGATGGCCGCCGGCACCTTGCCCGAGGCTCCCGACATGCGGCCATCGGTGACCAGGGCGACGCGGTAGCCGCGATCCTGCAACACGCCGAGCGCGGGGGTCAGCTTGTGCAGCTCGGGCATGCCATTGGCGCGCGGCCCCTGGAAGCGGACCACGACGATCACGTCGCGATCGAGTTCACCTTTCGTGAAGGCCTCATTGACGGCGCGCTGGGTGTCGAACACGCGGCACGGCGCCTCGATGGTCCACCGTTCGCGTTCGACGGCCGAGGATTTGAAACAGGCGCGGCCCAGCGTGCCTTCGACCAGCCGCATCCCGCCGTCCGCCTGGAACGGTGCCGAGGCCGGGCGAAGCATGTCGTTGTCGCCGGACGGCCCGGGGTCGCGCCAGACCAGTGTGTCGCCGTCGCCGTCGACGCCCGGTTCGCGGCTGTAGCTTTCGAACCCGCCATCCCACACGGTGAGGATATCGGCGTGCGCCAGTCCTTCCTCGAGCAGCGTGCCGACGACGAAACCCATCCCCCCGGCTTCGTGGAAGTGGTTCACATCGCCCGCGCCATTGGGATAGACGCGCGCAACCAGCGGGACTGCAGACGACAGTTCCGACAGGTCGGTCCAGTCGAAACGAATGCCCGCCGCCCGCGCCATGGCCGGGATGTGGATCGCGTGATTGGTCGACCCGCCCGTGGCCAGCAAGCCGACTGCCGCATTCACGATCGCCTTTTCGTCGACCACGCGGCTCAGCGGACGAAAATCATCGCCCGCCTGGCCGATGGCGGCCAGCCGATGCGTGGCGGCGCGGCTGAGTTGCTGCCGCAATTTCGCCCCCGGCTGGACGAACGCCGCTCCGGGGACATGGAGACCCATCATCTCCATCATCATCTGGTTGGAATTGGCAGTGCCGTAGAAAGTGCATGTGCCGGGCGAATGGTAGCTGCCCATTTCGCTGGCAAGCAATTCCTCGCGCGTCGCCTTGCCCTCGGCATAAAGCTGGCGCACGCGCTGCTTTTCCTTGTTCGAAATACCCGTCCCCATCGGGCCCGAGGGCACGAAAATTGCCGGCAGGTGGCCAAAGCGCAGCGCGCCCATCAGCAGGCCGGGGACGATCTTGTCGCAGATGCCGAGCAGCGCGACCCCATCGTACATCGCATGGCTGAGCGCGACCGTGGTCGACAGGGCAATCGTGTCGCGGCTGAACAGCGACAATTCCATGCCCGCTTCGCCCTGCGTCACGCCGTCGCACATGGCCGGCGTGCCGCCGGCGACCTGCGCAGTCGCGCCGACTTCGCGCGCCCAGATCTTCATGCGTTCGGGATAGCGGTGATAGGGCTGATGCGCCGACAGCATGTCGTTGTAGGCGGTGACAATACCCAGGTTCGGGCCCTTGGCTGCCATGATGGCCGCCTGGTCTTCCTCGGCCCCGGCAAAGGCGTGGGCGAGGTTGGAGCAGGAGAGCGACGTCCGATCGACCTGCCGTTCGCTTTCGCGGTCCATCAGGTCGAAGTAGGCGGCGCGGCTGTCGCGCGAATTTGCGATGACGCGCTGGGTCACGCGGTGGATCGTGTCGTTGAGCGGCTTATTCGTCATGCCAGCTTACTCCGTCGCGTTCGGCAAGGGCGATGGCGGCGCTGGGCCCCCAGCTGCCCGCACCATAGGCTTTCGGCTTGATGTCCTCGCGCTCCCACAGGGTGCGAATGGCGTCGATCCATTCCCATTGCGCCTCGACCTCGTCGCGGCGCACGAACAGCGTCTGGTCGCCCTCGATCAGGTCGAGCAGCAACCGTTCGTAGGCGATCCTGCGGACCGTACCCGAAAACGCGTCCGGCATGGCGATGTCGAGCGGGATTTGCCGCAGCCGGATCCCGTCGCGGTCCAGCCCGGGGACCTTGGCCATCATCGACAGCTGGACATTCTCTTCGGGCTGGATCCCGATCACCAGCCGATTGGGCTTGGTGCTGGCGCCGCGTCCTTCGAATATGGAATGCGGAACGCAGCGGAACTGGACGACGATTTCGGTCACGCGCTCGGGCAGCCGTTTGCCCGTCCGCAGGTAGAAGGGAAC
>Ga0208560_1000079_pt1 | contig 12064 bp, 10 predicted proteins | sample Virmet3827_250_FD_185742 | JGI IMG/M metagenome (GOLD analysis project Ga0208560, IMG submission 185742) | Marine viral communities from the Southern Atlantic ocean transect to study dissolved organic matter and carbon cycling - metaG 3827_250... | ecosystem: Environmental > Aquatic > Marine >...
TCGCCCGCCTCGTTTGTCACCGGCGCGATTTCGACCCAGGCGGTGACCCGGTTCTCGCCGTCGATGGCTTCGAACTGGCGCGCGAGGCGCAGGCCATAACGCTGGGCCTTCTCGACCAGCGCAAGCAGTTCGGGAATGGCGATACGCGTACCCAGCGAACCGCCGCAGGCATGCTGGAGGCGCGCGACGATTTCGTCCGCTTCGACCAGTCGCGCCTCGGCATCGGCGCGGGCCCGGGCGATATAATGGGTTCCAACAGTCGTCGCCATGGTCAGTCTACCTCGGTGAGCGGTGTATCGGCGATCAGCCGGCGGGCATCGTCGGGATCGATGGTAACGGCCTCGGCGGGCGGTTCGGCCTGCGGATTGATCCGCAGGACCTGTCGTTCGGCGTCCTCGCCCGACAGCCCTGCGGCGCGCAGGCTCAGCGCAAGGCGCGCAGTCTGGCGGTTGTTGGTCGACAGCACCGCAGCTGTGCGCGACTGGCCCGACCGTGTCGCCAGCGCTGTCAAGAACAGCGCCACGCCAGCGCGATCGATATCGAGCGCGCGCGCGCCCGCAGCCCCCATACCCGTCACGACCCGCGCAAGCAGCGACAGCCGCCCTGCGCCTTCGTCGAAATTGGAACGGAGCTTGGTTTCCGCCCGCATCATCGCATCCGACCGCAGCTGGTTGCTGAATTCGCGCCATCCGACCAGCAGGTCGTGCAGGAGGTCGCCCGGCAATTCGCTGAGCGGCAATTCCATGCGGCGCTGGGTCTGGGCGAAGCGCGCCTGTGCGGTCAATGCAGCCATTGCCGCGCCGGAGACGCCATCGTCTTCATGCGCGATGAGTTCCTGCACCAGCGGCGAGAGCACCGGATCGATGCCCGAACGCACTTCCAGCGCTTCCGCCAGCTGCCACTCGATCGCCAGCGAATGACAGTGCGCCAGCAGAGCGGGCCGTCCGACGAAATGTTCGGCCAGGGCTTCGCCGTGGCGTTCAACGAAGGTTTCGCGTTCGGACTGCCCCGCCGCCTCGGCCTGCGCACGCAGCACCTGCCAGGCAAGGTGGTGGCACATGCCGCGAACCCGGGCGACGATCTCGTCGCTGAACAGCGAATGATCGGGCGTGGCCAGCAGATGCGTCAGGATCGGCGTGATCCGCGCAAGCGACGCATTGCCCTGCGCGAGGGCTTCGCGCAGCGAATCGTGGCCGGCGCCCTGCGGCTCGGATGCGGGATCAGGGATCGACATGACCGGGTGGTACCATCGCCATAGTTAAATGGCCGTTAGTCGCGCGGCGGTGCAGTGAGAAAAAGCGACACGAGAGCGCCCAGCGCGAGCACTGCGGCTGCGGGCTGGATCACGCCGAACAACGCCGCGGGGATGAGCAGCGCCGTCAGCATGACGCGATCGGCATAGCTGCGGCGCCAGTCGCGCTGCGCCAACCGCTCGCCCAGGTGCAGCAGGCCGAACAGGACCGCAGGCACGAAAAGCCGCAGCCAGGCGGTGTCTTCAGGCGATGCGAGGACGATCAGCAGGACGATCACGGGATCGATGAGGATGGCCAGGGCCTGTACCAGCAAGGGTACGCGCGGGCGGACCTGGCCCGCCGACGATACGCGGCGCACCACCGCCTCCATCGCGAACAGCAACGCGGCGACCGCAGCGAGGCCGAAACCGGGCACCAGCCACCCGAATACTGCAACGGCCAGCGCAAGCACGGCGGCCGCAGCCGAACCCAGCGCGAGGAAGCGTGCCAGATTGCCGCGCATCGTATCGCGCGCGAGCCGCGCCCCCATGCGTTCCGCGACAGCAAGGCCGGGGGCCTTGAACGGCGCGACGTCTGCATGCCCCGCCACCCAGCTGCGTTCGCGCACTGCAAGCTGTTCGGGCGCCGGGTCGTTGAGCCAGATATCCTCGTCGAGCAGGCGGGTCTCGAGCGGATAGGTCCGCGTGCCCGATTGCAGCGCGATACGCAGCAGCGCGGAGGGCGTATCGACATCGTCGGGCAATTGCGCGAGCTGTTCGACCGCCTGCCCCCTCGTCAGCAGGACGCCGGCCCAGGCGAAATGCGCATCGATGCGCTCATAGCCGCGCTGCACCGCAGGATCCTCGGGAAAGACCAGCACGCCCGGCTTGGTCAGCTGCCGCAGCACCGCCTCCTCTTCGGGCAGCACGCCCGGCGCCATGACCAGCAATTCGTCCGATGCACTCACCATGCCCGACAGCTTGCGGGGTTCGTGCAGCGCGATGAAACGCGCACCGGCGGCCTCCGCCCGGTGCTGGAGTTCGATCACCTCGCGGCCGACCGCCTGCGCGAGACAGGCGATGGTTTCGCATCCCGCAGCCAGCGCGATGTCGAGCTGGCGTTCTACCAGCCTCGCGCCGGCAAGCAGGCGAAAGGGAGCCGGCACCTGCTGCGGGCCGGTCTGGCGATCGAGCACGGACAGCAGGGCGACGCGCACGCAGGACTCCGGTTGGCGGTTCGACGGATGTCTTGCTTTTAAGTGTGCGGGGCAGCTTCCGCCAAGGGTGCGGCGGCGGTTTCCCTCAGTTGAGAGCGGCGATGACGCTTTCGATGCGGCTGATCACCGTGGGTTCTCCCGGTGCCCCGGCGCGGGCTTCTTCGGCGAGATCCATCAGTTCTGTTGCATGAAAGCTCGCGGCCAGTTTCCCGAGCCGCTCGGCCGCCATTGCCCAATTGGCATCGCACCGGGCCCGGCGCAGCAGGTCGTGATGCGCCGACGCGCTCTGCACGAACGCCTGCTTCAGGTCTTCCCGCAGGGCGAAGTCGTCCCCGGCAGCATGGGCCAGCGCGGCTTCGAAACCTGTGGTGTGATAGGCCATCGGGCAACCGTAAACGCGAGGCGGTTAATTCAGGTTTAAGCCTGATCGCTTTGGTGGTAGTTTGCCCCATTATGAGAAAGCGCTCGCTTATCCAGGCCGTCGATCAGACGCCTGACGAAACCCATGAGGAAACCGTTGTTTCCGAAGAGTTTGTCGCAGAAACTTCGCCGGAACTCGAAGAAGACGACGAGGTGGTCTGGGACGATGAGCCCGCGGCCCGGCGGCGCTTTTCCTGGCTGCTCCCAGCTGCGGCGATCCTGGCGATAGCGGGCTGGACGGCGTTTTTTGCCTGGGCGCATGCCAGCCAGCTGATGGCCCTCCCCACGCCCCGCGCCTGGACCGCGCTTGTCACCCAATGGGCAGTGCCCGTCCTGCTGGTAATCGGCGTATGGCTTCTGGCAATGCGCAATTCGGCCCGCGAAGCGCGCCGCTTCGCCACTGTCGCCCACGATCTGTCAGCGCAGAGCGCCGAACTGGAAAGCCGGCTGGCGACGATCAACCGCGAACTCAGCCTCGCGCGCGAATTCCTGACCAGCCAGACGCGCGATCTCGACTATCTCGGTCGGACCGCGACCGACCGGCTGTCCGAACATGCCGACCGGTTGCAGGCGCTGGTCGCGGACAATGGCGAACAGGTCGAAGCGATCGCACGTGTGAGCGTTACCGCTCTGGAAAACATGGACAAACTCCGCGACAACCTGCCTGTCGTCGCCAGCTCGGCCAAGGATGTGTCGAACCAGATCGGTAGCGCCGGCCGCGAAGCGCAGAACCAGCTCGACGGGCTGGTTGACGGTTTTGCCAGGCTCAACGAGTTCGGCTCGGCAAGCGAGCGGCAGGTCGCCTCGCTACGCGAGCGGATCGATGGCGCGCTCGAGGCTTTTTCACAGCAGGCCGATCATCTTGCCGAGATCGCCGATCGGCGGTTCTCGGAACTGCGCGAGGGCAGCGAGGATTTCCGCGGCGAACTCGACCGCCGCGAAGTCGAGGCGTTGGCATCGCTGCGCACCCGCTTCGACAAGCTGCGCAGCGAATTCGCCGAGACCGAGACCGCTACCGCGGCGGACCGTGAAACCGCGGTCGCCAGCCTGACCGAGCGGCTCGCCGCCATTCGCGAGGAAACCGCGCATGCGGCGGCGACCATACGCGAAGGCGAAGCGCAGGCGATGAACGCATGGCAAGAGCAGATCGAGGCCATGCGCGAGAGGATGAACGACGCCGTCGAGGAGATCGCCCGCGTCGATGATGCCGCGCTGGAAGCGGCCAATGCCAAGCTTGCGGCACTGGCTGCCGAGGCCGAACGCGTCGATACCCGGATTGCCGAACGCAATCGGATGTTCGCGCAGGAGACCACCGAGCGACAGGTCGCCATGGCCGAGGCCGAAGAGGCAGCCCAGCAACGCCTGACCCAGCGGCTCGCCGCGCTCGACGAAGCGATTGCCGATCGCCGGGCAGCGCAGGCCGAACAGCTGTCGCTCATGGCTGCGGAAGGCGACGAGCTGGGCGAACGCATCGCGGCGCTCGGTACGGTGTTCGCGGCCATTGCCGAACAGGGCCGCGAGGCGCGGACCGAGCTCGCCGACGGGATCGGCGCGCTCAATGCGAAACTGGCGGACAGCCGCGGCGCGCTCGACGGGACCGAGACAGCGGTATCGCAGCTGACCGACGCCAGCGTCCGCCTGCTCGAGCTGATCCAGGCGAGCGCGAAGCACAGCCGCGACGATCTGCCGCAAGCGATGGAGGCAAGCGAAGCGCGGCTGGACCGGATCGAACAGCGCGCCGAAGAAGTGAAGGCGCTGCTCGACCAGGCGAAATCCGCCGGCGAAGCGCTGACCGCGAGCATGGATACCGCCGAGGCGCGCAGCCGCGAGGCAATGGACGGGATCGAGGTGTTCCAGAACCGTTTCGGCGAAACCGCGTCCGAGCATGCCGATGAAATCGCCCGGCTGCGCGGCAGCATTGCCACGCTGGGCGAGGAAAGCGCCGGGGTTTCCGAACAGGCGCAGACCGCGCTGCGCGATGCGATCACCGCGCTCGAAACCAGCGCACGCGAAGCGCTGGCTGCGATCGAGACCGAACAGGCCGAACGCATCGCCGGGATCGCGCGCGAGGTCGGCCAGCAGAGCGCCGAGGCGATCGACCACGCGCTGCGCGAGCAGACCGCGCATGCGCTGACCGAACTGGACGCAGCGAGCGAGCGTTCTGCCGCAGCGGGACGCGAGATCACGCGGCAGCTGCGCGACCAGCTGGCCAAGGTCAACGAACTGACCGCCAATCTGGAAAGCCGCATTGCCCACGCGCGCGAACGCGCGGCCGAGGACGTGGACAATGATTTCTCACGCCGTGTCGCGCTGATCAGCGAAAGCCTCAATTCGAACGCGATCGACATCACCAAGGCCCTGTCGACCGATGTGACCGATACCGCGTGGACCAGCTATCTGCGCGGCGACCGGGGGATCTTCACCCGGCGCGCGGTCCGGTTGCTCGACAACACCGAGGCGCGCGAGATCGCGGAACTGTACGATGCGGACCACGATTTCCGCGACCATGTCAGCCGCTACATCCACGATTTCGAGGCGATGCTGCGCACGCTGCTGTCCACGCGCGACGGCAATGCCATAAGCGTGACGCTGCTCAGCAGCGATATGGGCAAGCTCTATGTAGTGCTGGCGCAGGCGCTGGAACGGCTGCGCCAGTGATCAGCCCGCCGACGGGCCCCACAGGATGATGTCGTCCACGGTGATCCATCCGTAGATGTAGTTGAGCACGTAAAGCGTGGTGACGACCGCGGAGAGGATCACCGCGCGCAGCAGCAAACGGCCGGCGCGAAATTCCACCGGCGCGCTATCGGCCTGCCCGGGAATTTTCTCGATCCCCGCCTCGTCATGCGTGCGCACGCCGAAGGGCAGCAGCACGAAGGCGCTGAACACGAAGAACAGGAAATAGATCGCGAGAATGCTGGTCCACTGCATGGCTGCGCCTCCTACAGATTGGGTACGATCACGCGCACCTGCGGTCGCTTGCCCGACCAGCGCTGCGCCGCCCGGCGCGCGGCGAGCCGCGCGGCCTCGTGAACGCTTGCCTCGTCACGCCGGTCCCCGCCGCGAAGCTTGCCGATAGCGGCGGTGATGTCCCGCGTCGCTTCGGCGACGAAATCGTCGTAATCCTCGTCCAGCGGCAGCCCCAGGCTGTCGATCCGCGGGTTGAGATCGCCGTCGAGCGCGACGATGAGCACGCCTTCGCGCATGATCCGGCGCCGCATGGCGATCGCCTCGCCATCGGCCGGGATGATGAGATCGCCATCGAGCACCAGGCGGCCCGCCTTCACTTCGGCAATCTTGCCGGGCGCACCGGGCGCGAGCCGCACGAGATCGCCGTTCTGCTGGACGACCTGGTCGGGTATCGCGCATTCCTTGCCCAGCCTGCCCTGCTCCTGCATGTGGCGCATCTCGCCATGCACGGGGACGAGGATGTCCGGCCGGATCCAGCCATAGAGCGCTTCCAGCTCGGGGCGGCCCGGATGGCCCGACACGTGGATCATGCTCTGCCGGTCGGTGACCATGGTGATACCGCGTGCAGCGAGCTTGTTCTGCACGATCCCGATCGACAGTTCATTGCCCGGGATCTGCCGGCTCGAAAACAGCACGACATCGCCGCTGACCAGTTCGATCGGGTGGTTTTCGTCCGCCACCCGCGCCAGCGCGGCGCGCGGCTCGCCCTGCCCGCCGGTCGCAATGATCAGCACTTCGCCGCGAGGCAGCCCCATCGCGGTGTCGAAATCGACCGGGTCGGGGAAGTCCTGCAGATAGCCGTTATCCTGCGAGACCTCGATGATGCGGTCGAGCGAGCGGCCGGCGACGCAAATCTGGCGGCCGGTTTCGCGCGCGACATCGCCCAGCGTCTGGAGCCGTGCGACATTGCTGGCGAAGGTGGTCACCATCACCCGCTTGCCCGCATGGCGCTGCACTTCCTCGAGCAGGCCCTTGTAGACCGCCCCTTCCGAACCGCTCGGTGCGGGATTGAAGACATTGGTGCTGTCGCAGACCAGTGCCAGCACGCCCTCGTCGCCGATCGCGACCAGTTCTTCCTCGGTCGTCGGTTCGCCGATTATGGGGTCTTCGTCGAGCTTCCAGTCACCGGTGTGGAAAATCCGCCCGTGCGGGGTATCGATCAGCAGCGCATTGCCTTCGGCGATCGAATGCGCGAGCGGGATATAGGTCACCTCGAACGGGCCGACGGCGAACTGGCCGTGGTCCTCTTCAATGACATGCAGCTCGACCTCGTCGACCAGACCCGCTTCCTTGAGCTTGCGGCGGACGAGGTCGGCGGTGAACGGCGTGGCATAGATCGGCACGCCGAGATCGGCGGCGAAATAGGGGACCGCACCGATGTGGTCTTCATGCGCATGCGTCAGCACGATGGCTTCGAGCTGGTCGACGCGTTTCTCGATGAATTCCAGATCGGCGAACACCAGGTCGACGCCGGGATACTGGTCGCCCGAGAAGGTCATTCCCAGATCAACCATCAGCCATTTGCCCTGGCAGCCATAGAGATTGACGTTCATGCCGATCTCGCCCGAACCGCCGAGCGCGAGGAACAGCAGTTCGTCTTCGGGGGTGAAGTCCTTCTTCACGCGGCGCGCCCTGCCAGAATGGCAAGCCCTTCGAGCGTGAGGTCGGGGTCGACCACGTCGAACAGGTCGGTGTGTTCATCAAACAGGATCGCCAGGCCCCCTGTCGCGACCACCTTGGCGGGACGTCCGATTTCAGCCTTCATGCGGGCCACAAGTCCTTCGATCAGAGATACATAGCCCCAGAAAACCCCAATTAGCATCTGGTCCTCGGTGTTGCGACCGATGACGCTGTCGCTTTCGGGCTTCTCGATGGCGATCCGCGGCAATTTGGCCGTGTTCCCTACCAGCGCGTCAAGCGACAGATTGATCCCGGGCGCAATGATGCCGCCCTTGTAGGCGCCGTTGAAATCGACCACGTCGAATGTCGTCGCGGTACCGAAATCGATGACGATAAGATCGCCGTCGTGCTTGGCATGCGCCGCAATGGTGTTGAGCGCGCGGTCCGCACCCAGCGAGCTGGGCTGTTCGATATCCAGCTCGATTCCCCAGGCCGCCTTGTCCTGGCCCGCAATGAGCGGCGTGATCCCGAGATACTTTTCCGACAGGACCGTGAGATTGTGGATCGCCTTGGGAACGACCGAGCCGATGATCACCTGATCGATCTCGCCGCTGTCGAAGCCCTGGAATTCGGCCAGTTGCAGCAGCCATACGGCATATTCGTCGCCCGTCCGGCGCGGGTCGGAGGCGATCCGCCAACGCGCCTTGATCTCGCCCTTGTCGATCAGCGCGAAGACAACATTGGTATTTCCGACATCGGCGGCGAGCAGCATGGCTCAGCTCTCCTCGTTTGCGAGCATCACGTCGCCCGCATGGATGGCACGGGTCGATCCGTCCGCCAAGCGCAGCGACAACGCGCCGTCGGGGGTCAAACCGGCAAAGGCGCCTTCGATCCGCTCCTCGCCCGGCGGTTGCACGGTCAGCCGCGTGCCGGGCGGGTGGGCGACGCTGGCCCAGCGCCGCGTGAGCGGTTCGAGGCCGTAGGTGCGCCACCGCTCGAGTTCGCGGTCGAAGGCCTCGGCCAGGGTGCGGGCGAACATGTCGCGATCGGGCGCGGGGCCCAGTTCGGCCAGCGCCACGGTCTTGCGGTCGGGCAGGTCGGGCGCAGCAGCCAGGTTCACGCCCATGCCGACGATGATCCTGTCGCCTTCGCGTTCGAGCAGGATGCCGGCCAGCTTGGCATCGCCGAGCATGAGATCGTTGGGCCATTTGAGCCGCAGCTTGCCGGGTTCGGCCAGCACGGCGGACACGGCCTCGTAGGCCGCCACGCCCGCGACCAGCGCCAGCGTTGCCGGGGCGGGATCGCGCGGCAAAATGCGAACCGCGGTCGAACCCATGAAATTGCCGCTGCCGTCGAACCAGCTGCGTCCCTGCCGCCCGCGCCCCGCGACCTGCCGATCGGCCACCAACCAGTGACCCTCGGCCACCACCGCGCCCGCGCGCACCTGCGCGGCGAGATCGGAATTGGTCGAACCGGTTTCGGTTACGAAGCGGATCACATCGCAGCGATGAAGGATGCCGCGGCCTGCGCCGTCCATTCACCCAGCGGGATGGTCAGCAGGTAGCCGAGCGGCGACAGGATCGCGACGCACACGCCCAGCACGGCCCAGTGGCTCACCGGGCTGCTCGTCTCGACATCGCGCGTGGGTTCGTCGAAGAACATCACCTTGATGAACTTCAGGTAATAGAACGCGCCGATCACGCTGGCGGCGATCCCGATAGCCGCCAGTGCGACCAGATCGGCCTGCACGGCGGCCTGGAACACCACGAACTTACCCCAGAATCCGAACAGCGGCGGAATGCCCGCGAGGCTGAACATCAGCACCAGCAGGCACCAGGCGAGCGCCGGCCGCCGGGTCGAGAGCCCGGCAATGTCGGCGAAGGTTTCGAGGTTCTGACCGGCCGGGTCGCGCAGCATCAGCAGCGCGGTGAAGCTGCCAATCACCATGGCGACGTAGATCGTCAGATAGGTCAGCACGCTGGCGACGCCCGCGGCGGTCGCTGCGGCAAGACCGATGAGGATGAAGCCGACGTTGTTGATCGACGAATAGGCCAGCAGGCGCTTGAGGTTCTGCTGCCCGATGGCGCCGAGCGCGCCCACCACGATCGATGCCAGCGCGGCGAAGATGATGATCTGCCGCCAGGCGTCGACTTCGCCCGCGAAGGGATCCATCGCGATGCGCACCAGCACGCCCATCGCCGCGACCTTGGGCGCGCTGGCGAAGAAGGCCGTGACCGGAGTCGGTGCGCCTTCGTAAACGTCGGGGGTCCACATGTGGAACGGCACGGCGCTGATCTTGAAGGCGACACCCGCCAGCACGAAGACGACGCCGAACAATGCACCGGTGGAGAAATCGAGCGCAAAGGCGGCGCGGATGCCGTCGTAATTGGTCGAACCGGTGAAACCGTAGACCAGGCTGACGCCGTAGAGGATGATGCCCGATGCCAGCGCACCGAGCACGAAGTACTTGAGCCCGGCCTCGCTCGACCGGTCGTCCTGCCGCAGGAAGCTGGCCAGCACGTAGCTCGACAGGCTCGACATTTCGAGACCGATGTAGAGCGTCATCAGGTCGGTGGCGGAAACCATGATGCCCATGCCGACCGCGTTGAACAGCATCAGCACGGGATATTCGGCGCGGTAACCGCCCAGCTGGGTGAAGAAACGCGGGGTGACGATCAGGACCGCCGCCGAGGCGAGATAGATCAGCACCTTGCCGAAGCTGCCGAAGGCATCGGCACGGTAAAGATCGCCGAAGGCCCGCCCGGCGACTTCGCTTGCGCTGCGGTCGAACAGGCCGATGCTGAAGATCGCTGCACCGACGAGCGCGGCCACGGCGATGATGGTCAGCAGGCGGGCGGACCGGTCCCCGTTCCATGCGGCAAGCAGCAGCAGGACGAGCGCGGTGATCGACAGGCCGATTTCCGCCGCGGTGAGATAGAGCGAGGTAGCGTAGGACATCAGTGCGCTCCCTCTTCACCGCGGGCTTCGCCATGCGCGGATCCGACGTAATTGGCATTGTGTTCGCGCGGCGTGCCGATGGTGTTGTCGGCATCGAAATCGGGTGCGGCGCGTGCCACGCGCGCCTCGAGAGCGGCAATATCCTGACGCATGGGGGCTAGGAAGCTTTCCGGATAGACGCCCATCCACAGCACGGCGGCTGCGATCGGCGCGAGCATGGCCCATTCGCGGGCGTTGAGGTCGGGCATGCGCGCGGCATCTTCGTTGACCTGAAGCCCGAAGACGACGCGGCGGTAGAGATACAGCATGTAGGCGGCACCGAGGATGATCCCGGTGGTGCAGACCAGCGTGACCAGCGTCGAGACCTTGTAGAGGCCTGCCAGCGCAAGGAATTCGCCGACGAAGTTGCTGGTGCCCGGCAGGCCGATCGAGGCCATCGTGAACAGCAGGAAGAACAGCGCATAGCGCGGCATGTTGATGGCGAGGCCGCCATAGCGCGCGATCTCGCGCGTGTGCAGCCGGTCGTAGATGACGCCGACGCACAGGAACAGCGCGCCCGAGACCAGCCCGTGGCCCAGCATGACCATCACCGCGCCTTCGATGCCCTGCGCGTTGAACGCGAAGATGCCCGCGGTCACGATCGCCATATGCGCGACCGAGGAATAGGCGATGAGCTTCTTCATGTCGCTCTGCACCAGCGCGACGAGCGAGGTGTAGATCACCGCGATCATCGACAGGACGAAGACGAACCAGGTGAACTGCGCGCTGGCTTCGGGGAACATCGGCAGGCTGAAGCGGATGAAGCCGTAGCCGCCCAGCTTGAGCAGCACGCCCGCGAGGATGACCGATCCGGCGGTCGGCGCCTGCACGTGGGCATCGGGCAGCCAGGTATGCACCGGCCACATCGGCATCTTCACGGCGAAGCTGGCGAAGAAAGCCAGCCACAACCAGGTCTGCGCCTGCGGCGAGAAGTCGTAGTTCAGCAGCGTCGGGATATCGGTCGTGCCCGCTTCGTTCGCCATCCACAGCATCGCGATCAGCATCAGGACCGAGCCGAGCAGCGTGTAGAGGAAGAATTTGTACGAGGCGTAGATGCGGTTATCGCCGCCCCATACGCCGATGATCAGGTACATCGGGATCAGGCCGGCTTCGAAGAAGATGTAGAACAGGAACATGTCCTGCGAGGCGAAGACGCCGATCATCAGCACTTCCATCAGCAGGAAGGCGCTCATGTATTCGCCGACGCGCTTGCTGATCGCATCCCAGCTGGCGAGGATGCAGATGGGCATCAGGAACACGCTGAGCATGATCAGCATCAGCGCGATCCCGTCGATCCCCAGCGCATAGCTGAAGCCTGCGAAGATCTCCGCGCGTTCGGTAAACTGCCACTGCGCCCCGCCAATATCGTAATTGAGCCACAGCGTCACGCCGAGCGCGAGATCGACCAGCGTGGCCACCAGCGCGACCATGCGCGCGGTGTGCGCACCAAGGAACAGGCAGACGATAGCGCCGGCCAGCGGAACGGCGAGCATCAGCGAAAGGATGGGGAATTCCATCAGAACAGCACCCAGGTGATGGCGGCGACGAGCCCGAGGAGCATCACCAGCGCATAGCTATACAGATATCCGGTCTGGAAGCGGCGGGCGCC
>Ga0208560_1000080_pt1 | contig 11843 bp, 14 predicted proteins | sample Virmet3827_250_FD_185742 | JGI IMG/M metagenome (GOLD analysis project Ga0208560, IMG submission 185742) | Marine viral communities from the Southern Atlantic ocean transect to study dissolved organic matter and carbon cycling - metaG 3827_250... | ecosystem: Environmental > Aquatic > Marine >...
CCGCCGGACCAACGCTGGCGGAACATCTTGCCGACCAGATCGGCGCGGTGGCGCGCGATCCGCGGGAAGCCCTGATCGCGCTGCGCATCGCCGGCGAACTCGACGAAGCGGGCTATCTGCCCACCGACCTGCTGGTCATCGCCGATGAGCTCGGCGCCCCGCTCGTGGCGGTCGAGCAGGCACTGGCCACGGTCCAGTCGCTCGATCCCACCGGGGTCGGCGCGCGATCACTGAGCGAATGCCTGGCGTTGCAGGCCAAGGAAGCGGACCGCTACGATCCCTGCATGGCCCGGCTGATAGACAACCTCGATCTGGTCGCTGCGGGCGAAATCGCCAGGCTCAAACGCATGTGCGAGGTCGATGACGAGGATTTCGCCGACATGCTGGCCGAACTGCGCGGCTACGATCCCAAGCCGGGTCTTGCCTATGGCGGCACCGCGCAGGCCGCAATCGTCCCCGACGTGCTGATCGCGCCGAGCGCCGATGGCTGGGACATCCGACTCAACGAAGCCAGCCTCCCGCGGCTGGTCGTCAATCGCGACTATTTCCTCGAACTGAAGACCGGTGCCCGCGACAAGGCCGCGCACAGCTGGCTCAACGAACAACTGGGCGAGGCCGACTGGCTGATCCGCGCGCTCGACCAGCGGCAGAAGACCATCCTCAAGACCGCGGCCGAAATCGTGAAGAAGCAGGAAGGCTTCTTCCGGCACGGGGTCACCGCGATGCGCCCGCTGACCTTGCGCGAAGTGGCCGAACAGATCGAGATGCACGAAAGCACCGTCAGCCGCGTGACCAGCAACAAGTATCTCGCGTGCCCGCGTGGTACCTTCGAACTGAAGTATTTCTTCTCCAGCGGGGTGTCGGCGGCCGACGGTGAAGGCGCCTCTTCCGAAGCCATCAAGGCGCGCATCAGGGCACTGTGCGAGGCAGAAGACCCCAAGAAGGTGCTGTCCGACCAGAAGCTCGCTGACCTGCTCAACGAAGAGGGCTTCGATCTCGCGCGGCGCACCGTCGCCAAATATCGCGAGGCGATCGGCATCGGTTCCAGCGCGCAGCGGCGGCGGCAGAAGAAGCTCGCGGCGCTGTGACGCAAGCATGCCACGCGCAAAAAAGTTAACGCCCTTTACCGCGCGTTAACCTTTCCCGTTCAGATGTTGTGTGGTTAATACAGGGCAATACCTCTTTACCGGAGGTTACCGCCGTACTTAGGGGCCATACAGGGGATTTCCCATGCGTGTACTGCTGATCGAAGACGAGCCGACTACCGCCAAGGCCATCGAGCTCATGCTCACGACCGAAGGCTTCAATGTCTACTCGACCGACCTCGGCGAGGAAGGGCTCGATCTGGGCAAGCTGTATGATTACGATATCATCCTGCTCGATCTGAACCTGCCCGACATGCATGGCTACGACGTGCTCAAGAAGCTGCGCGTCGCCAAGGTCCAGACCCCGGTCCTGATCCTTTCGGGTATCGCCGAAATGGACAGCAAGATCCGCAGCTTCGGTTTCGGCGCCGACGATTACGTCACCAAGCCGTTCCACCGCGAAGAACTGGTCGCCCGCATCCATGCCGTCGTGCGCCGCTCGAAGGGCCACAGCCAGTCGGTCATCCGCACCGGCAAGCTGGCGGTGAACCTCGACGCCAAGACGGTCGAAGTCGACGGCGCCCGCGTCCACCTAACGGGCAAGGAATACGCGATGCTCGAGCTGCTCAGCTTGCGCAAGGGCACCACGCTGACGAAAGAAATGTTCCTCAACCACCTTTACGGCGGCATGGACGAACCCGAACTCAAGATCATTGACGTCTTCATCTGCAAGCTGCGCAAGAAGCTCAGCCATGCCTGTGGCGGCGAGAATTACATCGAGACCGTATGGGGCCGCGGCTATGTGCTGCGCGATCCGAACGAAGAGGCCGAGGCGGCCTGATCACCGGCTTTCCCCGGACGGGATAGCGAGAAACGCCCGGAGCCTCGGCTACCGGGCGTTTTGCTATGCGGGATTGGCCAGCCGGGCGAGATCGAGCCCGCTCGGCTGCTGGAATATCCGCAGGCCGAATTCGGGCAGGATAGCCAGAAGATGGTCGAAGATATCCGCCTGGATCGCTTCGTAGATCGGCCACTCGACCGTATCGGCGAAGCAATAGATTTCGAGCGGGAGGCCCTCCGGCCCCGGCGCCAATTGCCGCACCATCAGCGTGAAATTGGTGCTCGCAATACTGGGGTGGCTGCGCAGATAGGCAATCACATAGGCCCGCAGCGTGCCGATATTGGTGATCCGCCGCGCATTGACCGCATCGTCGTCGCCCGCCAGTTCATGGCGGTTCCACTGGGCGATCTCCTTCTCCTTGCGCGCGAGGTAGTCGTCGAGCAGGCGGAAGCGCTTGAGCCCGGCGACTTCTTCTTCGCCGAGGAACCGTACCGAGTTCTGATCGATCACCAGCGACCGCTTGATCCGCCGCCCGCCGCTGTCGGTCATCCCCCGCCAGTTGCGGAAACTGTCGGCGATCAGCCGGTGCGTCGGAATGGTGGTGATGGTCTTGTCGAAATTCTGGACCTTCACGGTGTGCAACGCGATATCCACCACATCGCCATCCGCATCCATGCTCGGCATCTCGATCCAGTCGCCCACCCGCAGCATGTCGTTGCTGGTCAGCTGCACGCTGGCCACGAGGCTGAGGATGGTGTCCTTGAACACCAGCAGCAGCACCGCGGCCATCGCGCCCAGACCCGAAAGCAATAGCAGCGGCGATTGTTCGATCAGCACCGCAATCATCAGGATGGCCGCGCCGCAGAAAACGGCGATCTTGACCACCTGGACATAGCCCTTGATCGGCCGGCTGCGCGCCTCTGGCCGGCGCGAATACAGCTCGTTCGCGTAATTGAGCGCCCAGCCGATCGCCATGGCGATCGACAGCACGATCAGCGCCCGCGCCACATTGACCGTCACCGTCACCACCGTTTCGGGCAAATGGGGCACCAGCAGGATCCCGCGCGAGACGATCAGCAGCGGGATCACCGTGGCGAGCCAGGCCGCGCCGCGGTCGGCCGTATCGGTCCGGTTGTCGAGATAGGGCGCGGCAAAGCGCAGCAGCACGCGTTTGAGCAACCAGTTCACTGCGAATGCCAGCGCGGCCAGCCCCAGCAGCGCGATCAGGGACTGGAGCCATAGCGCCAGCGCGGAATAGTCATCGAAGAGTGCCTGCATCGCCCGGGCAACTACCCCGCTGCCCCCGCCGGGTTCAAGCCCCGCGCGTCGAGGCAGATTTTCTATCTCGTCGCCGGGAAGCGGACGCAGTAGCTGCAGGCGGCATCAACATTGAAAGGCCCACCCCCATGATGGAGGTGTTCGGTTTCGATCTGGGGCCCATAATCCCCTTCATTCTCATCGGTTTCGCAGCACAGATGGTCGACGGCGCATTGGGCATGGCCTTCGGGGTCATCACCAACACGCTGATGGTCGGCCTGCTCGGGGTGCCGCCGGCGCTGGCTTCGCAGCGCGTGCACCTGGTCGAATGTTTCACCACCGCGACGTCGGGCATCAGCCATCTGCTGCACGGCAATATCGACAAAGGGCTGTTCGTCCGCCTGCTGGTCCCCGGCGTGATCGGGGGCCTGCTGGGCACCTATCTGATCACTTCGATCGATGGCGATACGATCAAGCCCTTCGTGCTGATCTATCTCGCCGGGATCGGCGTGTGGCTGCTGATCCGCGGCCTGCTATATCCCCCGCGCGTGCGGCAGGCCAGGCATGTCGCGCCGCTGGGACTGGTCGGCGGCTTCCTCGATGCGGCAGGCGGCGGCGGCTGGGGACCGGTGGTGACCTCCAACCTGCTGGTCCAGGGGGCCGAACCGCGCAAGGTCGTGGGCACGGTCAATTCGGTCGAGTTTTTCCTCACGCTGACCATTTCGGCCAGCTTCATCTATCATCTCGGCATCTCGCATATCGCCGGGGCGACGCTGGGCCTGATCATCGGCGGGATCGCGGCGGCACCCTTCGGCGCTATGGCAGCCAAGCATTTCAGCCCCAAGCTGATGCTGGTCCTTGTCGGCATCGCGCTGAGCGTGACCAGCGCCTACGGCATCTGGACGGCGTGGGGGTAGGCTTGTAGGCGGCCGCGCCATGAGCGCGTTTAAAGAAGGCGACCCCACCACCCTCAACCGGCTGTATGGCCGCAGCCAGGGCAAGCCGCTGCGCGCGTCGCAGCAGGAACTGGTCGACAAATTGCTGCCGCAGATCGCGGTACCCGCGGAAGGCACGGTGACAGCCGAACGCCTGTTCGGGTTCGATCGCCCGCTGCATTTCGAAATCGGCTTCGGCGGCGGCGAGCACATGGCCGAGCGCGCCGACATGCTGCCCGACCACGGCTTCATCGGCGCCGAACCGTTCGTCAACGGCGTGGCGCAGGCGCTGACGCATGTGCGCGACCGGACGCTGGCCAATGTCCGAATTCAGCATGGCGATGCATTGGAAGTGCTCCGCCGCGTGCCCGATGGCGCGCTGACGATGGTCTATCTGCTCCACCCCGATCCCTGGCCCAAGAACAAGCACGCCAAGCGGCGGATGATGAACGATGGCCCGGTACGGATGATCGCCGACAAGCTGAAGCCCGGTGGCGAATTTCGCTTCGGTACCGATCACGCGGTCTATCTGCGCCATGCGCTGATGGTGATGCGGCGCTTCACCGATGAATTCGAATGGGTCGCCGAAGGCCCTGCGAGCTGGCAGAACCGCCCCTCCGGCTGGCCCGAGACGCGCTACGAGCACAAGGCCCGCACGGTCTACGACCACGAAGTGTGGTACTTTCGATTCAGACGACGCTAAAGTACGAAATCGTTGTAAAACAATGTACTTAGTAGATTCGCCTTACGCTAGAATTGCCTCCATTTCGCCCCTTTTTCCGCTTGCGTGATTGCCCGGTGATTGCCAGAAAAGGGACACGAGGTTTCGGATGGCAACAGGAAAAATCACGAAAAAATCGATAGATGCGCTGGAGCCGAGCAGCTCGAGCCAGCTCCTTTGGGATACGGACCTCAAAGGATTCGGTGCGAAAATCACTCCAGCCGGCTCGATATCCTATGTGGTGCAGTTCCGAATGGGCGGCCGTGAAGCTCGAACAAGACGCTATACTATCGGGGCGCACGGGTCGCCGTGGACACCGACGACAGCGAGAGTGGAGGCGGAGCGCCTTCAGTTATTAGAGCGGTTTCCACACGTTCTGACTCGGTGGGGATTCCGTTTGCGGTTGCGTTGTGATTCATGCTTCCTGCTGGTGGCAGGAGGCCAGCATGGATGGCACGAACGCTTTCACAGGATCTTCGGGATCGGGTTGTTGCCGCGATTGATGACGGCATGAGCTGCCGCACGGCGGCGGCACATTTCGGGGTCAGCGCATCGAGCGCGATCCGCTGGCGGCAAATGGCACTGGAGCATGGTCAGGCCGTTGCGAAGCCACGCGGCGGTGACCGGCATTCAGGCAAGATCGAAGCGCATGGCGACTTCATTCGGGACCTGATCGCCGAGCAGGGTGACATGACCTTGGTCGAGGTTCAGGCGCGGCTGATCGAGCGTGGGACTTCAGTGGGGATCGGCACGGTGCATCGCTTCTTCGTGCGGCACGGGATCACGCGCAAAAAAAGACCGGGCACGCGATCGAGCAAGACCGCCCCGACGTCCTGAGGCAACGCCAGCACTGGTTCGACAACCAGCTCGATCTGGAGCCGGAACGCCTCGTCTTCATCGACGAGACATGGACCGCCACCAACATGACCCGTAGCCACGGACGCTGCCCAAAAGGCGAGCGCCTGCGGATGGGCTTTCCGCACGGCCACCGCAAGACCACCACGCTGGTGGCTGGCCTGCGCATGACCGGCATGATCGCGCCGATGGTGCTCGACGGTCCGATCAACGGCGACTGGTTCGAAGCCTATGTGGCGCAGGTTCTGGTGCCTGAACTGCGTCCCGGTGACGTGGTCATCATGGACAACCTCTCGAGCCACAAGCGGGCATCGGTCAGGAAGAGGATCGAAGCGGCCGGGGCGACTTTGCGCTTCCTCCCGCCATACAGCCCGGACTTCAACCCTATCGAGAAGGCATTCTCCCGGCTCAAGGCCATGCTCCGCAAGGCGGGCGAACGAACCGTCAGCGGCCTGTGGGACCTGATCGGGAGGCTCGTGGACATCTTCCAGCCAGACGAGTGCGCCAATTACTTCACCTCTTGTGGATATGACCCGGAATGAACGGAAACCGCTCTAGTTGCGCAAGGTATCGACCCTGTAGACGATGATAAGCAGAGGCGCCGCGACGCCGTCGATCTCGCATTCGACAACTATGCGTCGCATTTCGCTCGGTCCTGCAAGGGTGTTGGCTGGGCGAGGCTCGTTGAACGCGTCATCCGGCTTTACCTTGAACCGGTTATCGGAAAAAAGCCGCTTCCCCGAATTTCGAGGCCGGACATCGTAGCCGTCCTGGACAATATGCCCGAGCAGCAGGTTGCCAATCGCCGGAATGTCTTTGCGGTGATGCGGCGCCTATTCCGATGGGCTGTCAGTCGTGGCGATATCGAGCGCAGTCCTATGGAGGGAATGGAAGCACCACCGCCGGTAAGGCCGCGGGATCGTTGGCTGCAGGACGACGAGCTTCGACACATCTGGGAAGCAGCTCCCGATTGCTATCTTTGCTTTGGTCCAATTGTCCGCTTGCTCATTGCGACAGGGCAACGCCGCGAAGAGGTTTCAGGAATACATTGGCAAGAGGTTGATCGGAAAGACCGGTTTTGGACGCTGCCAGGTTCACGAACAAAGAATAATGAACCAAACGCGATCCCGCTGAACGACCTTGCCGTTGCCGAACTCGATCAGCAGGCAGGCGGCGCGAACTGGCCGAAGAAAGGACGCGTTTTTGCCACGTCAAGCGGGGCAGGCTTTACCGGCTACGCCAAGGGCAAGAAGAAACTGGACGGTCTCATAGAGCAAAAGCTTGGTGAACCATTGCAACCCTGGCGCCTGCACGATCTTCGGCGCACGCTTGCGACCAACTTCCAGCGCCTCGGCGTTCGCTTCGAGGTTACAGAGGCAGTCTTGAACCATGTCAGCGGCTCAAGAGCAGGCGTTGCAGGAATCTACCAGCGCCACGACTGGAAAGACGAGAAGAGAGAAGCGCTCAATGATTGGAATGAGCATCTGGTCAAGATCCTGAACGGCTCCGAACAGGCTTGAAGCATACGCTTGAGGAGCTATGCCTTGCAACTCTCAGGTCGATCCCTGTTCCGCGAGCACCGCAATCAGCCGGGAGACGTTCGCGAGGCATTGGTCATGATATCGCATTAGAGCTTGGACGCGCTTCGACGGAGACGCCAAAGCATTGCTCTCCAGCTCCGCGAGCGCCTCCAGAGCGTTTGGCAGGACGTCAGGCTCCAGCCTTCTGACGATGTGCAATCGGTCGCTGATCAGGTCGACCGTCTGCCTTAGAAATCTGTTTTCCGAACCCAAGGCAAAAATCGAGAAGACATCGCCAACGCGGTCAGCGTATGTTGCGATCGGCGCCGGTAAGTCATCTTCATCGATCTTCTGTGGTACTGGATCGACTACGCTTCCCAAGAGAAGAACATTTACTGCCAGCATGTCGCGCAACGAATGTTCGGTCAGGAGCGTGACCCGGTACCCCTCGCCAGGGGTCAGATCGACAAGACCTTCGCCGACAAGTTGATTGAGGCTGTCTCGCACGGGCGTCATGCTGACACCGAACTCGTCTGCCAATCGCATCGCTTCGAGTTTCTGGCCGATCGGCCAGGTACCTTCCATCAATGCCCTTTTCAGGCGGCGATAGGTCGGTTCCAGGACGTGTGCCGGGCTCATCTCTTGGAACGACGAGCTTCCGCAAATTCATGGACAGCTGCAAGCTGCTCGGGCCGAAGCGCATCGGTAGCCTGCGGATAATTGGCTACATCTTCACGGAGCAGAATGGATGGACACTGACCTTCGTAGTTCCCAAGATTGGGCCGGTGCTGCGCATAGCCTGCCAATTCAGCAAGTTCGGGCGGAAAATTTCGCGCGACCTCTGGCGGATAGGCCAGCCAAAGGTTCTCGTAGGGCTTGAGCCAACCAAGACTATAGCCGATCACAACACCGCGCCGCACGTCTTCGGTCGAGTTTGGCCCAGCACCGTGCACGGTCGAACCAAGAAAGCAGATCGCATCACCCGGTTTGCTTTCCGCGACCATCGGATCACCGAGCTGATCGAGGCTCTCGACAGGACGTTTATGTGTCCCGGGATAGATGCGGGTCGCGCCGTTGGATGAGCTGAAGTCGGTTAGCGGCCAAATGACATTGAGCAGATATTCGTGTTCACCCTTGGCACCTTCCCACATGTCGTGATCGCAATGCGGGAACTGTTCGATCTCGCCGGGATGAATGGCGATTGCCTGGGCAACGTTAAGCTGAATTCGGTCGCAAGCCTTACCGAGGACTTCGCGGGCCAGCGAAAGGATGAGAGGCTGCAGAACAAGATCACAGGCCCAGCGTGAGCGGCGCAACAGACTACCGAAACGCTTCGTGCGAAACCCGTAGAAATCGCCGTGACCCATAGGGGTTTCGGTAAAATCCCGTTCAAGATCTGCATCGAGCGCCGCGATGCTGCTCTGAGGAAGGAGGTCCGGAATGATGCAATAGCCATCCTTCTGCAGCCGTTCGAGCCAATCGATTGATTTGATATCGCTCATGACACCACCTCCGATGCCGCCTCGGCGACCCGATAGGCACCTTTTCGATAGATACCGCCGCGAGCGAGATCGTCCGGCGTGTCGCAATCTATATCGATCTGCAAGGCGACAAGGTCCTCACCGTCGATTCTGCAGCCGCCACCAAGTGTGCGACATTGCCAGCCGAAGTTTTCGATTTGGCGGGACCAAGCTCTATTGGCCACAGCGGTGTAGCCCGACAGGCCGGTCTTCAGGGCATGGTCGGCAAGCGCGGTCACAAGTTGGTCGCGTGCCGAGCGGCGCTCAAACCGCGAGAGCGTGGGTTCGATGCAGAAACGCGTGATCTCGCGAAAATCGGACCGAGAGGGTATCGGGCCATCACACAGACAGGGGAATAGCTCCCCGAGAATGTGAGCGCCGTCAGTCCGCAAAAGACGCGCTGAAGCGCGATGACGGCTTTCTCCGTCGGTCAGCACCAAATAGCTCGCAACGGGCGTGTCGAATTGATCGATCTCGTATGCATCATCCAAAACGGGAACATCCCATTTGAGGAGATCGACGAAGACCCGCTTGCGCGCCTCGAACATTGCGCGAAGCGCTGGATCCGAAGGGCAAGCTTGCAGAGAAACTGGGGGGTTTTGCATGGCGGCTACCTGACCTTTGTAAAGACAGGTCGCCTTTCACCAGATCGGAGCGATCGCGGACATACCAAGAACTGGGGATGCTGCGACTTTGAGATGCTCATAATCGTGTCATCGGATGCAGTCGCATCGGCGATGCTAGCTCTGTTCTGTTCCTCTCTTCAAATCATAAATCAGCGAATTTGCGGGCTTTGGCGACGTGAAACCTCAATTGGGCACAACGACCTTATGCCCGTAAAGCGCGTCGATGATGGGGCATTCGGGAACGTCGCCGCCTTCGCACTGAGCCGAGACATCGGCAAGCGTTCGCTCGAGCTTCTTCAGATCAATAATTTTCTGCCGAACGCTCGCTAGATGGCCGTCAGTCAACTCTAAAACCTCACCACAGCTGTAGTCGTGAGAATCGACGAGAGTGAGCAGACTCTTGAGCTCTCCGATCGAGAAACCGAGATCACGGCCACGCAGGATGAAACCAAGCCGCGCTTGGTCATCGCGCGAATAGAGCCTGTGCCCGCTGGCCGTGCGCTCGGGCGGCTTCAGCAGATCGATCTTTTCATAATAGCGAATGGTCTCAAGGTTGCAGCCTGACCGATTGGCCAGTTCGCCTCGCTTAATCATTTTTGATGTCGTCATATGCCGCGTGCCAATTTGTGCTTGAACCTGTAGTAACTACAGAGATTATATTGAACTTCATGGCCGATCAAACGCAAAAGACCTCCCAGAGATTGTTGGCGAGCGGTGGCGCATTGAGTGCGGTATTTGCAGCCTCCTGCTGCATTGCTCCGCTGCTCCTGTTGAGCCTCGGCGTCAGCGGCGCGTGGATCGGCAATCTGACCGCGCTCGAACCCTATAAGTGGATCTTTATTGCTGTAGCGGTCGCTTGTCTGGGCCTCGGATTTTGGCATGTCCATTCCCGAAAAGTCGAGACTTGTGAGGACAGTACATATTGCGCGCGTCCTCAAGCGGGCCTGATCATAAAAAGCGCCCTGTGGCTGGCAACCGCCTTGGTTGCTGCCTCGGCCACGGTCGATTGGTGGGCGCCGCATTTTTATTAGGAGTTAGACGGATGAAAAAAACAATGATTGCCGTTGCTGCGGGATTGGCCATCGCCGGAGCAGGCATTGGGGCAGCGACGCTCATGCCGCAGTCCTCGAACGAGAAACCCGCTCAAAGTCCTGAAACGCTGCAAACGGAAAGCTTCGCCGTTGAAAATATGACCTGCGCGACCTGTCCGATCACGGTGCGGCGCGCAATGGAAGGCGTTGCAGGTGTGCATGATGTGACAATCGATTACGAAGCCAAGACTGCTACAGCGCGTTTCGATCCCGCCAAAACCACCATGCGCGACATCGCCACTGCTTCGACCGAGGCGGGCTATCCCGCCGAAAAACAATTTAGCGGGACCGACCTCTGATGGAATTACAATCCACGCTCACGTGCCCTCAGTGCGGACACCAGGAAATCGAAACCATGCCGACCGACGCATGCTGGTTTTTCTACGACTGCAAGGGCTGCGGAATGAAGCTGAAGCCCAATGCAGGCGACTGCTGTGTCTTCTGTTCGTTCGGCACAGTGCCTTGCCCGCCAATTCAAGAAGCGCGTGCCAATGGCACAAGCGTTGAATGCTGCGGAGGTCAATGAGATGAGCGAACGCAGCTTCGATCTTATCGTACTCGGCGTCGGAATGGCGGCGGTGAATGCCGCGAACAAATGCGCCGCTGCTGGTTGGTCGGTCGCAGTGGTTGACGAACTTCCCTATGGCGGCACCTGCGCGCTGCGCGGCTGCGACCCCAAGAAGATGCTGCGGCGAGGCGCTGAAATCATCGATGGTGCTCGCCTGATGCAGGGCAAGGGTATTGAACCGAATGATATCGCGATCAACTGGCCTGATCTCATCGCCTTCGCCCAGACCTTTACCGACAGAATGCCTGAGAAGATCGAGGGGGGTCTCGAGAGAAATGGCGTCACCACGCTTCACGGGACGGCGCAATTCGTTGGCGAAGACACGATCGAAATCGAGGGCCAAGGGCGTTTCCAAGCAAACCACATCCTGATCGCGACTGGCGCCAAGCCCCGCACGGTGGATATTCCAGGTGCCGAACACCTCACCAACAGCACCGAATTCATGCGGATGGACGCCCTCCCGAAGCGTATACTGTTTATCGGCGGCGGGTTCGTCTCGTTCGAGTTCGGTCATATCGCTGCACGAGCTGGCAGCGAGGTGCAGATCATTGATCGCGGTGACAGGCCATTGAAGGCCTTTGACCCAGACCTCGTCGAAAAGCTTGTAGCACGAGGCGAGGAAATTGGGGTGGGATTGCGTCGGCGCACATCGCTGAAATCGATCGCCACTGACGGCGTCGAATTCATCGTCACTGTCGAAAAGAATGGTGAAACCGAAGACTTGCGCGCCGATCTGGTCGTGCACGGTGCGGGACGCGTGCCTGAAATCGATCGCCTGAACCTGAGCGCTGCCAATATCGAGGCGGGAGACAAGGGAATAGCAG
>Ga0208560_1000083_pt1 | contig 11659 bp, 8 predicted proteins | sample Virmet3827_250_FD_185742 | JGI IMG/M metagenome (GOLD analysis project Ga0208560, IMG submission 185742) | Marine viral communities from the Southern Atlantic ocean transect to study dissolved organic matter and carbon cycling - metaG 3827_250... | ecosystem: Environmental > Aquatic > Marine >...
GTCTTAAACTTTGTAGCTCCTGCAGCAACGCCCGACGATTCATCCACTACGATACGGGTAAGGTCCGCCAGCGCATAAGCAGCAAATGTACTATCTTGAGGCACTCTATACTGAGGTAGAGAAACATAAAAAGGGTCTAAACCCCCGCGTCTATTCAATAAGAAATTATAAATCGGCTCAAACTCTGCACGAGTCATAGGGTTATAAGTAATATTAATATTCCAAGTGTGTGATCCGTGTGAACGAGTAATAAGACGACCAGAATTTGTACGATTCTTCATTATTTGAGATTTTGAAGAAAGTTTTACGCTCTTGTATCCAACATGTTGGTCCTCCAGACCGGTGTTCTGACCTGCATTCCCTATACTATTATTAGGATCTGGTAGTGTAGTTTGGTAAGTTATCGCCATTATTCTGCTCCGTAAGACGTGTCATCGACGTTCTCTAAGAAAAATTCTCCGTGTTCGTTTGCTGCCTCTCTAATCATTCCGATTATGTTTCCTCGTTGCACTACTAGGGCTTCTTGCATATTCTGAGTATCTATAGCCTGTATTGTAAAGTTTACATTTACAGGAGCATTTTGAGTTAATGCTTCTGTCTCGTCGGCAGGAATAATGGTTCCTGGTACATCTGGCATAAATAGTTCTGGGCCTTGTTCGCCTACTACATAGCCCCCTGATTGTCTGTGCTTATATCCTGTAAATGCAGGGGTAAAATCTGTCATTCCTGTACCAGCGCCTTTCTCTCCTCGCATATACGCTTGTTCTCCCGATGCATTGTTTGCTTTGGCAAGGTCTACTGTATTGCTACGCTCTCCTACTGAGACTTTAGATGGTCCTTTTGGTGTGCTACTACCGCCACCCTCATAAGAAGTAGATGCAATAGCTGCCAACTGTAAGGCACCCGTAACACCCATCATTGCAGCTAGAGGAATACCCGCTACTGGACCTAGACCTAGTGGTGGCTCTGCTAACGCTGTCATGATAGAAGCAGCGGTATTGGCAATCGTTATTGCCATTTTTAGCTTTTTACCTTTGTTAAAGGCTTTTCTTTCTTCTGCTTCTTTCTTTTTCTGCAGTGCTTGCATCTTTGCAACACTTGCTGCAGACTGTCCATCTCTCTTCTGCTCTGCGGCGATCTCTTTATCTATAGCTCTTACTTTTTTCTGTGAAGATGCCTGAATCATTTGATTGACACCCGCCAAAGCAGCAGCACCTGCCTGTACCATTGCAATATTTTTAGCCTGGTTTGCAGCTTTACCTTCTTCCATTTGGTTTATTTCCACCATTTTGGTAAGATATCCGTCCAGACCTGTCATTACCATGCCTAGACCTTCTACAAACATTGCTTGTACTTCGCCGTCAGGGCCTAATGCTCTTAGATCTGCAGCTAAGCCTTGAGTTACAGCCCTTACGTCTGTTAGAGTAAGTTTATACTGTTCTGCAGCTTCTTGCTGCTCCGCACTACCCACTACAGGTAGCTCTCCACTTTCATTGGTAGCAGTAGCGGTGCTACTAGTAGTAGTGCTTGTAGTAGAAGAGGGTGTAGCCCCTGCTTTAGTAGTAGTAGAAGAAGGCGTGGTTCCTGGCTTTTTGCCTGCAAGATGGGCGATATTTGTATCAATACTAGCAAGTTTGCCTTTCTTTAACTCATTAACCATAGTATTAATAGCTTGTACACTAGGATCTTGGCTTGTGTCCATGCTAGTAGCCTTTACTTCGATACCTTTATGCTTTTGAGCACTTTTAACATCTATGTTACTTTTTCTAGCGGTTGCTGAACCCGTAATAGCAGCCATTACACCTGCAAGACCGCCTTCTTTAGCAGCACTAAACTTTGCAGCTTTAGTATCCAAGTTTGCCTGTGCCTTCACAACATCTAATTCTTTTTGTGCAGTGGCTAATCTTGCCCCGTTTAGGTTTTTTGCTTGAGCATTTGCCGCACTCAAAGCTGTTAAAACAGCGGCTTCGTTTTGATCAATCTGACCATCTTTTGACATTTCCGCTTTTAATAGAGCATACTTAGCGTCAAGAAGAGCATGTTCTGCTTTTATTCTTGCATCCATCAAATTAAACTCTAGTTGTGCCGCTTCTATTTTATTCTTTCTAGCGGTTTCTTCTAGTCGTGCTGCTTTGATTGGGTCGAAGGCCTTTCCTGTCATTGCGTCTGTATTTTGTATTCCTGCCAATTTTGAAGAAAGATTTACTTGTTTTTGCAATTCTTTTATTAAGTCCTGGTGCGCAGCTTTAGTATCTAATGTCTCTTGCTTTTGTTCTGCAAGTATTGTTAGTCTTTCTGCATCTTTTAGAGCTTGTATGTCTGTAGTTTCAATTTGCTCTTTTAAAAGTAGAAGTCCTAGTCTTAATTCTTCATTTACATTTTGAACTTGCTGATCGAATACACTAGTATTTCCATCCAAACTCGCGATAGCTTTTTCTAAAGCTTCTGTAGATATTTGCTTCGCCCTGTCATCACCTTCTCTATCTTTATTTATAACATCTATTTCTGCTTTTAATACAGCAAGTTTTGCAGCAAGCATTGTTTTTTCTAGAGCAAGCATTGTTTTTTTATTCTTGGCTTCGTTCTTCATAAAGTCCATTTTTCCTTTTAGGACTTTTTCATCTAGCTCTATTGTTGCTTTCTGTGAGGGCAGCAGCTTACCTGAAATCCCTGCCTCTCTATTAGCATTTCTTGCATCTAGCTGTGCTAGTTTAACCATAAGCTCTACAGATTTTTTATCTGCTGCTGCTTGTTTCTTTGCAATATCTAGTATTGCTTTTTCTGCTTTTTGTTCTTCTTTTAACATAGTTAGCTTCATTTCTTCTAGCTCAACATTTTTTTCTAGATCAGTAAGTATTTGCCCTTCAAGAAGCGCAATGTCATTGCTTCTTTCTTGATACTCTTGTCTTAATACTACCAGCGCTGCTTGTTGATTTTTATCTAGTAAACCTAACTTGTTTGCATTTTCTGCATTCTTAATTCTTACTTCTGCTATGCGTTGTTCCGCTTTGAGACTGCCTATTTTAGTTTTAAGAACCAGCTCATTCATAGTATGTATGTTTTCTAAAGATTTTAGGGTATTTGTCTTTTCTTGTTTTTCTAAAGCTGCCCCCTGCTCGATAATTTTTATCGTTCGTTTGTGAAATCTTAGTATTTCTTGATTTTTCTCAAAAGTTTCCTGAGCCACTTGCAAAGGTTTTTCAAAAGAAGTTGCTAAATCGTTCATCTCTCCTTGTAATCTTTTTTGCTTTTGTAGTTCTTTTGTTATATCACGTTCTATAAATATCTTTTTTAACCAATTTGCATCTACAAGATTAAACTCAAGTTCTCTTACAGTTTTTTGAGATTTTTCTACTTTTTTCTGTATCTGATCAATAGCATGAAACTCTTTTGCAACATTAAAAATCAAAGCCGAATCTGAGTCTAAACTTTCTTGAATTATTTGACCAAGTTTACCTGTTTTTTGTAAGACTTCATCGAACTTGCCTGTATCTGGATCGAAAAGTGCTTTATTAAGATTTTGTATAGCACCAGTTATTTCATCAATATCAGTTTTAACAGCTATAGAATTCATATAATCTGCTACTGCTTCTTTAGCTTCTTTGGCAGACTCTGCTACGTTTCTTACTGCTGAGGCAAGTGCCTCCTGAGAGTCCAGTATTCTAGTAGCTATTTTTACTGCTTCAGCTGCACTTTCTTCGTCTGCTAATTCTGTTATACTTGTAACGCCTGTCTGCTTCTCTAATGCTACTTGCAGTCTAATACTAGACTTAAAGATATCATCTAAAGTTCCTACTAATTTTGTGCGGGCTTTTTCGGCTTCTGTAGAGAAATCAACAAACGGAAGATTTCCCAGTGTTCCGTCAAGTACTGCAGTAAAGGTAGTGTCTAGAAGGCTAAAAGAAGTTGCTAATCTCATGCCAGATCTCTCTAAAGCATTGAAGTCTCCAATTACTGTTTGTAGACTATTATGATAAGCAGTATATGCTCCTGTAATCGTTGTAATTTTTTTAGACTGCCCTTCCAATGCAAGATCTACCTCTGCAAAATTGCCCGCAGCTTCTTCAGTAGTAGACGCCATATCTTTTAGTTCTTTATTAAAGTCTTGTACACTTTCAGGAGTAAGAGCGTCAACGATACCTCCTACAAGCATTTTTAACATTGTAAAAGCGCCAATTATTACAGCTACAGGTGCCATTGCTGCCATTAAGCCCGCTGCAAGAGTTGTGACTGCTGCTGCAGCTGCTGATGCGGTCGCGCCCACTAGTGTAAAAGCTCCAGAAAGACTTGTAGCATTTACAAAAGCTACTTTTAAAGCTGCACCTGCATCTTTAAGTTGCTTTCTAAATAGTTTTAGTCCTTCTCTAAACTGTCTGTTTGCAAAAGCTGCTTGAGCTTCTGCTGCACTGCTTTGCATTAGACTTAAATTATATGCCACTTGAGCAGTTCTTATTTCTGTAATTGCTCTTTTTGCTGATTTAAGTCTTTTAGTTTTTTCCTCTAGATCTAAATTACCTGCCTGGTGCCACCTATTGGCTGTTTCCATAGACATTCTTTGCCCATGAATTGCATTCTCAAAGTCTTTTGTTGAAACAGTTCCATCTTTAATATTTGCACTCAATCTTTTGAGAGTTCTACTAGTATCATTTAAACCTTGTGCATTGGAAACCGATGCATTTCTCATTTCGAGCTGTGCCTTAGCGCTTTCTTTACTTTTATTGGCCATATCTGTCAGGCTTCCCAAAACTACTTGAGATATTGTAGAGCCAAAAAGAAGTAACGCAGTTACAAGTGCTCCTGTATTTTCTGCCAGAAGGTTTACTATACCCGATAAGGCTTGGGCTACAGTACCGATTGCGCTTTTTTGTAAGTTTTGTAAAGATGCTGTGAGTTTGTCAAACGGGTTTACATCGACTTCCTCTAGGGCACCAAACTTTTTCTCACCTTCGGCAAGAGTAGCGTTTAAGAATGCTTGACGTTTTTCAAAGTTTGTTAGCTCGCTTACAGTTTTTCCTAAACTATCTGCATAGGTTTTTGATGCTTCATCTAGACGAACCATAATACCTAATTCATCTAAGAGTTCTGGTTCTAGTTTTGTAACACCTCGAGTAAGGCGGCTGATAGAGTCTTGTACATCGCGACCCAAAGCACCCGCAGCTTTACGAGCTACTTCACCAAATCTTTCAATAGAGGAGGGATCTAGACCGGCACTTGTGATGAGAGCCACAGATCGCATTGCTTCTTCAAGACTAATTGCGTGGCCTGTTGCTTCGACAAGACCTTTTGAAAGGGTTCGCATCGCTAGACCAGAGGCTTGGCCCATTGATACTAAACCTTGTTCGAGTTGTGTTGCTCTTGCAGCTCTGGATAATGCTCCAAAACCTGCTGTTAATGCGAATATGTTGGCGGCGAGACCAGCATAAGCAGCTACCAGACCATTACTTCCTCCAAGATTTTGGTTCATTTTAGAGAACGCTTTGGTGCTGTTCATCCCTGCCTGGGCAACACCTTTCTGTCCTTTATTATAGTTATCTGATGCTTTTGCGGCTTTATTAGTACTCGCCGCCGCTTTTTCCGCATCTTTAGAGATCGCCTTAAGACTGCCATCTTCTGCGACTTTAAACGTTAACGTAATTGTATCACCGGCCACTATCTTTTTCTCTTTAGCTTCTCCCTCTCTTTTTTCATTTGTTCTTGAGAGTGTTTGATAGCTCTTGATTCTAAGAAATTAAGAATCTCTAAAAATAAACTTTTATCTTCTATATTATTTACATCATAAATTTCTAAGTAATGGGATAAACTTGTATAATCCTTACCTACAAAACCTATATCTGCAACAACATTATCGCCTAAGCCATTATAACAATTTATCGCATCTATGACTAAATCCGGAAAGTCCGATGCTTCAGGAGGCATTCTTTCCGGATCAGGTTCTTGGTTTAACTGTTCACACATTTCAAGATAACGATCCTTCGTCATCTTTACATCACTATTCTGGAAGTACCGCTCCAGCCTTTCGAACAACTGGTCCTTTTGGTCCTGTGCGAAAGTTATCGAGGTCAAACACTACCTCGTTTAGCCATGTATCAAATTCTGTAGAAGAACTAACAAGAGTTTCAGCATTTTCCAAAGAATACTCTAGTTCTTCCTCTCCTGATTTACCAGTCATATCAATAAGTAGTAATGTTTCAAGGTGTTCTAGTTTTAAGCCTTTCCATCCTTTGATTACAGCTTTGGTAAATTCTGTTACGAACTTTTCTTCATCAAGCTGCTCTACTACTTGTCGAGTTTTTCTGTCAAATTTTTGTCCAGTACATTTTTTGCGTAAGTTTGTTAATTCTTTTCGAGATAGATTTACGACTTCTACCTGAAATCCTGATAGACCTGGAAAGTCTATCCAGACCGACTTAGTGTCGATCATTAGTTTTTTAAGTTCCATTGCTGCTCCTAATTATACAGTTGAATAAATAATTGATGTAGAAAGGGTAGGATTAGTAGCAAGTTTCCAATCAGTACTTTGAGTGAATACGCTTTTTGCTTCCATCCTATTTGTGAACGAGACTGCACCAGAACCTAAGTTAAAATGAAACCCATGAAAGTTACTGCTGGAGTCTAGCTCCCCCGCTTTTATTGATAACGATGTTGCTTCATTGAATTTGTTTAAGAAGTTATCATTGTCATCTCTGAGATATGAACCAATGCTTCCAGCAAAAGATTTTTTAGTTATCACATAATCTTGGGGGAAAATTGCATTTGTTTCATCAGTAACATCTAAAGATGCTTGAACAGTATGGTTTTTTAACCATTGTACACTATTCTGCAACTGTGCTTTCAATGAAACAATACCTGAAGAAATATCAGTACCACCTACTATAACCTGTAAATACTTTGGCATTAAGTAGTCTTTTGCACCTGTATTGTAGTTTAAATCTACTGTTCCAAAAGGGAACGTAACAGATCCAACAGTACCGTATTTAGAAAGTTTGGAAGCTTTTCCATTAACGTTCAATTTCAGGGGTTCAGATCGCTCGATTTGGTAAGCCCCTTCTGTAATGACCGCTTTTTCTAGTTTCCAAATATCTTGATTTGTTTCGATATACAAATCAAATGAGTCACCGCTTAATAATAAATCATGTACCTTTTTAAAGTAGTCTTGTTTAATTATAAGCATTGTAAACGAAAAGTTTGCAACATTTGCTTTTTTAATGTTAGAACGACCAAAATAGTCTGTACTATTCTGCAAAGTTTTAACAGCAGTAACTGAATCCGCGAAAGTTTGGCTGAAGCTTAAGTTTTCCTGCACTTCTATTTGATAAAAAGTGTTGTTGGTTCTTATGTAAACCTTTGCTTGCTGTTTAATATTGTAATTAGCCATAACTCTCCAGGTAATAAGAAGGGGTCTGAAAAAGACCCCTTCTTAACTTTTTCTATTTCATATTATAGTCTAAGAGACCATAAATGTCAAGAAATATTTTTCAGTATGTTACTCGCCTACGTAAGTAACCACTACCTCATCAGTAGAGCCGATGTCTGTTGGTAGAGCGTGGAAATTAACTTCAACACCTACAACGTCTTCAACACTATGAGAAGGGATTTCTAAGTGACACTGATCCATGTCATATTCTACTCGTGGAGCAGATGCACCGCCCACTTTGAATAACAGTGCAAAACTATTCTTAACAGTACTAGTTGCAGTAAGCATATCTTCAATAAGATCAGCACTTGAGTTATCATTGTGATCTAAGTAGCAAGTAAAGCTACCTGATACAGTACGACCTCCAAGAGTGTGGCCCAAAGGCTTATTAACAACACCCAAGCTAGCAGGAGTTACATACTCTACGTTATTTGTGATAGTAATGTTACCACCAGTTAGAACTAGATCATAAGTAACTTCACTTCCGCTAATTGAAGAAACAGCAGTAAGCTGAGTCAAACGGTTGCGAATGAAGCTGCTAGTACTTTGAATTTCAGTATCACTAACTTCCATTGTTGCACTACCGATTGCAGTAATAGTCGCGGCAGATGCTTCAGTAAGTGACTTTGCCATACCTGACCAGTTAAGAGTAGTAATACCATCAATGTCAAACTCTGCAGAACACTCGTTAACAGTAGCATCACTAAGCTCATACCAAATGTCAGTGTTACCAGCGTCACCGCCGTCATTACCTGGGAACTTAAACCAGATTGTAGCTGCAGGAGCAGTTAGTACATTTGATTTGTTAAACTTAACTTTAGCACCGCCATCACCTTGCTCGATAGAATCGACTTGGGTGAATTTATTACTAGTGCTATTATAAGCAGCATGAGGGGTTTGGTTAAGCAATGCCCACATTACTTCTTCAATCATGTGATGTTCGTCAGTACCGCCAACGTCTCTTTTAAAAGGTCGAGCATAAGTAGAGAAACTCCACTCTGCAGGAGCCAAAGAGTCATTAAACATCAAACGACCACGACGGCTCTCATTACTTGAGTCCGCCATTTCCTTTACGGTAACTTCTGCCGTATTTGTTGATTGCGAAAAGCTGAAGCCGTCAAGAACAGGAACTTTCCAATAGTCCGTATCGTACTTAACATAGACCTCTACCTCGCGACTTAAATGTAAAGAATTTGCCATAGTTTATCTCCTATGTAACTTGAAAAGGCGAGGGCTTGAATTTTTATTCGTGCCTGCATTTTCTAATATCGAACCTCTATAAGTAGTTCTCCTACTCCTAAGGGTTCTAGTACACCTTCATCAGTATCTATACTGACGATTGTGATTTGTTGAGTGTACTGAGTCGCCCCTTGGCGATCTGTGTACGCTAATCTTGAATTAGTTTCTAACACGGTTTCCACGTCCTCTAATAGTTCGTCTAGTGCTAGTACTGAATCTTCGTCTTGTACATAACAACGTACAGTGACAGAAAGAAACCTGTCTTTATAACCCCCTCCCTGATATTCTCGGGTTTCGGAGCCTGCATTTAGGTGAACCGCAGGAAATTCCTCCACTTCATCCCAAAATTTCAATCTAGGAGAGACATTTTCGCTCAAGTCTGTTAGATATGCCCCAGTACCATCTATCTCTTTGAGTTTGGTGACTAGGGCATTAATTATACCTAAGCGTCTTGTTGTATAATCTCTTGTAGCCATTAAACTCTCCTAGTGTAGAATCTTCCGATTGCCATTTCTGCGGCTATTTCTCGGATAGATTTATCAATTAAATTTCTTGGGTCTCTTTCTCTACTACTCCAAGACCCGCTGCTACCCTGCTCAAAGACTTGATAAGGGTCTCTATCGTAAGTATAACCAATACTTGGGAATCCTTTGGCAGTTTGCGTAATATCTGTAAGCCTTACACTTTCTGCGAACCTGCCGCTGCGGTTAACGAGCCCAGGCTCTCCCATATTCTTTTTCACAGTATCAGGCAATTTTTTATTCATAAGTGCTATCATTTGTAAAGGTTGCGCTGCTGCAGAGCGTTTTTTTGTTCTTTTAACTTTCTCTGCTCTAGTACGTCTGCCTTTAGCATCTTGTATTTTTCTACTTTTCTTTAATTTTACTGCGCTTTTTGCGCTTGGCTTAAACTCTAAGTCTTTTGAAACAACGGTAGCCCCTTTCACCTTTTTAAACGGCTCTAGTACTTTTTGTCTTGTTTCTTTTTTCTTTCTACCTACTAAACTGTCTGAACCTGTTAAGCCTTCCGCCTCTAATTTTAAAAGAGCATCCGCTATTAGCCCTTGTAAATGTACTTTGTCCTTTTTCAAGCCAGCACCATGAGATCTATTTTTACTGGCTGATTCTAAAGAAGCATTTATCTCTCCTTTATCGTCTATTTTTACTAGACTAAATATTAAAGCTACTTCTTCTATATTCATTAAGGAAGGAGGAACTTCTCCGAACTCTGTAAGCGCATCACTAACTCTATGATCCCATACTGCGCTGTCTCCTGCGTGTCCAATATCTAAAAATACATTTTCTCTAAAGTTTTTATTTACGTCTTTATACAATTTTCTCATTGAGTTATTAAACGCTGTTTTAGAGTTAAACATTATAGATTTTAATAACACAAAAGAGTTTTTATGTGTAAAATATCCTTTATGATCTTCTGCAGGACTTATGGTAACAGAAAAAGATACGTTTGTTACTTTTTTTCTGTGAACCACTACTCCATGTAGATTTCCAGTAAATGCTGACTTTAAGTCTTTAAAGTACTTAGTTATTATAGGCTTTGTATCTACTTTTGCAGGGTCTATTCCGTCTCTCTGCATTTGAAAGTGTATTTGACTTTCTAGACCTCTTCTGCTTAAATAGAAAGTGTGTGGTTTTACATCTGACGTATACTTTCTATAAGTCTTACTTCCTTTCTCTAACTCTTGCTCGAGTTTTAAAAGAAAGGCGTGTAGATTTGCTCGTGCCATTAGAAGTTCTTATACAGATCCAAGACCCTCTTGATGTGGTCTGGGAACGCTACGTTATCACGCTGACTTGAAGAACCTTGGTTCTGTATGCTCGCACCCGCCATGGTTTGACGCGCTTTATGCTCACCTTTATGGTAGTAGCTAACTAAGTCTATTACCGCTAACTGTAAATCTGCTGGACATGAAGAATACCCTGCTCGATATACGATCTCTACAGAGTCTGGACCTTTAGGCCAGTATTTATAAGTGCCGTCACTATTTACACGATATACACCATCAGTAGTAGTATCTATATAGTAGTCCGTAGCTGCTAGTGTAGTATATTCCCCACTATAACTTGTTCTTTCCTTAACAGAGGTTACTGATACAAAAGGTGTTTCCGATAAATGTATAAGAGAGGTATTATAGTCAATATTCCACGTTTCAGTCTTTGTTCCTGACATATAATCTACAAAACTGTTATTACAATAAGTTTTTACTAATTGACTCACATTAGCAATAAGGAGATTAAGCTTAGCATCGTGTGCAGAGCCTGTAATCTCATTTGCTGTTTTATAAGTGCTTAAAGTTATTAAATCTGCCATATTCTATAAGTCCATTAGTAAAAACTTGGGGGAGGCGAACCTCCCCGAAGTTTAAAAGTATTACTACTATTATGCAGCTGGTCGAACCAATGAAGAACCAACACCAGAGATAATCTGAGTAAAGCCCATTGATTGACTAGATACGATAGCTGTACGCTGGTTAGCAACTTCGTAATCAGTCTCAACGCTAAGACCGCCAAGACGCGGAATCAAAAATGCGTTGCGGTTAGCAACAACAGCATCACCATCAACACCTAACTGATCACTTACTACTACAGGTGAACCGTAGAAGTTAGCAATAGTACCAGTTACTCGTGCAGCAGCTGCGTCTACTTGTGAGAACTCATCAAACTGACCTTCTTGTAGCAACTCGTTGTAAGCAGTTACAGATAGAATGTATACTAGATCAGCAGGATCAACACCAAGAACACCCAGTGCGTTACGACCTGCAAGAAGGTCTTTACGGCCAAGAGTAAGTTCAGTACCTTCGTCAGTAGCATCAGCGTTATCAAGAACGTCAACAATAACTTTCTCAACTTTCTTAGCTTGTGAATGTGCAAGAGCGTTCATGATGATTGGCATTACAGTAGCAACCATAGTTTCATCAGTATTGTTATCAATAAACTGACCAGCAATTAAGCGGTTAGTTTCTAGAGTAACATTACCTAGTGCATATTC
>Ga0208560_1000084_pt1 | contig 11596 bp, 9 predicted proteins | sample Virmet3827_250_FD_185742 | JGI IMG/M metagenome (GOLD analysis project Ga0208560, IMG submission 185742) | Marine viral communities from the Southern Atlantic ocean transect to study dissolved organic matter and carbon cycling - metaG 3827_250... | ecosystem: Environmental > Aquatic > Marine >...
AAGGCGTCGACCGGGCGCGCACCGCACTGGCGCAGGGCACTCCCGCGCTGATCTGGCGCGAAATCGTGGCCGATACCGAAACCCCTGTCGGCGCGGCGCTCAAACTGTTCGAGGAAGGGCGCGGCGATTTCCTGCTCGAATCGGTCGAGGGCGGTGAAGTCCGCGGCCGTTACAGCCTCATCGGGCTCGATCCCGATCTGGTGTTTCGCGCGACGGGCGACAGCGCGGCGATCAACCGTCGCTGGCAGCACGACCGCGAGGCTTTCGAGCCCTGCGATGCCGGCACGCTCGACAGCTTGCGCGCACTGGTCGAAAGCTGCCATTGTGCTGTTCCCGGCGAACTGCCTCCCGCCCTCGCCTGCCTCGTCGGGCATTTCGGTTATGAGACCATCGGGCTGGTCGAAAAACTCCCGCGCCCGCCGCAGGGTGCGCTTGACGTACCCGACATGCTGTTCGTGCGGCCGACCGTGCTGCTGGTGTTCGACCGGCTCAGCGACGCGCTGTTTTGCATCGCCCCGGTATGGTCGGGCGGTTCGATCGAACGTTCGGGCGAACGCATCGACGAGGTGCTGCGCAGGCTCGCCCGGCCGGCGATCCCGTCGGAAACACGCGCCGCCGATCATCCCGAACCCGCTCTGACGCCGACGATGCCCGCCGCGGACTACGAGGCGATTGTGCTGCGCGCAAAGGACTATATCGAGGCCGGCGACATCTTTCAGGTCGTGCTGTCGCAGCGCTTCGCGACCCCGTTCGAACTGCCACCTATGGCGCTTTACCGCGCGCTCAGACGGGTCAATCCCTCGCCCTTCCTCTATTTCCTCGACATGCCCGGGTTTGCGATCGTGGGGTCGAGCCCGGAAATCCTGGTCCGCGTGCGCGAAGGCGAAGTGACCATCCGGCCCATCGCCGGCACTCGCCCGCGCGGCGCGACGCAGGCAGAGGATCGCGACGCCGAACGCTCGCTGCTGGCCGACCCGAAGGAACGCGCCGAACACCTCATGTTGCTCGACCTGGGCCGCAATGATGTCGGACGCGTGGCACAATCGGGCAGCGTGACCGTCACCGACAGTTTCATGGTCGAACGCTACAGCCATGTGATGCATATCGTCAGCAATGTGACCGGTCAGCTCGATCCGGCGAAAGACGCGATCGATGCGCTGTTCGCCGGCTTCCCCGCGGGCACGGTCAGCGGTGCGCCCAAGGTGCGCGCCTGCGAGATCATCGCGGAACTCGAACCAGCGACGCGCGGGCCCTATGCCGGCGGCGTAGGCTATTTCGCGCCCGATGGTTCGGTCGACAGCTGCATCGTGCTGCGCACTGCGGTGGTGAAGGACGGGACCATGCATGTGCAGGCCGGCGCGGGGATAGTCGCCGATAGCGAACCCGCGTATGAGCAGAAAGAATGCGAAGCGAAAGCGGGCGCCCTGCTCGCTGCGGCGAAGGAAGCCGTCCGCCTCGCGAAGGAACCCGGATTCGGCCAATGAGAACAACACTTGCCGCGCTGGCGCTGCTCGCGCTGACTGGATGCGAAGCCCAACCCGAGGGTGAACCGGTGGCCCGCGCGCGGATCGACGGACAGCCGCAGGATGCAGCCGGCGACACGCCCACTCCGGCGGCGACGCTGGCGAGCCAGGTCGAAAGCGCCTGCCGCTCGATCATTTTCGAAGATACGCCGCTGACGCACTGCCTCGCCGTGCCCGAACGCCACCAGATCTCGACTGCACTCGACCGGGGCGGATCGCGCTACGGCAGCCTCGCCAGATATGCCGATGCCAATGACGGCGACACCATCGCCTTCGCGATGAACGCGGGGATTTTCGGCGAAGGCGAACGCCCGGCGGGCTATTTCGTGGAAGATTCCGAACGATTGGGCGAACTCGACACTGGATCGGGCTCGGGCAATTTCTACATGAAACCCAATGGGGTGTTCTACGGCAGCGGCGGCGACTGGCAGGTGCGCGAGACCGACTGGTTCCTCGCCAATGTCACCGAGCGCCCGCAATTCGGCACGCAGTCGGGGCCGATGCTGATCGTCGACGGCAAGATCCATCCGCAGATCGTCCATGACGGCCCGTCGCGCAAGATCCGCAATGCGGTGGGCATCGATGGCGAAGGGCGCGCGCATTTCGTGATCTCCAACGCCCCGATTTCCTTCGGCAAACTCGCCCGGTTCTACAAGAACGAGCTCGAGGCCGAGAACGCGCTGTTCCTCGACGATACCGTGTCGCTGCTGTGGAATCCGGCGACCGACCGGCTCGACACCGGTGCCGCCATCGGCCCGATCCTCGTGGTCAGAAAGAAAGCAAGCGAATGACCGATACCCGCCGCAAGCTCTATCCGGAGATCGAACCCTACGAGACCGGCATGCTCGATGTCGGCGAAGGCCATTCGCTGTATTACGAGCGCGTGGGCACACCGGGCGCCAAGCCGGCGGTTTTCCTGCATGGCGGGCCCGGCGGGGGCATGGCTCCCGATCATCGCCGCCAGTGGGACCCTGAACTCTACGACGTGTTGCTGTTCGACCAGCGCGGTTGCGGCAAGTCGCTGTCCTTTGCTGAAATAGAACACAATGACACATGGCGCATCGTCGAGGACATCGAGCGCTTGCGCGAGATGTGCGGACACCAAAAGTGGCAGGCGTTCGGCGGCAGCTGGGGTTCGACGCTCGCGCTTGCCTATGCGCAGAAATATCCCGACCGGGTGAGCGAGCTGGTGCTGCGCGGCGTGTTCCTCGCGCGGCAGCAGGAAAAGTCGTGGCTCTACGATTATGGCGCGAGCGAGATCATGGCGGAGCAATGGGATGCGTTCACCGGTCTCATTCCCGAAGCCGAGCGCGGCGACCTCGTGCGCGCTTATTACAACCGCCTGACCAGCGAGGACGAGGCGACCCGGCTTGCCGCGGCGCGCGAATGGTCGCTGTGGGAAGGGCATGTCGCGACACTGCTGCCCAATGAAGACCTGCTCGAAAGCTTCGGCGATCCGGCCAAGGCGGTTCCGTTTGCACGCATCTGCGCCAAGTTCTTCCTCGAGAACTTCTTCCTCGAGGAAGGCGAGCTCCTGCGGAACGTGGATTCGCTGGCGGGAATACCCGGGATCATCGTTCAGGGCCGCCACGACATCTGCACCCCGCCGGGCGCGGCATGGGCGCTCAAGAAGGCCTGGCCCGAAGCCGACCTGTGGATCGTGCCCGATGCCGGTCACAGCGCCGGTGAACCTGGCATCGTCGATGGCCTCGTCCGCGCCACGGACAAGCTGGCCGGCAAGACCGCCTGATCGGCTGCGGGAAGCGCGGTGCCGGCCGCGCTGGCCTGCAAACCTTTCCTTGCTTGAAAGCGCGTCGCCATCGCTTCAAGGACCGTATCGATGACCGACAGCCAATCCATTCTCGTAATCGACAATTACGACAGCTTCACCTTCAACCTGGTCCATTACCTGATGGAGATGGGCGCCCGCGTGGAGGTGGTGCGCAACGATGCCATATCGGCGGTCGAGGCGATGGATGGCGGTCATGCGGGCTATCTGATTTCTCCCGGACCCTGCACTCCCAACGAAGCCGGCATCAGCCTCGATATCGTCGCGGCCTGCGCGGCAGCGGGCAAACCGCTGCTCGGCGTCTGCCTCGGCCACCAGGCGATCGGCCAGCATTTCGGCGGCCGCGTGGTGCGCGGCGGTCTGATGCACGGCAAGACCTCGCCCGTCACGCATGAAGGCGACGGGGTGTTTGCCGATCTGCCCTCGCCCTTCACCGCGACGCGCTACCATTCGCTGGTGGTCGAAGACATTCCCGATTGCCTAGCGATCAACGCGACCAGCGAGACCCCGGGCCTCGACGGCAGCAGCGTCATGGGGTTCCGCCACCGCGATCTTCCGCTCCACGGTGTCCAGTTCCACCCCGAAAGCATCGCCACCGAACACGGCCACGCCCTGCTGGCGAACTTCCTTGCCATCTGCGGCATCGCCGCCAAGGTGCCCGCATGAAACAGCTCCCCGATGCCACCCGGCACCTTGCCGAAGCCGAGGCCGAGGAAGTCTTCGGCTGGATCCTCGACGGCGAAGCCGATGACGACGCGATCGCCCGTTTCCTGGTCGACATGTCAGCGCGCAGTGAAACCTCCGAGGAAATCGCGGGCGCGGCGCGTGCCCTGCGTGACCGGATGATCCCCATCGCTGCGCCCGAGGGCACGGTCGATTGCTGCGGCACCGGCGGCGATGGCCACCATACGCTCAACGTATCCACCGCGGTCAGCCTGGTCGTGGCGGCCTGCGGCATTCCAGTGGCCAAGCACGGCAACCGCGCTGCCAGCAGCAAGGCGGGCGCGGCCGATACGCTCGAGGCGCTCGGACTCGACATGGAAGCGGCAGGTCGCAGCGCGGAGAAGACGCTCGCCGAACTGGGCATCTGTTTCCTGTTCGCCAAGAACCACCACCCCGCAATGGGGCGGATCCAGCCCATTCGCCAGAAGCTCGGGGTGCGCACGATCTTCAACCTGATGGGGCCGCTCTCCAATCCCGCCGGGGTCCGGCGCCAGCTGATCGGTATCGCCCGCCCCGCTTATGTGCCGATCTATGCCGCGGCCAAGGCCCGGCTCGGAACCGAGCGCAGCTTCATCGCCTCGGGCGACGAGGGCCTCGACGAACTCAGCCTCGCGGGCGGCAACGAACTGGCCGACGTGACGGGCAACAGCTTCGAAATGCGCCGCGTGCTGGCAGTACAGGCCAATCTGCCGCACGCCCCGGTCGAAGCCATCCGCGGCGGCGATCCGGCGCACAACGCCCGCGCGCTCGAGGCGCTGCTGGCAGGCACCCCCGGCCCCTATCGCGATGCGGTGCTGTTCAACGCATCCGCCACGCTGATCGTCGCCGGCCGGACCGACGATTGGACCGAAGGCGCCCAGATCGCTGCCGAGGCGCTCGATTCCGGCGCTGCCCTGACCCTCCTGCGCGACTGGATCGCACTGAGCGTTTGACATGAACAAGCTGGAAGAAATCTGCGCCACCAAGCGCGAAGAAGTGGCTGCCCGCAAGCAGGAACGCTCGCTTTCCGATCTCGAAACCGCGATCCGTGCGCAGACCCCGCCGCGCGGGTTTCAGGCTGCACTCGCCCGCGCGCAGGATGACGGCTTCGGACTTATTGCCGAGATCAAGAAAGCCTCGCCGTCGAAGGGCCTGATCCGCGCCGATTTCGAGCCTGCGGCGCATGCCAGGGCCTATGCCGCAGGGGGCGCGGCATGCCTTTCCGTGCTGACCGATGCGCCCTATTTCCAAGGCCATGAGGATTACCTCATCGCCGCCCGCGAGGCCTGCGACCTGCCCGTCCTGCGCAAGGATTTCATGGTCGACCCGTGGCAGGTCGCCGAAGCACGCGCGCTCGGTGCCGATGCCATCCTGATCATCGTCGCGGCGCTCGATGACAGCGTCATGGCCGAGATCGAGGCGGCCGCGCTCGACCATTCGATGGATGTGCTGATCGAAGTCCACGACGCCGCCGAAATGGACCGCGCGGCGCGGCTTTCCTCGCGGCTCATCGGGGTGAACAACCGCGACCTGAAAACCTTCACCACCGATCTCGCAACGACCGAGCAGCTTGCCCCGCGGGCGCCGGCGGAAAGCCTGCTGGTGGGCGAGAGCGGGATCAGCTCGCATGCGGATTGTGCCCGTCTCGCAGATTCGGGTGTGCGCAGCTTCCTCGTTGGTGAGAGCCTGATGCGGCAGGCCGATGTCGCTGCTGCGACCAGGACGCTGCTGCACGGCTGAACCGTCGCGCCCGGGGCAAAGCAGGAACAGCTGTTCTCGCCTCCATACCGCTAAACCGGCGCAATTGCTTGACTTGCCGATTCGGGTTGCCTACTTGTTCCGTATTCGTTCACAGCTTTTTGAACAGGCGATACGGGAGTTCGCACCATGCTGACCGCCAAGCAGCACGAATTGATCCGCTTTATCCAGCAACGCCTGGAAGACACCGGCATTTCCCCGAGTTTCGAGGAAATGAAGGAAGCCCTCGACCTCAAGAGCAAGTCGGGCGTTCACCGCCTGATCTCGGCGCTTGAGGAACGCGGTTTCATCCGCCGGCTGCCCAACCGTGCGCGCGCACTGGAAGTGGTCAAGCTTCCCGAAGACGCTGTTACCGGGAGCGACAAGCCCAGTGCTGCGAACGACCTGGTCGGGGCGGCAATGCCGACCAAGACCGTGGCACCCGAACCCGCCAACGACATCATCGACGTGCCGCTGCACGGACGGATTGCCGCCGGCGCGCCGATCGAGGCGATCGAAGGCCAGTCGAGCATGCCGGTTCCCGCTGCCCTTCTCGGTCCCGGCGAACATTACGCGCTCGAAGTCTCGGGCGATTCGATGATCGAGGCCGGCATTTTCGATGGCGACTTCGCTCTCGTGAAACGAACCGACAGCGCGCGCGATGGCGAAATCGTGGTGGCGCTGGTCGACAACGAGGAAGCCACGCTCAAATATCTGCGCAAGGACGCGGGGCGCGTGATCCTCGATCCGGCCAATGGCGCCTATGACCCCCAGGTCTACGATGCGCACCGCGTTCAGGTGCAGGGCAAGCTCGCCGGGCTCTTGCGCCGCTATCACTGATGGTGCGGGCACCGCGCCCTATCGGCGCGGGGCCGGCCACCAGCCATGCGCCCCCTGGTCCTGCGCGACCGTATCGACGCGTTCGCGATCGAGATAGACCGCGACGCCGCCTTCGCGTTGCAGATAGCGCCGATCGGCCTTGAGCCAACGCGGCCGGCAGCTGCGCGGCAGGAAGCGGTCGGACACGACGATATCCGCCTTCCCGCAGGCTGCGGCCAGCGCACGTTCGGCGATCAAGTCGCGATTGCGGGCCACGAGCACGCTCCATGTCTTTCCGCTTCTCTTGACGGGGAGGACGCAGAACTCGGGGCTGCAGCGGCTCTGCGGCCACGCCGCGATGGCCATGGGCTCGCGGTCGGTTCCCGCCAGTTCGAGCAGGTTCTGCTGCGCATAGCCCCCGCCGCTGTCGCGGAGGACGAGCAGGCGGTCGGCCAGGCTGGCGATTCCCAGATCGCGCCCGTCACGGGTAATCAGCAAGTCGGGAACCGGGGCGGTCACGATCAGGATCGTGGACAACGCGATCGGCACCGCGCCCCACAGTCTTGCCCTGCCCTGCCACAACGCCAGCCACATTGCACCGCCGATATAGAGCGCCATCGTGCCCATGCCGATGCGGGGCGACAGTTTGACCGAACCGGGTTGCTCGGCGAAGAAATGCGCGATCGCCAGCAGCACGTCGAGTGACTGGCCGACCAGCCACCAGGCCGGCGCCCCCGCCCCCACCAGATCGAGAAAGAGCGCCAGTGCAACCAGCGGCATCGACACGAAGGTTACCAGCGGGATCGCGATCAGATTGGCCGCCGCGCCGTAGAGCCCAGCACGGTGGAAATGGAACAGCACGATCGGGATCAGCGTGAATTCGATGACCAGCCCGGTCAGGAACAGCATCGCTGCACGCCGTGCCAGGCGCGATAGCCAGCTTTGCTCGCGCGGCGCTAGGAAGCTGCGGACCCAAGCGGCATTGTGGAGCGAGACAATGGCGATGACCGCGGCAAAGCTCATCTGGAAACTTGGCCCGACCAGCGATTCCGGCCAGAGTGCAAGCACCAGGCCGGCGGCGATCGCGACCATCCGCAGCGACAGGGGTTCACGCCCCAGGGCCAGCGCGACGAGCACGAGCAAGGCGCCGATGCAGCTGCGTACGGTCGGCACTTGCGCGCCAGTGAGCAGCGTGTAGCCGATGCCTGCAAGCGCGGCTGCACCCGCCGCCACCAACGGCAACCGCACGCGCAGCGCCAGCCAGGGCCAGGCTGCCAGCAGTTTCAGCACCACCAGGTAGGTCGCGGCTATAATCGCGCTGACATGCAGGCCGCTGATCGAAAGCAGATGGGTGAGCCCGGCATCGCGCATGGCTTCTTCGTCGGCCTCGGGGATCGCACCGCGGTCGCCGCTTGCAAGCGTGGCCGCGATGGCGCCCGCCGTCCCGTCGAGATTGCGCCGCACATGCGCCGACAGGCGGCGCTGGATCACGGCGATCGACACAAGCGTCTCCGCGGGCGGTTCGACGAGTTCGACGTCACCGACCACCGATCCGGTGGCGGACAGGCCATCGAACCATGCTCGCCGCGCGAAATTGTAAGCACCCGGGACGATCGGCGGCGATGGCGGCATCAACCGCGCGCTCAGACGGATCCGTGCCCCTTCGCGCAGCTGCGGCCCGTCGGCTTCCAGCGGCAGATTGACGCGGTAGGCGACTGCCCGGGCTGTCTCAGGGTCGCGTGCTGCCAGCACCAGCCTTACCCGTCCTTCCGCCGGCTGTTCCTCGCGCGCAAGGATCCGTCCATCGATCCGTTCGAACCGCGGATAGGGGATCGGCTCGGCACCCACTGTCGCCGACCGCGCCCAGACCAGCGCGGTGCCCGCAGATATGGCGAGGGCAATCGAAAGCAGCGCAGCAAGCGCATAATTGCGATTCTCGCGGCCGCGCCATGCGGTGATGGCTGCGAAGGCTACGACCAGCGAACCGGCGATCACGGCGAGCCATTGCCACGGTCCGGCGAAGAGGAACCACAGCCCGATGCCGCAGCCGAAGGCAACCGCCAGCCATGGACCGCGATCGAATTCGGCGCCCGCGAGAAATGCCTCGAACCGGGCTGCCAAACTGGACATTGCGCCGCGCATGCGCCAAGGGCGCGGCACTGTTTCGCGGGCGGTTTCGCCCGCTTCTCCCATCGGTATCGAAGGCGTCCCCCGTGTCGCCATGTGAATGTTTGAAAGGAAGCGAGTGACAATGGCAAGCGATAGTGACAGCGAGACCCCTCCGGTCGTCACCCGCTTCGCTCCCTCGCCCACCGGCTATCTGCATATCGGCGGGGCGCGGACCGCGCTGTTCAACTGGCTCTATGCGCGCCATCACGGCGGCCGCGCGCTGCTGCGGATCGAGGATACCGACAAGAAGCGCAGCACGCAGGACGCGATCGACAAGATCATCGACGGGCTTGGCTGGCTCGGCCTCGATTTCGACGATGCGCCGGTGTTCCAGTCGGACCGCGCCGAGCGCCATGCCGAAGTAGCGCACAAGCTGCTCGAGGCGGGCCATGCCTACAAATGCTTCGCCACGCCCGAGGAACTCGAGGCGATGCGCGCCGAGCAACGCGCCAACAAGCAGCCGATGCGCTACGACCGCCGCTGGCGCGATCGCGATGCGAGCGAAGCTCCCGCGGGCGCGCCCTATGTGATCCGGCTCAAGGTCCCGACCGAGGGCGAAACCACGATCCACGACCAGGTCCAGGGCAAGGTCACGGTGAAGAATGCCGAGATCGACGATTACGTGCTGCTGCGCGCGGACGGCACGCCGACCTATATGCTGGCGGTGGTGGTCGACGATCACGACATGGGCGTCACACACATCATTCGCGGCGACGATCACCTCAACAACGCCTTCCGCCAGCTGCCGGTGATCCGCGCGATGGATGCGATCGAGGGCGGCTGGCCCGATCCGGTCTATGCGCATGTCCCGCTGATCCACGGACCAGACGGGGCGAAGATGTCGAAGCGCCACGGCGCGGTCGGCGTCGAAGCCTATCGCGACGAAGAAGGCGTGCTGCCCGAAGCGCTGTTCAACTACCTGCTGCGGCTCGGCTGGGGTCATGGCGATCGCGAGGAAATCAGCCGCGACGAAGCGATCGAACTGTTCGACCTCGATGGCGTCGGCAAGGGCCCGGCGCGTTTCGACATCAAGAAACTGCAGAACCTCAACGGCCATTACATCCGCGAGGCGGATGATGAACGGCTGGCCGACATCGTCGCCGACAAGATCGGTGAGAAAGCCGACCGCGCGCTGCTTGCCGAAGCCATGCCGGTCCTCAAGACGCGTGCAAGGTCCATCAATGAACTTGCTGAGGGTGCAGGATTTCTTTTCGCCACGCGCCCCTTGCAGATGACCGACAAGGCGGCGGGGTTGCTCGATGATGAAGCGCGGGCGCGGCTCGCCGGTTTGTCCGAAATGCTGCATGTGCAAAATGACTGGACAATCGAGGCTCTGGAAGCCACTACGAAGGCCTATGCCGAGCAGCTCGAACTGGGTCTCGGCAAGCTCGCGCAGCCCATGCGCGCAGCACTGACGGGGACGACGACGTCACCCGGCATTTTCGATGTGTTGGTCCTGTTGGGCAAGGAAGAGTCGCTCTTGCGTATCGATGCGCAGGCCGCCTCGCCCGCAGGCACCGAAGAGAACGAGTGAGGAGACACGCGTGGCCGACAAGCAGGCAACCCTCGATCTGGGTGGTCAGACCCAGGAATTCCCCGTGCTGCAGGGCAGCGTTGGCCCCGACGTGGTCGACATCCGCAAGCTGTACGGCACCACCGGCAAGTTCACCTACGACCCGGGCTACAAGTCGACTGCCAGCTGCGAAAGCGCGCTGACCTATATCGACGGCGAAGAAGGCATCCTGCTGCACCGCGGCTATCCGATCGGCCAGCTGGCGGAAAATTCGTCGTTCATGGAAGTCGCCTACCTGCTGCTCAACGGCGAACTGCCGCAGCAGACCGAGCTCGACGATTTCACCTACACGATCACGCGGCACACCATGCTGCATGACCAGCTGCGCCAGTTCTACCAGGGTTTCCGCCGCGATGCGCACCCCATGGCGATCATGTGCGGCGTGGTCGGCGCGCTGTCGGCCTTCTATCACGACAGCACCGACATCTCGGATCCCGAGCAGCGCAAGATCGCCAGCCACCGGCTGATCGCGAAAATGCCGACCATCGCCGCCATGGCGTATAAGTATTCGGTCGGTCAGCCGATGATGCAGCCCGACAACTCGCTGAGCTACACGGGCAATTTCCTGCGCATGACCTTCGGCGTGCCGGCCGAGGAATATGAAATCCACCCCGCCATCGACCGTGCAATGGATCGCATCTTCATCCTCCATGCCGACCACGAACAGAACGCCTCGACCTCGACCGTGCGACTGGCCGGTTCTTCGGGCGCGAACCCCTTCGCCTGCATCGCGGCCGGCATTGCCTGCCTGTGGGGTCCGGCGCACGGCGGCGCCAACGAGGCGGCGCTCAACATGCTGCAGGAAATCGGCTCGCCCGATCGCATCCCGCACTATATCGAGCGCGCCAAGGACAAGAACGACCCGTTCCGCCTGATGGGCTTCGGCCACCGCGTGTACAAGAACTACGATCCGCGCGCGACCGTGATGCAGCAGACGCTGCGTGAGGTGTTCGAAGCGCTGAACGTCAACGACCCGGTGTTCGAGACCGCGCTCAAGCTTGAAGAGCTCGCGCTCAACGACGACTACTTCAAGGAAAAGAAGCTTTTCCCGAACGTCGACTTCTACTCGGGCATCATCCTCAACGCGATCGGGTTCCCGACGACCATGTTCACCGCGCTGTTCGCACTCGCCCGCACCGTGGGCTGGGTCGCGCAGTGGAACGAAATGATCTCGGATCCCGCTCAGGTGATCGGCCGTCCGCGCCAGCTTTACACCGGCCCGACCGAACGCGATTACGTCCAGATCGGCCAGCGTTAAGGCTCACGCCAGGTAACACGAACGGG
>Ga0208560_1000088_pt1 | contig 11341 bp, 11 predicted proteins | sample Virmet3827_250_FD_185742 | JGI IMG/M metagenome (GOLD analysis project Ga0208560, IMG submission 185742) | Marine viral communities from the Southern Atlantic ocean transect to study dissolved organic matter and carbon cycling - metaG 3827_250... | ecosystem: Environmental > Aquatic > Marine >...
AGGAGGGGCCGGGCACTATGTCCAGCATGGGACGAAAAACTATTTACTCGATCGCACTGATGGCCGGTACCGCACTGGCATTCCCCGCCACCGCGCAGGCGCAGGAGGCCGGTCGCAGCAGCCTCGTCGCGCAGCAGCCGGGTCAGATGGACCAGGCGGTTGGCCAGTGGGAATATCTCACCGCGCGCGACGACCTGCCCTTTGCCTCCTATGCCGGGTTCATCACCTCCTACCCCGATTTCCCCAAGCAGGAACTGCTTCAGCGCCGCGCCGAGGCGGCACTCGACGAGGAAGCGCCCTCCCCGCAGGACCTCGTCGGTTTCTTCGACCGGCATGCCCCGCTTACCAACAGCGGCCGCGCGCGCTACGCGCTCGCGCTAGCCTCGCTCGATCGGCCCGAAGCGCTCGAAGTGGCACGCGAAGCCTGGCGCAGTGGGACCATGAGCGGCCCTGCGGAGCTTTACATGCAGGGCCTGTTCGGCAGCCGTTTCGCGCCGGAGGATCACGACGCCCGGATGGATGCGCTGTTGTGGCAGGGCAATTACGAGGCTGCCTCGCGCCATGTCATGCGGGTATCCCCCGCCTATCGCGACACGGCGCAGGCGCGGCTGGCGCTGCTGCAGGGCAGCATGCCGCAGCAGGCAGGTCTGCGCCTTCCCGTCGATGCGATGCGCGATGCCGGCTATGTCTACAATCTGACGCGCTACTACCGCAACTCCGGCCAGCCCTATGAAGCGGTCAACCTGCTTGCCAGCCGCGCCGCCTTCACCACGCCCGCTTTCGACGGGACGCAGTTCATCAGCGAAGCGCTCGCGGTCGCCAAGAGCGCAGGTGCGACGCAGGCGGTCAGCATTGCATCGAAGGTCGACGATGTGTTTGCGCCGGGCACCGATATTTCGGACGGCTCCTTCACGCTGCGCGACAAATATACCGACCTGATGTGGCTGGGCGGCACCAAGGCGCTCTGGTCGCTGGGTGACGGCGCGCAGGCCGCGCCGCTGTTCTATCGCTATGGCACCGCCGCGAAGACTCCGCTGACCCGCTCGAAGGGTTTCTACTGGGCGGGCCGCGCCGCAGCGCGCGCGGGCGATACCGAAGGCGCGCAGCGATACTGGGCCATGGCTGCCGACTATCCCGATTGGTATTACGGCCAGCTGGCGCTGAGCGAGCTCGGGCGGCCCATGCCCGGCTTTGCTGCGGTTCCGGCAACCGACAGCGCCCAGCGCGCCGCGTTCGAAGCCGATCCGCTTACCGGCGCGCTACGGGCGATCGCGCGCAATCGCCGCGACTGGCGGACCGAACGTGCTTTCTTCGAGGCGATCGCGGACAAGGCCGACACGCCTGAGCAGATGGCGCTGGTCGGGCAACTCGCCCGCGATACCGGACTGAACGAAATGGCGGTCGTCGCGGGTCTGGTGGCCGGCGAACACGGTCTCGAAGGATTCGAACGCATCGGTTATCCGACGGTCGAAACGCATGCAGGCGCCAATTGGACGATGGTCCACGCGATCGCGCGCCAGGAAAGCGAGTTCGACCGCAACCGCGTAAGCCATGCCGGTGCGCGCGGCATGATGCAGCTGATGCCCGGCACGGCCCGCGAAGAAGCCGGGAAAATCGGCGTGCGCTACATGTCGGCCAATCTGACCGAGAGCCCCAGCTACAACATCCGGCTGGGCGATGCCCATTTCGCCCGGTTGATGGACCGCTATGGCGGGGCCTATCCGCTGGCGATTGCCGCCTACAACGCCGGCCCCGGACGGGTGAACGAATGGCTTCGCCTCAACGGCGATCCGCGCACGGGCGCAGTCGACTGGGTGACTTGGATCGAACAGATCCCGTCCAATTTCGAAACGCGCTATTACGTCATGCGCGTGATCGGGAACGCAGTCAGCTATGCCAATATGCATCCTGACAAGTCCGCGAGTTACGAACGCGATATTCGCAATTACCTGCCAGGCTGATTTGCGCTAGGGGCGCATGCTCCATGACGCCCAAATCCAATCCCGTCACGCCCGCCGGCTATGCCGCGATGAAGGCGCGCTACGACCATTTGCTTGGCACCGAGCGACCCGAAATCGTGGAGATCGTCAGCTGGGCGGCGGGCAATGGCGATCGCAGCGAAAACGGCGATTACCTCTACGGCCGCAAGCGTATGCGCGAAATCGATCGCGAACTGGCGCATCTCGCGTGGCGGCTCAAGGCCGCCCGCGTCATCGACCCCGCCGACCAGCCGGACACCTCGCGCGCCTTTTTCGGCGCTACAATCACGCTGGCCGACGAAGATGACGTGGAACGCGTCGTGACGCTGGTGGGCGACGACGAACAGGATGCCGGCGCTGGCCGGATCGGCTGGTCGTCCCCGCTCGCGCGCGCGCTCAAGGGTGCAGCGATCGGCGATCTGCGCAGTGTCCGGCTGCCCGGCGGGGTGAAGGAATGGGAGATCGTGGCGATTTCCTATCCGCTAGCCCGCGAACATGCCGGGGCCTAGCTTGATCACGCGCAGCGCCATAAGGCTGGCGCTAACCATGCGCCGAACGCTGTTCCAGACCTGCCCTTCTTCGAAGCCGTTGCGGCTTCGCGCCTTCCTGCCCGCCATGATCGCGGGGCTGGCGCTGACGACGCCACTTTCCGCGAAGGACAGCCTAGGCGTGTTTTCCGACTGGGCCGCGTTCCGCGATGCCACCGTGCCGCGCTGCTATGCGATCGCCATGCCCGCGGCCAGCAGGCTGCAACGCGATTTCGAACCCTTCGCCACCATCGGCACCTGGCCGCGGCGCGGCCTTCGCGGGCAGGTCCATTTCCGGCTTTCACGCAAACTGCGACGCGATTCCTCGATCACCGTGTCGATCGGCGACAAGCGTTTCGAACTGACCGGCGGCGGCGGCGATGCCTGGGCGAGGGACCGCACGATGGATGCGGCGATCGTCGCGGCCATGCGTTCGGCAGACCGGATGGTAATCCGCGCCACCGACACGCGCGGACGGCGCTTCTCGAACACCTACTCGCTGGCCGGGGCGGCCACTGCGATGGATGCCGCCACGCTCGCCTGCGCGCGCCGCTGATACGAAAAGGCCGGGAAGCGCATGACGCGCTCCCCGGCCCTCGATCAGATCGGTCGGGCGCACTTAGAAGCGAACGCCGAGACCGGCCATGATCTGGTGGCGGTCGAGATCGACGTCGAAACGGTCGCTGTCGGCCAGGTCGCCGTCAAAATCGACTTCGCCTTCGCTGTAGTTCGAATAGCGATATTCGACATTCATGAAGGTGCGCGGGTTGATCGCATATTCGAGCCCCGCACCGGCACGCCAGCCGTCGAGATCGAAGTCCTCGTTATATTCGGTCGTGCCGTCGTTCGCGAGGATGTTGAGCTTGGCGTTGGTGTAACCGCCCTTGGCGTAGAGCAGCAGGTCCGGTCCGACCTTTGCACCGGCGCGCGCGCCAAGGAACAGGTCACGGCCCGCTTCGACCTGGCCGAAGCCGAAGCCTTCGAAATCGCCGTTCACGAATTCGGTCTTGGCGGTGGAATCGGTCAGTTCGGCCTCGAGGCCGATGACCGCATTGCCGAGATCGTAATCGTAACCGACCTGGACGCCGTATACGAGGCCGTCGATCGACTGATCGTTGTCCGCATTGGCGTCGTCATCGACGCTGCTGCCTGCCTTCAGCGCGTCATAACCGGCGACGCCTTGGATACGGAAGCCATCGAAGCTGCCGGTGTCCTGAGCCATTGCAGGTGCCGAGAAGGCGACCAGCGAACCGGCAACGAGCAGAGTGGAAATCTTGTTCATGTGCGAACTCCGTTTGATTGACCCGCAGCTTTTGCGCTGCGTGGACCGGGAAAACGGTGCGGAACCCGAAAGAGTTTCATTAACCTCACACAACAGGAAGTTGTGGCATTTTGAACACATGTTGCGCGATCAGTTGTGATTGATGCGCGATGAACGGAATGAGCCGCTTGCTCCGCGCGCTCTCCCCTCGCCTGTGTGATCGTTGGTGGCGAAAGCGCAGTGTATCGCGCCGTGCTTTGCTTTCGCGCCGATTGCCCCTATATGCGCCGCTCCCATGGCCGATACGACACTCATGAGCATCCCCGGGCAGGTTGACCCGGTTCCCGTGGCGCGTGAAATCACGCCCCGCCCCGACGGCCGCGTCGATCTGATCGGCTTGCCGAAGGACCAGATCACCGCGCTGTTTGCCGAGGCCGGGCTCGATGCCAAGCAGGCCAAGCTGCGCGCCAAGCAGGTGTTCCACTGGCTCTATCATCGCGGCGTGACCGACTTCGAGGCAATGACCGATATCGCCAAAACTATGCGCCCGTGGCTTGCCGAGCGCTTCTACATCGGCCGCCCCGAGGTGGTCGAAGCACAGCATTCGTCCGACGGCACACGCAAATGGCTGCTCAAGACCCCCGACGGCCATGAATTCGAGATGGTCTTCATTCCCGATGCGGACCGCGGCACGTTGTGCGTGTCCAGCCAAGTGGGCTGCACGCTCAACTGCACCTTCTGCCATACCGGTACGATGAAGCTGGTGCGCAACCTGACGCCGGGCGAAATCGTCGGTCAGGTGCTGCTTGCCCGCGACGCTCTGGGCGAATGGCCCAAGGGGTCGATGGCGGGTCTCGATACCGAGGAGGACAGCAGCGAATACCGGTCGGATGGCCGCCTGCTGACCAACATCGTGATGATGGGAATGGGCGAGCCGCTCTACAATTTCGACAATGTGAAAGGCGCGCTCAAGCTGGTGATGGACGGCGCCGGGCTGGCGCTGTCGAAGCGCCGGATCACGCTGTCGACCAGCGGGGTCGTCCCCGCAATGCAGCGCTGCGGCGAGGAGATCGGCGTGAACCTCGCGGTCTCGCTCCATGCGGTGACCAAGGAAGTGCGCGACGAGATCGTGCCGATCAACCGCAAATACGGTATCGAGGAACTGCTCGAGGCCTGCGCCGCCTATCCCGGCGCAAGCAACGCCCGGCGGATCACTTTCGAATACGTCATGCTGCGCGACAAGAACGATTCCGACGAGGATGCGCATGAGCTTGTCCGGCTGATCAAGCATTACAAGCTGCCCGCGAAGGTCAATCTGATCCCGTTCAATCCGTGGCCCGGCGCGCCCTATGAATGCTCGACGCTTGAGCGGGTGAAGCGCTTCTCGGAAATCGTCTTCGACCACGGCATCAGCGCACCGGTGCGAACCCCGCGCGGGCGCGACATCGATGCCGCCTGCGGCCAGCTCAAGACCGCGGCGGAAAAGAAAAGCCGCGCCCAGCGCGATCGCGAAGCCGCTGCGGCAGAGGTCGCCGCGGGATGAGCGCCGACGCCGCGACGATCGCCTATTACCAGGCGAACGCGGCGTATTACACTTTCAGCTTCGGCCAGGCGCCCAGCCGCCATCTGGATGGCTTTCTCGACCGGCTCGAACCCGGAGCGCGCGTGCTCGAACTGGGTTGCGGCGCAGGACGGGATTCCGCCCGGATCGCCGAGCGCGGCTTCGATCTCGATGCGACCGATGGCACGCCCGCAATGGTGCGCAAGGCCAATGAACGCTTCGCCGTGGGTGCGCGGGCGATGCGCTTCGACGAGCTCGATGCGGTGGATGCCTATGACGCGGTCTGGGCGCATGCCTGCCTGTTGCATGTCGCGCGCACGGACCTGCCCGCGGTGCTGGCCGCCATCCATGATGCGCTTCGTCCCGGTGGCTGGCATTTTGCCAATTACAAGCTCGGAACGGGCGAAGGCCGCGATCCGCTGGGGCGGCTGACCAATTTGCCCGGCGAGCCATGGCTCGAGAGCGCCTATCGCATGGCGGGGTTCGCGATCGTCGACACGGTTTGCTATCGCGGCAAGGGTGCCGACGGCGTCCAGCGCGACTGGGCGGCCTTCACCCTGCGCAAGGAGCCTGCATGAAAATCGATGTCACCGCGCTGTGTGCCGGACAGCCCCAGCCCTTCAACGGCGCCGAGATGAGCGCGATCGACAAGCGTCCACTGGCAGGAACCGTCGCGATCCGCAGTTTCGGCCTCGCAGGCGACATGGTGGCCGATACCGAACATCATGGCGGGCCGGACATGGCGGTGCACCATTACCCGCGCGACCACTATGCCGAATGGGATGCGTGGCTGGGCGGGCACGACCTGCTTTCGCGCCCCGCGGCATTTGGCGAGAACATCGTTGCGGAGGGTCTGACCGAGGACGCGGTCCATATCGGCGACCGTTTCCGGCTGGGCAGCGCGCTGCTGGAAGTGAGCCAGCCGCGCAAACCGTGCTGGAAAATCGAACATCATTTCGGCCGCAAGGGCATGGTCGCGCGCATCGTCAAGCAGCACAATTGCGGCTGGTATTACCGCGTGATCGAGGAAGGCGCGGCGCAGGCCGGCGATACGCTCGAACGCGTCGAAATCGGACATGCGGTGTGGAGCGTCGCGCATGTGTTCGCCAAGTTCTACGATCCGGCGCACAAGCCCACGCGCGAGGAATGCGAACAGCTGGCTGCGCTCCCCCGGTTGAGCGATGACCTGCGCGGCGAGGCGCGAGCACGGCTCCAGGCCTAACGCTTTATCGCGAGATATTGCTCGGTCTGTCGCGTTATTCCCAGTTCGGCGTCCCGTTCATCACAGGTTGTGGACCCGGCGCCATGTCTCGCCGTTCCCGAACCGACACAATCGCCGAACGGATACGACAATGAAGAAACTCACCCTCACTCTCGCCGCCGGAGCGCTTGCCTTTACGGGTGCCGGCCTTTCCGCCCCGGCCGCTGCGGACCCGCCCTCCTGGGCCCCCGCCCACGGCAAGCGCGCCAAGGACCGCGTCTACGACGACCGCGGACGCTATTACGAACCGCGCCGGATCAGCCGCAGCGACCGCATGTGGCGCGGCGGTGACGGCCGGTATTATTGCAAGCGCGACAACGGCACGACCGGGCTGGTGATCGGCGCCGGGGTCGGCGCGCTCGCCGGACACGAGCTTGCCGGCAACGGCGATCGCACGCTCGGCGCAATACTCGGTGGCGCGGTCGGCGGGCTCGTCGGTCGCGAGATCGACCGCGGCAGCCTGCAGTGCCGGTAACCGCCTGATCCACCCCTGACCCAGCCCCCTTCCGATCCCTCGGGGGCTGTGCACGAGACGCGTCGCCACCCTCCCCTCAGGTGGCGGCGCGCCTTTTCTTTGGAGCGCGCGTCGCTATGGTCGTAGGCGATGACTGATCCCAGGCCAGCAGTGCTCGTAACCGGTGGAGCAAGACGGATCGGTGCCGCCATCGCGCGCCGCTTTGGTGCGGCGGGCTGGCATGTCGTGATCCACTACGGCTCCTCGCGCAGCGAAGCCGAACGCCTTGCCGAAACGTTGCCATCCGCGGAATGCCTCCAGTGCGACCTCGCCGATGATGATGCGGCGGTGGCAATGGTCGAAACGCTGGCGCAGCGGCTGGGTGACTGGCGCGCACTGGTCAATTGCGCGGCGATATTCGACCCGGACCGGGTGACTGCGCTCGATCCGGAAACCAATGCGCGCACGATGCAGATCAACGCGCGCACCCCGACACGCATGGCTCAGGCCTATCTTGCCGGGGCGCAGGCCCCGGGCGGGCGGCGGGTGATCCAGCTGACCGACCAGAAGCTGGCCAATCCCAATCCCGATTTCTTCAGCTACACCATGAGCAAACATGCGGTCGCAGCGACCGTGCCGATGCTCGCGATGGGTGCGGCGGGCGCGCGCGACCGGGTCTATGCGTTGGCGCCAGGCGCCATCCTTGCCAGCCACGATCAGAGCGAGGAGGAAACTGAGATTTCGCACCGGATGAACCTGCTGGGCCGCAAGACCGGCGCCGACGAAGTGGCCGATGCCGCGCTGTTGCTTGCCGCTGGCCACCTCGCCAGCGGGCAGACGCTGTATATCGACAGCGGCCAGCACCTGCTGTCGCAGCCGCGCGACGTGATCTACCTCGCGCGCGCGGGGCAGGCAGCGTGAAGCGCCACGCGCTCAGCACCCGTCTGTGGCACTGGCTCAACCTGCTGTGTGTGGTCGTGCTGTTCATGTCCGGGCTGACGATCTCCAATGCGCATCGCCGGCTGTACTGGGGCGACTGGGGCTTTGCCCCCGAACAGGCGTGGCTGGCAGTGCCGCGCTTTCCCGACTGGATGACCATTCCGGGCTATTACAGCCTCGCAGTCGCGCGCGACTGGCACATATTGATGGCGTGGCCCTATGCGCTGGGCTTGTTGTTCATGTGGGTCGCCATGCTTGCCAATCGGCACTTCGTTCGCGACATCGCCACTCGCCGCAGCGAATGGCGTCCCGCTGCGATATGGCGCGATGTCCGCGCGCACCTGCGGTTCGAGTTCGATCACGGCGCGGGCAAATACAATTTCCTCCAGAAGCTCGCTTACGGCCTTGTACTGGGGGTGTTCCTGCCGATGATGGTCCTGACCGGCATCGCGATCAGCCCGGGGATGGAACCCACCTTCGGCTGGCTGGTCGAAGCGATGGGCGGCCGGCAATCCGCGCGTTCGCTGCATTTTATCTTCGCTTTCGCACTGGCGGGATTTTTCGTCGTCCATGTCCTGCTGGTCCTGCTGTCCGGCCCCATCGGACAGATGCGCGCGATGATCTCCGGGGGCAACCAGGCATGAAGCGGCGGAATTTCCTTGTCACCCTGGGTGCGGCTTTCGTCGCTGGATGCAACCGGGTGGCCGATAGCCAGCCGGGCCAGGCATTGCTGGGCGCAGCGGAGAAGTGGCACGAAAGCGCCCATCGGCTGCTTACCGACCGCACCGCCCTGGCGCCCGAATACCCGCGCAGCGCCATCTCGCCCTATTTCCGCGGCAATGGATCGACCGATCCGCAAACGGGCGGCTATCCGGCGCATGCGAAGGAAGGCTTTGCCAATTGGCGACTGACCGTCGGCGGGCTGGTCGAAACACCGCTCAGCCTGAGCATGGAGAATATCCGGCGGCTGTCGCAGCGCACGCAGATCACGCGGCACGACTGTGTCGAGGGGTGGAGCGCGATCGGCGAATGGACCGGACCGCAATTGTCGCTGCTGCTCGACGCTGCCGGTCTGCGCGAGGAAGCACGCTTCATCATCTTCCGCTGCGCCGACAATCTCAACGGCCAGGACTATTACGAAAGCGTCGACCTGATCGATGCCTACCACCCGCAAACCATCGTGGCGCACCGGCTGAACGGGGAACCGCTTCCCATCCGCAATGGCGCGCCGCTGCGCATGCGGATCGAGCGCCAGCTGGGTTACAAACACGCCAAGTATCTGACCGGGATCGAAGCCGTCGCCAGCCTCGACGATATCGGACTCGGCAAGGGCGGCTATTGGGAGGACCGCGCCGGCTACCAGTGGTATGCGGGGATCTGATCAATCGGGATAGCGGCGCTTCATCGCTTCCCAATCCGTCCGGATCATCTCTTCGAGCACTGCGAGGTCGATATCGGCCAGCTTGTTTACATAGAGGCAGCTCTTGCCGCGCGCATGCTTGCCTAGCCGCTCGAGCGAAGCGGCGTGGCGACCGCCCGTTTCCTCATCGCAATAGCCGCCCATCAGATATAGCGAGTGCCGTGCCTTGCGCGGGCTGAAACCGGTCCGCATCCAGTGCACTGCGCGCCCGCTCGCGTAGGTCGTGCGATAGGCGCCATATCCGATGATGCTCGGCCCCCACATGCATGGCTCTTCCCCGGTGACGCGGCGAAACAGCTCGTCGAGCTGGCGCGCTTCCTCTCGCTTGCGCGCGGGTTCGACCGTGGCGAGAAAATCGGCCGGGTCCGTTTCGCGGGGCTGCGTCTTTGGCTCGGCCATCCAAGTTCTCCCTGTCTGCCTGCAGGCGTAGTCTGGCACTTTGGCGGCATGCTGGAAAGCCGCTGACGCTACGCATCCGGTTGATTCCAGCTGGTTGGACACCCACATTCGCCCGGAAAGGAAAAAGTCATGGCAGGTGGTTGGGCGCGCGACGGCGCGGTACAGGACCAGATCGACGACACTATTTCCGACGCGGTCAGCGCCGCACGGTCGCGCATGCCCGTGGGCGAAAGCGAACAGTGGTGCATCGAATGCGGCGAGGAAATCCCCGAGCGGCGGCGTCAGGCGCTGCCGGGCGTGAAGCGCTGCGTCGAATGCCAGTCGGGTCTCGATGCCAGCGCGCGCAGCACGGGGATCAACCGCCGCGGCAGCAAGGACAGCCAGCTTCGCTGAACGCTTTTCCAGGCGATACTCGGTGGGGCCCGCGCTCGCTGCGGGGTCAGGCGCCCCGTATCCACCCTCCTCGGCCTCAGGACGCGGCCAAGACGTCGGCGCATGTCCGCTTGTTGCCGCCAAAGCGTGAATCGATTGCCTAGAGCCCCCTCGCCCTGCTAGCGGCGCGCCTCGAACAGTGAAGGTGCCCCAATGTCCGATATCAAACGCGTCGTCCTCGCCTATTCCGGTGGTCTCGATACCTCGGTCATCGCCAAGTGGCTCGAGGTCGAGCGCGGGCTCGAAGTGGTGACCTTCACCGCCGATCTGGGACAGGGCGAGGAAATCGAACCCGCGCGCGAGAAAGCCCGTGCGATGGGCATTCCCGACAAGCACATCTACATCGAGGACCTGCGCGAGGAGTTCGTGCGCGACTTCGTTTTCCCGATGATGCGTGCCAATGCCCGGTACGAAGGCGACTACCTGCTCGGCACCAGCATCGCGCGGCCGCTGATTTCCAAACGCCTGGTCGAAATCGCGCGGGAAACCGATGCCGATGCGATCGCGCATGGTGCCACGGGCAAGGGCAACGACCAGGTCCGCTTCGAACTCTCGGCTTATGCGCTCGACCCGGACATCACGGTCATTGCCCCGTGGCGCGAATGGGACCTGACCAGCCGCACCGCGCTGATCGCATGGGCGGAAAAGCACCAGATCGCTGTGCCCAAGGACAAGCGCGGCGAAAGCCCGTTCTCGACCGATGCGAACCTGCTGCACACCTCGTCCGAAGGCAAGGTACTCGAGGATCCGTGGGAAGAGACCCCAGATTACGTCTATTCGCGCACCGACCATCCGGAAAACGCGCCCGACACCCCCGAATATATCGAGATCGGTTTCGAGAAGGGCGACGGCGTCTCGCTCGACGGCAAGACCATGAGCCCCGCCACGCTGCTCGCCGCGCTTAACGACCTTGGCCGCAAGCATGGCATCGGCCGGCTCGATCTTGTCGAGAACCGCTTCGTCGGGATGAAAAGCCGCGGCATGTACGAGACGCCGGGCGGCGAGATCTACGCCCGCGCACATCGCGGGATCGAACAGATCACGCTCGACCGCGGCGCCGCGCACCTGAAGGACGAACTGATGCCGCGCTATGCCGAGCTGGTCTACA
>Ga0208560_1000089_pt1 | contig 11243 bp, 5 predicted proteins | sample Virmet3827_250_FD_185742 | JGI IMG/M metagenome (GOLD analysis project Ga0208560, IMG submission 185742) | Marine viral communities from the Southern Atlantic ocean transect to study dissolved organic matter and carbon cycling - metaG 3827_250... | ecosystem: Environmental > Aquatic > Marine >...
GTGCTTCAGGAGCTCCATACCGTCACGGGGTACCAAACAACAGTAGCTTAGTTACTCTTAACGCAGACTCAGCTGGTACTTATGACGTAGCTGTTATTGACACTCCCCTTGCAGACCCTGGACACGCAGTTGCAGGATCAGGTAGCGGAAGATGTCAAATCGTCCTAGCAATGGCTACAGGCGCTGATGGAGTAGATTTAGATGAAGCATTAGGATTTACTGATGATTCACTTGACGTATTCTCTTAATAAGTAGTTTACAATTAATAATTAAAGGGCAGGCAGCTAATCTGTCTGCCCTTTTTTAATACTCTTAGGATGGCTCTAGATTTAAAATTAAAAATAAATACCTCAAGTGATTGTAAGAATCTTGTTATCCAAGATGTAACAGGAACTTATAACGCGGACAGTAATCCGGGGGGATGGGGAGGATTTAATATTAACGGTAATAGACAAACCTTTAATTTAAATCTTAGTTTGATTGTAAACCATTTTATTAATGGAAAGCAGTATAACACTCCTATAGGTTTATCTAATTTTGCTAGCACCGTTTATTATCCAGCTGAAGACACCTTTAGAGGATTTAAAGTTTCTATACCTTCCTACGATATTTCTACAGAGGTAGCGAATGTTGAAACAATTCCTCAAGAATACAACCCTATGCAAGAGGTAGTAGAAGACACTCTGTATCAATTACAGGTTGTTATGACTGATGCAACTGGTACTTACAATCAAGTATTTATATTTGATTTTAGAAGCATTTGTAATTCAGAAAAAGCTGTTAACAGTTTAATGGGTAGAGTTAATTTAAATTGTGAAGATTGTGACGACTCTGACATAGAAAAAGCTTTATTAGCTAAGAGTTTATTAGAGGCTTTAAAAAAGATTAAGTAATGGGAGTAAAGAGCAGTTTAAATTCTCAGGTTACCCCAAAAAGTCTTATAGATCTTTGGTTGTTTAATTTTGCAAAGCATAAAGATTCTATTGATTTGAGTAGTTATGAAGATACTATTCAATTTAATATGGCTAATATTATAAATCAGGGAGGTACGCACACAAATGAAATAAAAACATTTCCTGTTATATTCCATGCTGTTATTGACACTCCAAAATTATTAACTCCTTCAGGTGGAGATATTATTGATTTTAATGTATCGGAGATATTAAAAGATGTTAATTATGGATTTAGAGATAGTGGTATACAGTTTAAGGCGGTGGCAAAGGACGAGGAAGGTAATTATTTAGATTACCCAGGCCTTAATATTATAAATGCTTTAAACTTACAGACTCAAAGAGTAAATACAACTACATCAACTCCTTCTGCAAATGATATACATAGGTATACAGAGAATGGGGTTGCAGTATCTGATAGGTATGAGACTGATGATAATCAAAATACTGCTATTCAAGAAGGTGTTTCTTTAGATAGTATCTATTCTGAATTCTCCTGGAACTCTGATAGAGTTATAAATATTTTCCTAATAAATGGATTTTCAAGCAGTCTTTTAGATGTTCAATATACTCCCGCCTTAATAGCATCTAATCCTTTTTTATATGATAGTATAAAATTAGATGGCGGCGCTGATGTAAACTTTAATATTACATTACCTTTCTGGGCTCTAGGGCGCCCTTATATAGACGCAGAGACTCCTGGGTACGGATATAGATATACGACTGTAGAAGAAGATACTCATGATCCGGACGTAATAACTGGAACTCATTATATAAATAATCAGATTGCATCCAAACTAACTGTAGTATCAGTCTCTTCCAGTATAGACTCTTTAAATTACTACGGAGGTTACTATTCTACTAATGACAGTAATCAAGCAGTTACACTTATAAAAGGACTGGGGCATTTATTTGGATTAGCTAATACACTGAATGTTTACCCTACAGATGCCCAAAGAATTTTTACAACTAATTATTTTGCAGCTCAATCTACCCCCCGGGTAGGAATTTGCTATGCTAACAATCTTTGTTTCTACGAAAAATTTACTTCAGGGGCGGCAGCACTTTCTGATTGTTCAGAGGATACTGCACGTTCTGGAGGCATTTATATTACAAATGAAAGAGCAGCTGATGAACTATGTAATAATAGTGAGATTGATGTTTTGCGTAACTATATGTATAACAGTAACATAGCTGGAAATTCTATATATGCTACAAACAATTTTTCTGATCAGCAGATTCTTAGAATGAATGCAAACATAGATTTAAATTATTATGACACTGTAACTTCTCACACTATTCAAGGAGTTCTTAAAAGAATTCTTTCTACAAATACGCAGACTTATGATTTCGAAACAACATTCTCTTGCACTGGCCAGGATGAGTCTAGGACACTTACTCTTAATAGATCTTTAGCTATAAATTTTGATCAAGCTAAACTAGATGCTAACGAGTTGTTTGAGAGCACAAAAAATAATATTATTAATATTATAAATAGTTTTTAAAAATGGCAATAGTTCCACAGGGTAACGCAGACGCTAGTAGTAGTGTAAATGCTACAGATGCATTAGAAGGTATTCCAGGGGCACACCCTCACTATCATGAAGATAGCACTTCTAACGACATAGATGCATACAATCTCTTATATGATTTTGAGGCTTCTATTATTAATACTTTGTTAAGTATTGATCCTGAAAACTGTGCTGATGGAAGTTGCCCTCCAGTAGAGATTCCTTTTGTAATAGTAGCTAATAAAGTTGGTCATGGATACGCAGTAAGTTTAGGCAGTACGGAGAGTGCTAATACTTATAGCATGGCTAGAAATCTATATCAGGATATAGTTGAGGCAGTAGATGCTATAAACAAAATTTTATCTGGCCAACATTCAGAAGTTAATGCAGGTTATCAGTTTAGTGAAACTTCATTTGAGACAACTGCTGATCATCCGGGACACACTAAAGGAACTGGTTCAAGTGTACATACAGAAAAAATAAAAGTTCATTTTGCAGACATAGGATTTTACACCGGATCTCAGGTGTATGATGAAGAGTTAGGAGACTTTGTAGATGAGTTTATTTCCTACAGAACTGTTAGAGATTTATATCCTAACATCCAATTTGTTTTACCTACAAAGATAAAAACTGAATATGTTTTAAGAGGGTTGTTTCCTGGGGATATTAATTTTAATGTAAATATAGAAGAGTTATATAATACAATATTTAATGAAGAAATTCCTGATATATTTAAATCTGAGTATCTTTATTTTCACGACGAGAGTCCTGGAATGATGTTAATAGAGTCTTCACAATTCAATAACTTGTTTTTTAACAACTCAAACTTTATTGCTAGAATGTTTAATCCTAACATTCCAGTTAAAGGTGCGCCATCGACAGCTCATGACGGGGTTAGCTACCCAGCATTAACTGAAAAATTTTTATTTGATGAGATTGCTTATACATATGTAACAAATTTTACGCTAAGGAATGCTAATAGTTTAACTTCTTCTGGAGCTCCTTACATCTCTAAAAGTGTAAAGGGTCCTATGTACCCTATTTCAGGGGTAAGTTCTTCAACTCTTTTGCATGAATTTGCTCACGCAGTTTTACCTGGTCAGCACACTTGGTATGTGCCAAGATTAGAAGGTATAATTCATGGTGAACAAAGTATTGGAATAGTTTTTCCATATATAACTATTTCTGACTTAAGCCCCAACGGATTGACATCTGATATTAATACGAATGAGGATTATGGTAGAGATTTATATAATACAAATATTATATCCGAAGGACATTTATTAAAACCACCTTTTTCATATACTGCAAAAAATCCAGATTACGACAGATTAAAAAGAGCCTACGATACTGCACTTGCTGACTACGAAGATTTTAATGATAAAGTAGATAGTGGAGAGTTTTCTACTGTATATAATAGCGGATATGTAGAGCCTGCAGATCTTAATAATTTCTACCCGGGAGGAGAAGGGAATCAGATTACTTTAAAGGCTGTTAGAACAAGCTTAATAAATAGACGATATGCTGCTATAGCTAACTTTAAAGACGTTTCTGAAACTATCTCAGGAGATTTTTTAAGTATATCAGGAGAAGAAAAAGAATATGTAGAATTTTTTATAAATAAATATATACCCTCAGTAACTAACAACTTTACAAATAAAGTAAGATTTATTAGTGGATCTGTTGATGGTAGTGATAGAGCTAGAGTAGAGCAGAATTTTCACAAAGGCCCAGATTACGAAAAAGCCCTTCAAATACACTATGGTCTTCAATCTTTCTGGGGAGGATCTTATGTTTTAAATAACCCTCCTGTTGTAGGCTCTACTTATGTAGATCCAGAAACAGGTTTAGAAGTAAATGTATATGCTGTAAAGGAGCAAAGATATTGTTCAGTCTTTAAAGCTGTTCCTAGTCTAAGTGCACGTGATATTCCTGGCGTACTTAGTGGTAATCCATCATGGAGACTTGCTAGTACTAGCGATTTTGACATTTTAGCAGACCTTCCATCAGCGCTCTCATTTCTGGGTGACTATAGCAGGCCTTGGGTTGACCATGAGGGTAGAGTAGATAGATATCGTCTTAACACTAAAACGGTGGTAGGGGCGCCTACCGAATATGAGGACTTACCCAATGCTCCATCGAATTTTGTGGAGACAGCTTTTCTAGTAAAAGATGTTGATTTATTAGAGGATGACACAATAAGCACGTCTTTTGTAGTTAACCCTACTAATGATGACGGAACAAGAAAAGGGCCAGATGTTACAAGCTATGTACCCTTCTGTGTTCCAAACGATTCAAAACAAGCTACGAATACGTTTGATCCTGCATGGTATATAAACTTTAATGGGTATAATGATAAGTATCCTGCATACCCACCAAACACTAAAGTTACAGATCTTTTAAATGAAGAATATTGCCCTTGTTTATATAAAGAACAAACTTATCACGACGGGAGTGTAACTGCTTATAGCTACACTATTATATCAGACGGAAGTAGTTTTGAGGCATTAAAAAGGCTTTACAGAAGCAGTGTTCCAGATATTGCTAATGGGGATGGTGTAAAGTATTATGGATTTCAGCTCAGTTCTAGTACTGAAATGAGTGCGCAATATGGTAAGAGCGAGTTTCCTAATCTAGAAACATTCTTTGATTATATAGAAAATAAATTTAATAGGAATTACGAAATTCCATTAGAATTTAGAACTAAAAATCAAATTTACGATTTACCAAATCCTATATTGTATAGGTATTCTGACCCAAGCATTACTTACTTAGAACTAGTTCCTGCAACAGGATATTATGGAATAGGGCCTAGTACAATATTACCAAATGTTTTTAACTTTGATATTAAAGAGTTAACATCTTTAATTGTTAACGAGCAGAGCCTTTACGAAGACTACGCCAATTCGGTGCCTTCAGAGTATTTGTTAACTGAATCCTTATTAGAAGGCCCAGTCTATCCTAGCGAATTGCGGTATGGTAGGCACTATGGTGGGCAGTCAGGTGGGGGCGCTAGTGATGCAATTAAACATAGAGTAGACGCAGTTCAAACAAGATATAATTTAGGAAGCTCTATTGTTTCTGACCCTTTATATAACCCATTAAAAAAGTATTCAACCGATGGAAGTATTTACAATTCTGTTTTAAACCCTGATCAGGCTTATCATAGAGATTTTACAGGAGATTATAATCCAATAAATCTTGGTCATATACTTCAATATGAAGGAGATGCGGTAAAGAAAACCCTAGCTTTTAGTAAAGATGAGGTAAAAAGATTAAATTATAATTTTAATGCAAACCTTAGAAAAAATCTAGTTTATAGAAGCATTGCCGAACAAGCCCAAGCTCCTGATACAACATTAAATAGAACTATAGATATTGGATCAATTGTAACCTTAAATCACGAAAGGTACTATATTTATAAAAAATATTCAGGAGTTACAGTTCCTACTGGGGAAGATGTAGGGCAAGTTAAAAACAGATTAGTTGCTATTAATTTAAGCAGGGCTTACAGAACAGATGTAGGACAGATTTACAATTACACAGATCCTTTTAATAACTTTAATTACCCACAAGGACATGACTATCTTTCTTATTATACCTCTATGGGGGATAGAGATACAAGTGCCTATTCGCCTTATAACTTTATGGCGACTAATACACAAATAGAAATATCACAAGCTTTAATTGATTGTGGGTTTTTTACAGGTGATGGCCCAGATCTTGGAGTTGTTCATGTTGCAACCGGCGAAACACGTAAACTATTGTTACAAGTAAAGCAGGTTTCTGTAAATGCATCTAAAAATAGAATAGATATACGTTATGCTGAGTATGATGAGGATACGGGTACTGTAGAAATTAGACTTTCTGGCATCCATCCAAAAAATGGCCCATACAGTGATCCACTTAAAACTGAAGACTTAGGAGTAGCAGTGTTTTCAGATCCTTGGGTGTCAGAGTATATAACAAACTCTACTGAGTTTGCAAGCGGATATTCTCAGCTTCTAATTAGAGAGTTTTATGCAACAGATGAAGAGCTTACTATTATTCAGCAAAAACAGTATTTAGAAGATGCTTTTGGAGTAATATCAGATAAGATCATATCTTTTGATACTGGAGGGGAGTTAGGTGGCTGCATAGACAGCAGTAAATTTAACTTTAATCCTGAAGCTACTTATGACGATAATACCTGCATAGATATAGTTGAAGGATGTACAGAGGCTTGGGCAGATAATTTTGATGGCCATGCGAATATTGAGGATGGGTCTTGTGTAGCTACTTTATGTTTAAATACTCAAGCATCGGGGGAATGGGGGTCAGGGTATAACTCAGCGCTTATAGCACAAGTCCAAGCGTATCATCCTGACGCAATCATACCTGCAGATGAGAATTCTGTACTACAATTAGATCAATCTGAGGGCCCAACCTCTTGCCAGTTTTTAGTTGAAAGGAGAGCAGCTATTATGAAAGTGGTTTGTTTGAACTACGGCGAGAACACTGCCTTTACTTGTAATGAAAATGAAGTTATTCAGTTTATAAAGGATGAGGACTCCGGCTCTATGTCAACCTACACTGCAAATCCTGTATTAGATCAAATGAATTTAAGCGAATTACTAAATCATGTTGTTCTTATAGGGTTTAAAGAGGAGTATAAAGGGGGTCCGCAAATTCCTAGTGATGTGTTTTTAGAGTCTTTCGCAGACGGAGAAACAGAACATGATTTATTCTTTGAGGGGTACGAGGATGAAACGGCAAAGTATCCACATAATTATTCCAGATTACAAAGAAATTGGCTTAAGGCATCTTTAGTTTTATCAGGCTCAACCGACTCGGGTAATTCTTATGGAAACAGAATTATTAGGTATAACTGTATTGAAAACCCAATTTTACCAGATGGATCTGGAGGTTGTTTTCTATTTTCTTTTGAAGGGCAGGCTGGAGATTTAAACTATAAGTTACAAGGGTGTGAATTTCCTGAGATAGAAAGTAAAACTCCCGAAGATTGTTTTAACGAAGTTGTATTTGAAGGTGGATATATTTTAAATATAAGTGATCTTGGAGCAGGGTTTGATTCTATACCTAACACCTGCAAGCCAAATACCGCTAAGTACATTGTTCCAAGTAGTATGTCAAATACTAGTAGTACATTAAGCGTTGTTACTAAAGATCTTTTACCTTTATATTCAGTTTACCAAACTACTAATGTAGGGGTAACAGGGTACTCTGCAGGGGTACTAAGGAATTCTCAACTTCCTAATCATCTTGAGGGGCAGGCTGAAGACTTTGAAGCGTCCCAAGTTTCTACTATGTTAACAATCTTAAACCCTAATATTTTGTTTACAGAAAACGGAGAAAGTTATGTGGGAACATATGTTTATGTTATCGAGCATAATGTAAAAAAATATTATGTGTATGACTCCGAATTACAAATTGAATCAGATAGATTATACTTTAGAAATGAAATCTTAGACCAAGGAATAGCTAACTCGGAAGCAGAAATTACTGCAAATAATTTCAATGAGATAGTGACTGAAATAAATAATTTAACTATATTTGACACCGACAATTAATATTATTATGGCTATTTCAATACAAAATTTAAAAGATAGATATATAAAAGCTCATAATGCTTTAGATACCTATGGTCTTACTATATCATCTAAACTAGCTACCGGTAATACTACAAAGACAATGCTAGAGAGGTTTAATCTTATGACCGCTTGGGTTACTTTTTTGGAAGATAAAATTGTAGTTCCCAAGGAGGTTAAGGGGGTTGCCCCGAAAGCAATTATTCTTCCTATCCCAGATGTAGACGAGAATGAAGATGTTACTATTGGAGTTGAAAATTATCAAGGGGAGTTTGTCCCTATAGTAACAATATATAACTACCAATTTATAAACGACTACTCTGGAAGATCTCTTACTGCCGCCCAACAAGCTAATTGGAATAGTAATATAGATACTTTTTTAGCTTCTGATGCTATACACAATGCTGCGCACAATACTTTTTATAAGAGTAAAAAAATTAGCGTTAGTAAAAACGCCTCTGGAGATGTAGTGGTTAAGTTCCCCGCTACCTCAGACTATAATGGGCAACCTTTGTTTGCAAGTAAAAATGTTAAAAATAGGGCAGCATTCAGCAATATCATTGTTAAAGGGGGAAGAACTCCTATAGTGGTTCCTCCAACGCTTTCGCAGGACTCGATTAATACTTACAATAGCATTCTTGAGGATATAGCTATTGAATTAAAATTTTCATATAAAGATTAAAATATTATACAAATGGCAAATGGACTAAACTTACCTAGAACTAATATCAGTACTAAAGGAGATCTGATAACAGTTATACAAAATGGAGTTGAAAAGAATATAAGTAAGTTAGACTTGCTTAAATATTTGGAGGAATCAATTAATAATTTATCTAACCAAGTTTCAAATTTAAATACGCAACTATCTAGAAACTCTATAGATACAACTTCTCCTAGTTTCCCTGGAACGGTAAGCGGTGCAGCTCCTAGTTCTCCTAGAAACTTAACTACTAAATCTTATGTCGACTCGCTTTTAAATGGAACTATTAGAAATGATGGTACCACTAGATTAGATGCAAATTTATCTTACAGAAATTCCCCCACAGGATTGCAAAATAATGATGTAGTCCCCAAATCTTACGTAGATAATCGAATAAGAACAACTCTTAAAACCCTTATAGAAATACCTGGCGGTTCTAATTATCCGGCAGCTGTCGCTGGGGATACTTTTTTAGTAGCAGGCTTTTCAGAAGGGTTTGCTACGGATGGCCCGGAAGTTCAAGAGGGAGATATTATTATATGTGTTAATAGCTCTGCTGGCGGCACACACGGCGCTGTGGGAGGGCAGTTTGCAATAATTAATACTAATGTAGTATACGCAACTGAAGAAGATGCTGGGATTTTAAAAGTAGCATCTACTGAGGATCTTGAAAACTTAGACACTAATGCATCAGCAATTACCCCCTTAACTTATAAGAATGTACTAGAAGACAGCAGCGATTATAATAGAACTACATTCGCAATCCCTGCTATTACTTTACTTGAAAAAGATAAAGGTATTGTAGCTGTTGATACTAGAAGAAATGCCGTAACCGTTACCCTGCCCTCTATTACGAGTCTTGAGCATAAAAAACTTACTAAGTTTACTATAAAAGATGAGTATTTAAATGCTCTTCAAAACACTATTACTATTAATTGTGTGGGAGGGAATACTATTCAAAATGCTCAACGATATGTGATAAGTGCAAATGGAGGCTCTGTAACTTTTTACAATGACGGTGCAAATCAATGGTACATAGAAAGTAATGTGTTTAGTGGTAGCGAGCTTACTTCAGGAGTAAGAACTTTATTAACTGATGATATTACTAATGGAGAGGTAGCAACTAGCACAGGAGCTTATACAGCTATTTTCAGTATTGATGTCGATTTAAAAGATTATCCAGTAGGAACTGGGTTTAAAGTTGTAGCGCACTCTTATGCAATAGCAAATGATAATACAAAAACAACTGCGATAGGAATAGACGGCCAGCAAGTTCTTGCCTCATCTCTAAGTACAGTTACTGCTCCTAACAACAAATTTATACATCAAGAAGCTACTATTATGCATAGTAATACAGCGCAGTACTTTGCATACGGATTTGTATACGTAGGGAATAATGTTGCAGCAGGCCTAACAAATAATTTAGCCTTAGACTGGAACACCACTATAACAGTTAGTTTTGATGTTAATGTATCTGCTACTGCAGATATTACGGCGTATTCATTACAAGTAATTCCTTTGAAATAATAAGATATGATAATAGAAGATTTAAGAAATGCTATAAATAATGGTAAAACTTCTGGCACTTCAACAAGTTTTGAGTTAAAATACGATTTAGTAAATTTAGATGCGCATTTTATTGAGGTAGACCCAGGAGTGTTTTCTTTGCCAGGTACGCAGGTTACTAAAGAAGGGTTGGAGGTAGAAGTCCTCAATGGGCTAGCCCAATGGGCAAGTTTTATTAATACTTTATACTCTGGGTATGTGAATGTGACCCTCGTAAAATCTTCTGTCGACCCTCATATAGCTGTGACATTTGGAACTGTTGTAAGCAAGTCTACTTTAGAGGGAAGCACAATAAAATTAGATGCCACTAGCTCTTGGTATACCTCATCCCCAATGGAGGGGAGTGTTGGGATTCTTAATCATATTATATATCGTGCAGGAGTACTATTGGGGGTGGGCTCTGAATTAACAGAGTATAACCCTATGAATCAGTCTCAGTTAAATGAAGACTATAGAGCCATTCTAAATTTAGGAGTTAACGACGAAGGCTATGTAACTGAAAACTTTTTATCAAGCTATTCTAGAATAGAGGTTAACTTGCTAACTATCTATGGTACCACTACTTTAGAACCACTAGTATATGGCTGTACAGATAATAGAGCTAGTAATTTTAATCTTAATGCCACAGTAAATGATGGCAGTTGTTTAGATCTTCCTACCGAAATCCCAACAATAGTTCAAGGGTATTATCCTTATAGTTACCTAGAGCCAGGAAACTTCTGCTATCTTTTAACGGAGACTTCTTACGTATTTAAAATTACTGATGGCCTTTTGAAGCATCAGCGCCTTATTTCAGATGGACCCTATAATAAAAATCTTTCTGGAGGTACAGGTATTAGTACTGATATTGGAACTACTTTAGTTATAACTGATAAAAGTAACTCTGTATATAGCGGATATTCAACAGATTCGGTGGGGAGCATAAAGT
>Ga0208560_1000090_pt1 | contig 11243 bp, 8 predicted proteins | sample Virmet3827_250_FD_185742 | JGI IMG/M metagenome (GOLD analysis project Ga0208560, IMG submission 185742) | Marine viral communities from the Southern Atlantic ocean transect to study dissolved organic matter and carbon cycling - metaG 3827_250... | ecosystem: Environmental > Aquatic > Marine >...
AGATCGGGCCGGCTAGCCGCGCATGTTCGAACGTCGTCAGGTCGATTCCGAATTGCGGCGCCGCGAATGGCCAGGCGATCGCAGCGGGCAGCACGAAGAGCACGGCAATCGCGAGAAAGATCAAGGTCGCAGCGAGGTTGCCGAGACCCAGTCCGAGACCCGATATCATCGCCAGTCGGCGTGGTTCGCCCGACACGCTGAGCATCGCATTGTGCGTCACTTCTGAATAGGTGTAGCCGACATAGGCGACCACTAGCAGGGCCATGATCGCGGGAACCGGCAGGCCTTCGCCCCCCGGCATCGCGAACCACAGCAGCGCCGAACAAACCGCGATGGCCCCGAGGAACAGCGCGAGGATCGGTTTCAGCCGCCCGCCGCGGTCGAGCGCCGCACCCAGGACCGGCGCGGTCAGGGCGGCAATGAAACCGGCCCATTTGGTCACCGAGGCTATGGTTGCCTGCCCTTGCGCATTGGCCGCGGCAAGCGCATCGCCGGGCGGCAGGTCGTCCAGCGCACCGCTGGCAAGCAGGTCCGCGCCGATGATGTCGCGCGCAAAATAGGGCGCGAAGATGTAGATCACGATCAGGATGTAATAGGGGTTGCGGGCCCATTCGAAGATCGCCCAGGCAAAGCCGGTTCGACCGAAAGCGCCGCCTTCGCCCGTGGTCTGGCGCGGCGGTTGGCTGGCAAGCGGGTTCGCTAAGAGCGCGGGATCGGCAGTCATGTCATTGTCCTTGCGATCCGCCTGGTCCGGGCTGGACAGCAGTGCTGGGGGGTATCGATTGCGAAGCGGCCGGGCGGGCAAGGGCGGTATCCCCCGGTCAGCTTGGCCGGGGTGTCGGACCTGTGCGATCGAAGGACGATCACGCGCCGCGTGCTGCGATCATGCTTTCGATATCGACGAACTTTTCCCGCGGCGCTCCTTCGCGCGCGGCTGCGATTTCGGCTTCCTCGATTTTCTGCCAATCGCGGAAAGTGACGATCTCGATCCCGCGTTCCTGCGCCAGTTCGTCGAAACCCGCGCGGCCAGCTTTGCCGGAGCTTGCGGCGATGTCTTCATCGACCGTGTCTATGACCCCATATCCATCGGGCCGGTTGGTGCCGATCGTGCCGCTGGGGCCGCGCTTGGCCCAACCGACGCAATAGAGGCCGGGCAGGATCCGGCCCTCGTCATTGGCGAAATGTCCCGCCCGCTGGTCGAACGGCACGCCCTCTATGGCCGAGGTGCGATAGCCGATACAGCTGACGACCAGATCGGCCGGCAGGTTATAGGTTTCGCCGGTACCCACCGCGCGCCCGGTTTCGAGGCGGGTCCGCTCCACTTCTATGGCACTTACCCAGCCGTTTGTGGCGGTGATGGCTCGGGGACTGGCGAAGAAATCGAACTCGATAGAAACCGGTTTGGCATTGCGGTCGGCTGCCGCAGGCTGCGCGAATTCGCGCAGCAGCGTGACCGATTTGCGCACCCCCGGTTCGAGAACGGCATCGTCGGCAACCGGCGGCAAATCTGCCGGATCGACCTGCGGAGCGGCGCGGTCGAGCGTCCCCAACTCGCCCAGTTCCTTGGGCGTCATCATGATCTGGTGCGGACCGCGCCGGCCGAGGATGGTGATTTTCTCGATAGCGCTGCCGCGCAAAGCCTCGAGCGCGTGGGCGACGATGTCCGAGCCGGCAAATTCTCCTTCGGTCTTGGCTAGGATCCGCGCCACGTCGAGCGCGACATTGCCCATCCCGATGACGACAGCATGCTTGCCCGACAGCACGGGGTCCATCCCCGCAAACTCGGGGTGGCCGTTGTACCAGCCGACGAATGCCGCACTGCCAAAGACATTTCCGGTCCGCGCGCCAGGGATTTCCAGCGGGCGATCCTGCGGCGCGCCCGTGGCCAGAATGACCGCATCGTAGAGCGAACCGAGCTCCTCGATGGAAACCGAACCACCGACGTCGACATTGCCGATGAAGCGTACCGATTGGCCGATCGCCGTTTTTTCGTACCGACGCGCAACCGCCTTGATCGACTGGTGATCGGGCGCGACGCCGGTGCGGATCAGGCCGAACGGCACCGGCAATTTGTCGAAGATATCGATCCGGGCGTCATCGCCCCATTTCTTGACGGCGGCTTCGGCCGTGTAATAGCCCGCCGGACCCGATCCCACGATCGCGATATGCCGCATGTCTTTCTCCCCCGAGACATGCCTTCAATGCACATGGTCGGGGCAGCTGGCAAGCAGCGGACTATGTGCGGTACACCGCAGATCACATGGTTATCCGTTTGGAAAGAAGTTGCGTTTATCTACATGGTTCGCTGCGCTGAGAGGGAATTTCGGCGCACAGAGGCTACTCGGGAGCATGAGTTCACATGGCAGGGTTCTTCTCGCGTGCGTCGCGGGCGAAGACGGAACGACGCGAAGGTTCACAGCCTGCGCCGCTGCGTCCGATCGCCATCACCGATGCCGAACGCCGGGTGGAACTGCTCGACAGTTTCGAGGCCGCAGGTCTGGGCTGGTTCTGGGCGACCGATGCCGAAGGCCGGCTCATCTACCTGTCCGACAATGCGGCGAAAGAGCTCGACTGGACGCAGGGCGAAGCGATCGGCAAATCGCTGAGCGAACTCTTCATCCCCGAGAAGGTCGATGATCCCGACCGGCCCGAGCGCCCGCTCGCGTTCCTGCTGCGGGCGCGCAACTCGATCAGCCAACTCAATGTCCGCCTCGCCATAGAGGGGCGCGAAGTCTGGTGGGAAATCGCGGGCAAACCGCAGTTCGACGAGCAGGAGCGCTTTACCGGCTATCGCGGTAGCGCGAAGGATATCACGGCCAGCCGGGAAAACCGGCGCGATGCCGAACGGTTGGCGCAATACGATCCGGTTACCGGTCTGGCCAACAGCCACCGGATGAACCGGCGTCTGGCCGAATTGCTCAAGGCCTATCGCAATTCCAAACGGACCTGCGCGTTGCTGATGGTCGACCTCGACCGGTTCAAGCAGATCAACGATTCGCTGGGTCATGCTGCGGGCGACGAACTGCTGAAGCAGGTTGCTGCGCGGCTTGAACGGATCATCGGGAGCAAGGGGGAAATCGCACGCCGGAGCGCGGACTCGTTCCAGATCGTGTTGCCCGACATGGATGACCGCGGCGCTCTGGGCGATCTGAGCCAGCGCGTCATCCAGATGCTGTCGCAGGCCTATTCGATCAACGATTCGCGCGCGGTCGTCGGAACGTCGGTCGGGGTCGCCATTGCGCCTTATGACGGGCTCGATCCGGAAGGGCTGATATCGGCCGCCGATCTGGCGCTGCATGCCGCCAAGAGCGGTGGGCGGGGCCAGTACCGCTTCTATTCGGCCGAGCTCAAGGATGGCGCGAAACATCGCCGGCAGATCGAGGAAGACCTGCGCGACGCCATCGAGAACGGGCAGGTGGTCATGCACTACCAGCCACTCGTCTGCGCCAAGACGCATATGGTCCGCGGGTGCGAAGCCTTGATGCGCTGGAATCATCCGGACCGCGGCGCGATTTCGCCCGAGGATTTCATCTCCGTGGCCGAGGAAATCGGCATTGTCGGGGAAATGGGCGAATGGGCGTTGAACGAGGTCTGCCGACAGGCGGCCGAATGGCCGCTCGAACTGCGCGTGGCGGTAAACGTCTCGCCGATGCAGTTCGCGCACGACAATTTTCCGCAGATCGTCGCCAACGCGCTCAAGCAAAGCGGCCTGACACCCGAGCGGCTCGAACTCGAAATTACCGAGAGCGTGTTCCTCGGCGATGCCGGACGCACCCAGCGGATTTTCGAGGAATTGAAGGCGCTCGGCGTAAAGCTGGCGCTCGACGACTTCGGGACCGGATACAGCTCGCTCAGCTACCTGCGCACTGCGCCGTTCGACAAGATCAAGATCGACCAGAGCTTCGTGCGCGGCGCGACCGAGGAAGGCAACAACAACGCGGCCATACTGAGCGCTATCGTCAGCCTTGCAGATGCGCTCGACATGGAAACAGTGGCAGAGGGCGTCGAGGCGAAGGACGAACTCGATCTCGTGACCAAGCGCGGGGCAACACTGGTCCAGGGGTATATCTTCGCCCGCGCCATGCCTCACGCAGAGTTGCTCGAACGGCTGGAAGCGGGCGAGCTCAAATATGAACCGCGCGGCCCGGCGAAATACCGCGCGACCCGCAAGACCGTGTTCCGCCGCATCGGACTGATCCACGAAGATAGCCGCTACCGAGTGGTCATGCGCAATCTCTCGAAGACCGGGGCGCGGATCGAGGGGCTTATGGACGTGCCTCTGGGCACCGAAGTCGTGCTCGACCTGGGCAATGGCCAATTGGCCGTCGCAACCGTACGCCGGTCGAAGGGCTCGGTGCAGGGCGTCGAGTTCGAGACCCCGTTGATCAGCGACGGCGCCGACGGCCTGTGCACCCGGCACCGCGTCTCGCCCTATCAGATCGAAGCGGCCGGCAGCCCGCTGACGACCTTGCCGCAGGATCCCTTCTCGCTGATCATGGCGGGGCGGGGGGAAGCCGCGTCGAAGCGCAAGTTCGTCGAGGTCGAGGTCGGCACGCCCAAAGCGGGTACCAGCTACTGATTATCGGACCAGCTGCAGGAATCGCGTCGCAGAGGGCGCTTGGCGAGAATGCCTGCCACGGCTAAGGCGCGGGCGAGGCATGTCGTGTGCCATTTTTTTCGTTTAAGCAGTTTGTATGACCGATCTCAGAAAAATCCGCAATTTCAGTATCATTGCCCATATCGATCATGGCAAGTCGACGCTCGCCGATCGGCTGATCCAGCATTGCGGGGGGCTGACCGATCGCGAGATGTCCGAGCAAGTGCTTGATAACATGGACATCGAGAAGGAGCGCGGGATCACGATCAAGGCGCAGACCGTGCGCCTCGACTACACCGCGCGTGACGGCGAGACCTATGAGCTCAACCTCATGGACACGCCCGGCCATGTCGACTTCGCCTATGAAGTCAGCCGCTCCCTCGCCGCGTGCGAGGGCGCGCTGCTGGTGGTCGATGCGGCGCAGGGCGTCGAAGCGCAGACGCTCGCCAATGTCTACCAGTCGATCGAGCACGACCACGAGATCGTCCCCGTCATCAACAAGATCGACCTCCCCGCCGCCGAACCGCAGCGCGTCGCCGAGGAGATCGAGGAGATCGTCGGCATCGAGGCCACCGGCCCGTGGGAAGAGGGCGGCGCGGTGCTCACCAGCGCCAAGTCGGGCATCGGCATCGAGGAAACGCTGGAGGCGCTGGTCAAGCGCATCCCCCCGCCCACCGGCGACCGCGACGCGCCCTTGAAGGCCATGCTGGTCGACTCATGGTACGACCCCTATCTCGGCGTGGTCATCCTCGTCCGCGTGATGGACGGCGCGATCAAGAAGGGCCTGAACGTCCGCTTCATGCAGGGCGGCACGCAGCACCTGATCGACCGCGTCGGCTGCTTCACCCCCAAGCGCACCGATCTGCCCGAACTCGGCCCCGGCGAGATCGGCTTCATCACCGCGCAGATCAAGGAAGTCGAGCAGGCGCGCGTCGGCGACACGATCACCACGGTGAAGGGCGGGGCGGACAAGGCGCTGCCCGGCTACAAGGAAGTCCAGCCGGTGGTGTTCTGCGGGCTGTTCCCCGTCGATGCCGCCGATTTCGAGAAACTGCGCGAAAGCATCGGCAAGCTGCGGCTCAACGATGCCAGCTTCAGCTTCGAGGCCGAAAGCAGCGCTGCGCTGGGCTTCGGCTTCCGCGCGGGCTTCCTCGGCCTGCTGCACCTGGAGATCATCCAGGAACGCCTGACGCGCGAATACGATCTCGACCTGATCACCACCGCTCCCTCGGTGGTCTACCGCATCCAGCTCAACAAGTCGCGGACCGACCCGGCGCAGGAGCTGATGCTGCACAACCCCGCCGACTATCCCGATCCCAGCCGTATCGAGCAGATCGAGGAGCCGTGGATCAAGGCGGTGATCTACACCCCCGACGAATATCTCGGCGCGATCCTCAAGCTGTGCCAGGACCGGCGCGGCATCCAGGTCGACCTGACCTATGTCGGCGGCCGCGCGCAAGTGACCTACGAACTCCCGCTCAACGAAGTGGTGTTCGATTTCTACGACCGGCTCAAGTCGATCAGCCGCGGCTATGCCAGCTTCGACTACGAACAGATCGGCCTGCGCGAAGGCGACCTCGTCAAGATGAGCATCCTGGTGAACAACGAACCGGTCGATGCGCTGTCGATGATCGTCCACCGCGATGTCGCCGAAAGCCGCGGGCGCGGCATGTGCGAACGGCTCAAGGACCTGATCCCGCGGCACCTGTTCAAGGTGCCCATCCAGGCCGCGATCGGCGGCAAGGTGATCGCGCGCGAAACCATCGCCGCGATGCGCAAGGACGTGACCGCCAAATGCTATGGCGGCGACATCAGCCGCAAGAAAAAGCTGCTCGAGAAGCAGAAGAAGGGTAAGGCGCGGATGAGGGAATACGGAAACGTCAGTATTCCTCAGGAAGCGTTCATCGCCGCGCTGCGGATGGGCGAGGAATAGGGCGCGTCCCCAGCGCCAGCGCTGTCCAGCCCCCCCCACACACACAGCCGGCGCCCCCCGCCGGCCAACCAGAAACGAGATTACCGCCTATGTCCGGATATAAGGACCCCGATTTCCAGGATCGCCTCGCGCTTGCGCAGAAGGCGCGCGCCAGGGCGCTCGAGAAACTGGCCGACGCGCCCAAGCTCGACGAGGCGACGATTGCCAAGCGCAAGGCCGCGCAGGAAGCGCGCGAAGCCGCCATCGCCGAAAAGAGCGCCGCCAAGCGCGCCGCGATCGCGCAGGCCAAGGCCGACAAGCAGGCCGCCGCCAAGGCGAAAGCCGAAGCCGATGCGGTCCCCGCACCGACCGAAGCGGAACTGAAAGCCGCACGCGATGCGAAATATGCGGCGCGGAAGAAGCGGAAGAAGGGGTAGGGTCTGGAGTGGAATGACGGCTTCGCGCCCTCATTTCGGTCATTCCCGTTATCGACAGGCAGGTCCGAAAGCTGCCGCGCGAGCAGGATGGGGCAGTTGGCAGTTAGACTATCCTACCAACTCCTCCGGTTGCGAGACGCGCGGAAAAACTTCGCTCGCGAGCTCTTCCATGACTTCGTCCACGGGCCTGTTGGACTCACGGAACGTGAAGGATAGGTGCGTGACGCCAACCGCCTGCAGGCCCCTGATTTCCTCGATAAGCGCGTTTCGTCCGAGGCGGGCGCCGAGCCGCATCTGCTCTTTGGGTGCATCCGGGTCGTCCTGCAGATCCAGATGCATTGCGGTCAGGACAGGGGCGTCTCTAAGGCCCGCTTCACTTCGCGCAGTGCGCCACATATCGAGGCGGCGTTGAGCCTGCTCCGGCGGTCCGGGATAGGTGAACCAGCCGTCGACATTCTCAGCCAGCCAGTTCAGGGATTGCTGCCCCATTCCGGCCATGCCGATTGGCGGGCCGTCTCCGACGAAAGGCCGCACGTTTACCGGACCTTCCGGGCCCTGAAGAGAGCCACCACGCCACAGGTGACGGATCGTCGATAAACTCTCACGCAGACGATCGCCGCGGCTTTCGAAGTCGATGCTCATCAGCGGATATTCGACCGGGCGATCACCCGAGGCGATACCCATGACGAAGCGGTGGTTGCTGAGTTCGTGCACGCTCGCCGCCATTTTCGACAGATGGATGGGGTCGCGAAGAGGAACCACGATCGCGGCAGTGCCTAGAATTATGCGACTAGTCTTTCCGGCCAAGAACCCGAGGAGCGGGAAAGGATCGAAGACCGAGCCCGCATCTCCGAAATTCGGATCATGGACTGGCACGTCGCGGACCCAGGCGGCATCGAATCCCAGGCTTTCTGCAAGCTGGACCCGCTCGGTCATACGGCTGACGTCAGGCACGCCGAACGGACGCCTGTCGGATGCAGCCTTTTGTCGCCCGCTGGCCGACCAGTCGTTGTCGAGGGGCAGTTCGACGCCGAATGTCATCCGTGAAGCGAGCTTATCAAGCGCGTTCATGGGCCACCTCCTTTCCGGTGGCCTTGCGCTCGAGCCAGCCACTCCAGCGGACGAGAAGAATGCCGATGACGACGATCGCGGCTCCGACGAAGGGCGCGGCTTGCAAGCCCATCTGCTCAACGACGTGGCCGCCCACCCACGCGCCGAAGGCGATGCCGAGATTGAAGGCACCGATATTCATGCCCGATGCGACATCGGTCGCTTCCGGCGAAACCTTGCGCGCAATCTGCACGACATATGATTGAAGCGGCGGAACATTGCCGAACGCGAAGCCACCCCAGAAAAGCGTGACGGCAATAGCGGCCCAGGGCGAGGTTAGCCCGAACCCGAGAAGGACCAGGGATAGCGCGAGACCGGCAAAGACGATGGTCAGCGCAGGAACCGGCCCGATCCGGTCGGCAAGCTTTCCTCCGAGGATATTACCGATGGCGACCGACACGCCGTAGAGAAGGATCACCAGGCTCACAGAGCTTTCGGACAAGCCGGTGACATCGGTCAGCATCGGCGCAAGATAGGTAAAGGCAATGAAGTTGCCTCCGTATCCCACCGCCGTAATCAGGTAGACCAGCAGCAAGCGAGGAGACGTGAGGACCTGGGCCTGCTGGCAAAGGCTTGGCGGTTCATCGCTCTCAAGGTTGGAAGGGACCAGCAAGGCGCTGGACCCGAGCCCGATCAGAGCGAGCACCACGACGCCGAAGAACGTGGCATGCCAACCGAAGTTCTGGCCGATCCATGTTCCAAGCGGCACACCGGTAACCAGTGCCACCGTCAGACCAAGAAACACGAGGGCGATCGCGCTCGATTCCTTGTCCTTCGGCACGAGCTTGGTCGCGATCGTCGATGCGATGGCGAAGAACACACCGTGTGCGAGACCAGTGATAAAGCGAGCCGTGACGAGGGCCAAATAGCTCGGGGCGAACGCCGCAAGCAGGTTTCCGGCGGTGAATAAGACCAATAGCGATAGTAGCAGCGTCTTGCGCGGAAGCTTGCCGGTCAACGCCGTGAGGACCGGAGCCCCGATGGTGACCCCCAGCGCGTAGAGGCTGACGAGCAGGCCAGCCGATGGAAGTGATACGCCAAGATCGCTGGCGATTGTGGGTATGAGACCGACTATTACAAATTCGGTCGTGCCGACTGCGAAGGCGCTGATAGTCAGCGCCCACAGAGCGAGCGGCATAGTCTTCTTTCCGACCATGATACACTCCAGGTTCGAGAATTGGTTCGACGACGACGTAAGCCTGAGGTATCGTTCGAAAAACCGCACGAAAGACAATGCACCATTGCCGCAAGCGCACGAATTACCCGATCTGAGAGAGATCACTGCGTTCATAGCGGTGGCCGAAGATGGCGGTTTCGCCGAAGCTGCTCGAAGGCTGGGCGTTGCACCCTCATCCTTAAGCCGCTCCGTTGCGCGGCTCGAAGCGCGGCTGGGCTTCGACGTTTTCCGCCGCACGACACGACAGGTGAGCTTGACCGAAGAGGGTGCCACCACCTTGTCGCGGGCGCGGGACCTTATCGAGACTGCCGAGGAGTTTGCTGACCTCGGTTCCGCGCGAGGAACACCCGCAGGCGTGATCAACCTCAACGCGCCTGTGCCCTTCATCCTCCACGCTATCGCGCCCAGGATTCACGAGTTCTGTTCGGCTTATCCGGACGTAACGGTCAGACTTTCGATGACCGATACGCTGGTCGATCTCATTTCCGCTCATGCCGATGTCGCCATCCGTTTTGGCGAGCTGGAGAATTCATCGCTTCTTTATCGGCACCTCGGGAGGTCGGCGTGGAGACTGGTGAGTGCTCCTTCGCTGATCGAAGCGCGCGGCATGCCCAAGGGGATTTCCGATCTCGAGCAATTCAAGCAAGTGGCCTTTATGAACCCCGCTCGCCTGAATGACTTGTGGTTCGAAGGACGCTCGAAACCGCTTCGCCTTCAACCTGCCATGCATGCTGACAATGGAGAAGCTGTCCGCGCGTTGGTCCTAGCAGGCAACGGAATAGCGCAGTTTTCCGACTACATGATCGATGCCGACATCAGGTCTGGGAAGGTAATCTCACTCCTGCAGAACAAGCTACGGACCCCAGCCATTCCGGTAAGCGCACTTTACTCCGAGCCAGCCGGTCGGCTCGGTCGAATGAAGGTGTTCTTGGACTGGCTGAGTAACGTAACTGCCGAGCTCTTTGCCGGTTAGCTCCTTTTCGGCGATTTGCGAGCGATGCGCCTTCTGGCAGCTACGCGTCATTTTCTGCCAAATGCAGACCTTCGGCTATCGGCCCAAAGTCTGACAAGGCACTTAGACTAGACTAGGCTGGATAGGCTTGGAAACTGCTTAGACGGCCATGGCGTCGCGCCGGCTGGCTGGGATCCTGCAGGTTTCGCTGGAATCCCGCGCTCGAGAAACCAGCTATACTTCGGTCAATCTGCGCTCTGGTAGTTAGCCGGTAGTCGTTTCATGGGCCTCGTGCTCGCGTAGTTCGTAAAGCGGATGCTCCGGGTCATCGCTTGCCTTGTAGCCGCGCGCGATGTCTTCGTCGCGCAGGCGTTCGAATTCGGCGTAGGCGGCCAGCGTGCGCGGGCTTAGCTGCGCTTCCATCTGCTGGCGGAAGACGGCGACCTTGCGCGCGATGGAGGCGCGCACTTCGGCGGGGGAGGTGCGGCGCTGCTCCTTCTCCCACTGCCGCCGCCATTTCGCCTTGAGCCGCTTCTTCTCCATCCGCCCGATCGCGTTGAGCGCCTTGGGGCGGCCGCCCGCAAAGCGCTCGGGCGCGCGGTTGCGCAGCATGAACATCAGCAGCCGGTCGTTGTGCACGCGGCGGCTGCCGACGAGCTTGCCATAGGAATAGACCGGCACCTCGACCCCGTTCAGGGCGCGGTCCATCGCGACGTCCTCGATCCGCTGCATGCCGAGATCGAGCGCGGCCTGCCACGCGGCGCGGAAGCTGGCGGCCTCGGGATGGCGGCGCAGGAGATAGGCGCCGACCTCGGCGCGGCCGACCTGGCGGCAGGCGCTGGCGACGCTGCCGGTATCCGCCAGCGCCTCGATGAAGGCGCGCTGGACCTGCGGTTTCCACCCGTTCGACCGCTCCTTCGCGCGCGGGACGGGGATGAAAGCGGGCAGCGTGCCGCGCGCGGTCTGCGGGTGCTGGGTGGGGGCGGTGTCGGGGTCGTGGTCGGCCATCTGCGGGGATGGAGCAGATTTGGCGCGAGTAGGAAAATCTGGGGGAGGGG
>Ga0208560_1000091_pt1 | contig 11206 bp, 23 predicted proteins | sample Virmet3827_250_FD_185742 | JGI IMG/M metagenome (GOLD analysis project Ga0208560, IMG submission 185742) | Marine viral communities from the Southern Atlantic ocean transect to study dissolved organic matter and carbon cycling - metaG 3827_250... | ecosystem: Environmental > Aquatic > Marine >...
GGGGCAAGTTCGTCCATCGCTTCTAATAACTTATCATTATATTTTACATGTAAGCTTAGTATGTATGGATCTTCTATGTCATAAGATAATATTTTACCGTGTTTGTTTACCTCTACGCCATTTTTATGAACATACCAATTAGCTTTTTTTGTTGGCGGAATTTTATCATAGACTGCATTAGCTGATATAAAAAATTTTTTACACATTTCTAAGTCTTCAGGTTCTAGAAAATTATCAATAATTCTATATTCCGTATTCCATTTATACATTAACTTTACGCCTTGTTATTTGTCCGTCAAATAATTGATATTCGAACTTATTTGTCACAAGTTTCATACCATCGAAATATTTTACTTTCTCTTTAGTATTACTTGCTTCAATCACACCCTTAAAATCTGTTAGGCAATTCCACTTTTTTCTTGATTTAGATAGGTCTGTCATACCATTCCTCTTTCGTTGGAGGATTCTTTTTTTCTTCTTTCTTTTTATCGATATGTGTTACTGGCTTATGAAACTTATCCATATTTTTCTTAACTGGATTTTTTCGGTATTGAGTTTTGTTTTTCATTAGCTGCACTCTCCGCCTTTGTTGTCGCACAGTCGTCAACCGCACTTGGTTTATCTTTCTTACCAAAAATTGCATCCCAATTTGAATCAAACTTTTCTCTATTTACTCGGCGCTGGTCACTACCTTTGCCGCCTTCCCATGCTCCACTCATAGCTTTAATATTCCTGTAAGTAATGTCAAAGTCATAACTGTATTTAGCATAATCAATGCACGATCTTTCCATGCAATACTTACAGTCAACCAACCAATAGAACCAATTAAAGACAAATAAAGATCGAAGGCATAGTATTGTTCTCCTGCACTTCTAAAAGCAACTGCAAAGAGTATCGCAATCGATGCAGTCCACTTCATTACCCATATTGTCTTATCTGAAATCACTGGCCATCTTCTCCTAGTACAGCTTTAATTTTATCTGAGCTTACGATACAAGCACGTTCACCCTTATAGTCGATTGGCATTGAACCAGTCCATTCAACATAGACTCGACGACCTACTGGAATGTTTGTTACTAGATCACCTACACCTAGAACCAATCCTGGCTTTACAGCCTTTGACGTTTCACCGGTAAGAATAATACCACCAGCTGTTTTTGTTTCTTTTTCCACTTCAGTTATTAAAACATTTTTACCTAATAATTGCATAATATTTCCTTAGTTATTACTTTTAATGGGCTCGTGCATTAAATTTGCGAAGCCATCACGAGTAGAATCTTCCATCCATTCCTCATGTATACTAAACCATTCAAGTGCTAGAGTTTTTCTAGGAAACCTAGGACTTACTGTTACATCATCGGAGTTTACCCAAAAGTATTGAATCTCATCAGACTCATTATCTCTATATTGAATTAGTTTCACTATTTTCCTTGACCTCTATATTTTTTAAATGCACGCTTTTTATCTTTGTTCATGGTAGCCGTTGATGGATTTCTACCGATACTTGTTCCTTTTTTAGTAGGAACGATTGATGTTGTAAAGCCTTTCGTCTTTGCCATTTTATTTATATTTCTCCAGTAATATGTTTATATATGTCTTTCCACTTGTAATAACGTGGAAACTCTTGTTCAGCATGTTTATTATGATCATGAGCTACAAGTATTGAATTAAGACCAAGTGATTCTCCTAATCTTGCATTCTTTGGCTTATCTTCAATCCACCAACATTCAGTTCCTTCGTATGGTGCGAGTGCTTCATCTTTATCATCACCACATCCTAGAATAATATAATCATCAAAAATATCTTTACCGAATAGTAATTCAAGGTTTTGAATACGTAGCTTCTGTGCATATTTATTTGTACTTAAAGATGTAATACAATGGAACTTATAACCATGAAGCATATTCAGTCGCTTCATATAATAAACTGCATCTCTAAGTGGTGGTAAGAAAGCAATAGCCGCAGAGTCATTAAACTCTCGAACTAGCTTTTTACCTTCAGCTCTTGTAATACCAAATTGAGCACCAACATTATATTCTGATGGATCAACTGGCTTTAATTTCTTTTCTAACTTCATCCAATGACGAAATGCGTATTCCCAATCGCATAATACGCCATCGCAATCTGTCAATATAATATTTTCTTTCATAATTTATCTTCCAAATAATTTTCTTCTATTATACTCAGCAATCGCTTCATGTAATTGCTTAGTCCAGTTATCGCGCTTTTCAATAAAGATTTGTTCGCCTTCATCACCGGCGATCGCAATAACAATTTGAGGTATCGGTACACCAGTTCTTTCTTCAATCATAATAGCATAAGCAGTTGATTGTAAGAAGTAACCAGTAATGTATTCTTTTTTCTTTAACTTACGTGATGTTTTGTAATCAATAATTGATGGAACACCATTCCATACACCAACCAAATCAGCACGACCTGCCATGTTGAGATGATCAGAATAAAGAGCCAACTCTTGACCCCATACTTCATCAACGTTTTCTTCGAGTGTTTTAAATAAACTTGATGCAGTCGCCACGATATCTGGCATTGCACCTTCTTTATAATTAGGATCATTGTCTACATATTTTTCCAGCATGTTATGTACTGAAGTACCACGTCTCGAAGCGCGGGTCGAAATTTTATTTGCTTCCTCTTCGCCGACCCGCGCTCGCCATGCACGAATAGCGTCTTCACCTAAATGACTGAGTACGGTTGTAACTGATGGATAATCTTTACCATCTGGAGATATGTACTTTCTGCCGGTAGACTTCGTTTCGCATGTAAGATCTTCGTAACCTAGATCTAGTGGTTTATGTATAAATGCCATATTAGTTTGTTACCTTTAATGTTATGAATTTTCTCCTCGCCTTATCAAACATAAGTGGTTTCTTGAAAGTAACAAACTTATCTTTACCAGAGATTTTGTACCCAACCAACTTACCCGCTGCATTGAGAAAGTAAGTGTGGTTAGGTTGGTTATAGGACACTTCGGTCCACTTTGTAATTTCTTTTAGAGCAACTACAGAACCTTCTAATAATCTCATAAGTACATAGGTCCTGTCCAAGCTACTGTGTATTCTTCGAAGATGTTTCCTCGAGGCTTGTTAGTGGCTGGTGCGGCCCATGAAGCGGCCATTAGAATATCACCACGTTTGAATTTGTCACTATCTTTTTTCACAACAAATCCCCAAACTGATCGATCGGATATAAGCTTAACATACTTACTACCACGATTGTTAATTACCAGCTTTTCATCAAATTCATTAATTCGTTTTTGGAAGTAAGCATCATCAGTAAACTCACCTCTTTCACGACGACTACAATGTGTAACGTAATCATCAACAGCGATCTTTCTCAAAATTTCTACAGAAGTGTCAAAATCATAATCGTTATCTTTTTCCCAATCTTGAATAATTCTTGTTGTAGCCATAATATAAGTCCTGTTCCATTAATTTATATAGCCATTATAACATGGATATTTAAATATGTACACTGTTTTTTTAGACTCTTTTGTTATAATGGGTCACGTCCTTATAACTTACCCCTATCAACTAATTCTTTTGTCATTATAAAGTCTCTTACCAATCCGCTTCGTACAATATCTTTAAAGCTAAATTCAATAATATCGAATGCAGTCATATGAGATAGAATTGTGATAAACTGATTGATACCTTCTTTATCGTTATTTTTGGTAAAGTCTGATTGATAATAATCACCACACATTACAAACTTTGTATCACGACCGATACGAGTAATGATAGAACACAGTTCGTGGTAGTTACAGTTTTGTGATTCATCAACAATAACAATTGCATTATTAAAGGTTTGCCCTCGAAGATACGATGTTGTCATAAACTCAATTGTTTTTATTTGAGTTAGTTTATTCCATGCATCACCATCATCAAATAAATCATTTACGATTACTTCATAAGGTGCAGTGTAGGCAGCTTCTTTTTCGTCTTGAGTACCTGGAAGAAAACCCATGTCTCTTGTCGGTACGGCTGAACGTACAATAATAACTCGATCGTACGGTGTTTCTTTATCCATTACATCAAGTAATGCAAGGTAAAGAGATATGAATGTTTTACCAGTACCAGCTGCACCAGAGATACAAAGATTCAGTCCTTGCTTATAAGAACTAAATACTTGTTCTTGTGTTTCGGTTGCTGGCTCTAGAGTTTTGAGATGTTCTAGGCGTAAGCGTTGTGGTTTATTCATTTTGTATCTATCGTACACCGCTTAGGATCGGACGCTTTCTTAATTGATTTAAGAACGTCGTTAAATTCATTCGATGCTTGACTAATAGTACTACGAACACCGCCTACGATTTGTGGTGCTGCAAGCACTTGTCGAATATTAGGATCTTTGACGTATTCTTGCATATCAGCAATAGACATCATTTTAGTTTCTACTTCACCTGTTTCTATATTTTCAAATTCATACAATGGCATGAAACCACTCCGGTACTTTACGTTTAGTCCACTTCATAGCGAACCTTTCTTGTTTAGTTTGATAGAAGGCACGATACGATTTGACGGGATCGTTATCTAAAATAAATATATTCATAATGTATATTATACCACAGTTTCAATAAAAAGTAAACCCCCTTTTTCGGGGGTCTACCTAGATTTAAAATCACCTCCTTACTTATGTGCATACCTTAAGTTTTCAATGTACTCATCTAGATATTCTATTTTCTTTTGCATTTTAAATGCTTTATCTGATTTTCCTTTCTTTAGCAGCCTTTCTCGATAATGTGATGTTTCGTTTCTATCTTTCTTTAACCGCTCGATCTCTTGTAACCTCATATAGAATTTTTCCCTCCATAAAGTTTAAATTGATCATCATATAGGTATTTAAGTTAGGATCCTCCTTATCTGTTATGGTTAGTTAATAAATCACTCTGAAATAAGATTAGGGAATGCTTCGGAGACTAATTTCTTTGTTACTCCTTTATATTTTCCAGCCAGTTTCTTATCTTTCATCAATAACATAAGCTCTGCTTCCTTTGGAGAAACTGTCTCCAAAACTTTTATAAATTTACCTTCGCGCTGTAAAGGTGTTAGACTGTCACCTTCATAGCCTTTTGCGAAATAACGATACTCGCCAGACACAGCACCAAAGCCTACCTTTGATTCTTTATTAGGAGTATACGGGGGAGCACCTTTCGGTAAATTAAATTCAAGTGATTTGTCAAATGCACCTTTTAAGAAGGTCTTGAGTTGACGTGATTCGTTTGCAATAAGATATTCTTTCTTATCTACTGCTTTTTTGATCTTAGCTACTTCTTTAAGAAGTTCACTAATTACTAGTTCGTTAGCCATTGTTATAAAATTCCTCTACACTTTCAATCAATAGATTACATCGTTTCTTAATTAAATAGTTTAACACTTTCATTTGCATTGGTTTTTTACTATTGTTAAAAGTATTTATAATCGATTCACTGATATTCTCAGGTATTTCTGTTAAATCGATAAGTTTTTTGTTACGCTGATAATTACGATATACCTCACTATCCATTACCTCAGATAGCCGTTCAGAATTATCTAGCCATTCCTCTATTTGCTTTGCTCTTATTGGTGTTTGACGTAAACCTTCTTCGACAAATACGTTGTCTGCAGACTTAACATTTGGTACACCATCACCAGCATCACCTTTAATGATATGATTGAACCGATAGATATGAGGGTTCTTATCACTTACTTCCTTCTTTTGCATAGGACTAAATTGTGATACATTCTTAAACCGATGAAGCTGAATAAAGTCTTTATCTGATGAGATAATCTTTACTGGTTCGGCCTTCCAAAACTCCTGCGTTTGTAATGCAAGTGTACCAATGATATCATCAGCTTCACAACCATCTAAATGAATAACTTTATATGGTAGGTTTTCTCGTATCTCATCTCTTACAAGATTAAGTATACGAAAGATTTCTTGCCAGTCAACACTCGAATCATCTCGATTCTTTTTACGTGCTGCTTTGTATTCTGGGAAATATTGTTTCCGCCAAGTATTAGGACCATCACAACAAATAACCATTTGACCGTATTGATCTCGATACTTCTTATTGTACATACGAATACTATTTAGTATCATATGTCTTATCATGTTTTCATCATTTAATTTTTGTACTATAATATTGGATAACGCAATCTGGTTATAATCAATCAGTATCATTCTCTTCACTCTTTTCAGTTAGTAATTCTTCCATACTCTTTTCTATTTTTCGAAGCTCTTCTTCTATTTTATCAGAGGTTTCGAAATTGCTATCAACAAGTCCAATTAGCTTTTTATCTCCATCATCTAAGTCTTTTATAAATGGATGATGTAATCCTTTATAACGATAGAACATTGCAGCTAATAGATTAATAATGACTGACATGTCCTTACCTTCGAAAGTATTTAAGTTATAAAAGTCCATTTCTTCGAAGCCATCTATAAATTCATTGCCGAGGATTGCTTGATACATTAAGTGAAAACAATAATGAGCAAGCTCTACGCAGTCTTCTTTCTGAATCTCTACGCGATCCTCTTCGTCAATTATTTTATCGATTTTTTCATCAATGACTTGCTTAATTCTTTCGGCAGTAGGAAATTGTATTATATTTGACATAGTCTTAGCCTTATTCATAGTTTATATTATAACACAGTTTGTCGACAATGTAAACTATTTTTTTAAGTTTTTTACAGAAGGCGCACCAATCTTGCATCCTATAAAGCCATTATAATACTCATCAGTCAGAAGAACGTCCCTGTCAAATTGCTCCTTTGCTTCCATGTATGCGCATTCTCCCTTAGTTTTACAAAAATGAAGTATCTCCCTTTTAAAATAATCACTTCCATTTTGATTGATATCTTCATTTAGTAAATTGCTTGACCCATAATAATCTCGCCAATCTGATTCAACATACGTTTTCTTTCGGCGCTTCCTTGTCTTTGTAATTCCTAAGGTTTTCTTAAACCAAAAGAATTTTTTACCTACGTACTTTTGACCAGTTTTCTCATTCGTTATGAGATAGACGAATCCATAATAATCGTCTTGGCTGAAGTTTTCTGGGGGTGTCCACTCTTTGTCATTATATAACCACATATATTATATATACACAAAGTCTATATGCGTATTACCTTTACGTATACTTATTCTTCAAAATCAAGCTCTTCAATTGGATCTTCTATGGGTTCACCACAAATAGGGCAAAACTTTGGATCTTCATCCTCGCATGATACACGAGATTTATTATAACACATAGGGCAATCAATGTGTTTTACTGTCATACGTCATCCTTAATATACTCTTTAAAATCAACAAAGCCACCAATGACCTTGCCGTTTATTTTTATTTGTGGAAATGTTCTTGCTGTAGGAAAGATTTCAAATAATTCTTCTCGTGTAAAGTCCTCTCCTAATTTCTTATACACATAACTCGCGCCTTCTGTTTCTTCAGCAATAGCAATTGCTTGAGTACAAAAGGGGCATTGGTCTTTTCCAAAGATTTCAATATTCATCATGATACTCCTGCTTCCTCAAGTGTAACATCGACTACACCTTCTTCAATTAACCTTTTTCTATTTATCATATGCTTCTCTTGAATCTCTTCCTTTGATCCACCAAAGTAAAGTACAGCGTGACCTTCATCGATTAGTATAGATGTAATAGCTCTGACTGAATCAGTCTTATGATCATATGTATGAAAATCACCAAGGATACGACCAAACTTACCTTTCATATCTTCGCCATTTTTATTTACTTGAGTCTTTAAAACTGTATCTTTACCAAGTAATTGCTTGAGTCTTTCCTTTGCTGCTAGACCAAATTTCTTTTCTACCTTATCTCTTGTGCGAGATTCTGGAGTATCGATACCCATGATACGAACACGTTCGTCTTTCATCCATATACCAAACCCTAAATCAATATCGACGTCAACAGTATCTCCGTCAATAACTTTTACTACCCTTGCCTTATATTCGTACACCATAAACTCCTATGTTTTTACTTCTTCGTCTTACTGCTGTTATATTTTTTTCCCACATGCAAAATGAAAGTGCTATTCTTGTTCCTTCAATTACAGGTGCTACCCTATGAAATTTAGAAGAATCAAACACAACTAATCGATTATAAACTGGTTCTATTCTTTCAATTTCATTATTTTTTCTTTTAAACTCTAAGTATCCACCTTCAATGTTACTAATCGATGGATGACCGTACCACACTGCACCTATTGTAGGATATACATACTTATCATTACGTGCTAAGAATTCGTCTTTATCTTTATGCCATTCTAATATACCATCTTTAGCAATTACATTTACCCAATATTCATACTCACCCGGATCATCATAATCTTGCCAAAATTTATTAGAAACATCATCAATTAACTTCTTAATATGCTCGTCTTCGATATCAGCTATATTTTCAAAAGTCTTGTGATTAGCAATATCAATTAAACATCTCCAATTATCTATATTTGAAAATATATCTAATAATTTTTTATCACGTATGAAATCATCTACGACGATCATGCTATAAGCTTAATGCTGCTAATGTATCCGATGAAACATCCTTTTTAACTCCACCTACTACATAGGAGCTAATTTCTGTTTCCTGTGGTGCAACTTGTACATTTCCACCCCCAATCCATTTTTCTGTCCATGGAAGAGGATTAGTTTTTGAAACCTGATATGGCGATTGAATACCAAGAGCACGCATTCTCTTTGTGCCAATCCATTCTACATAATCACATAACAGTTTTTCGTTTAGACCAATCATTGATCCGTTTTTAAAGAGATAGCTTGCCCACTCTTTTTCTTGCTCAATTACATCAACAAATAACTTTTGGATTTCTTCTTTTTGTTCTTGTTGAATTGCAATATAGTCAGAGTCTTCTTTCAATAGACTCTTAATCATAACTGTAGTACTTGCTAAGTGTACATTCTCATCACGTGCAATAAACTTGATAATCTTTGCATTACCTTCCATCTTCTTCAATTCAGCAAATGCCCATGAACAAGCAAAGGAAACATAGAAGCGAACACCCTCTAACGCGTTAGCGCACATCAGAGCCATTAGAATATTTTTCTTATACTCTTTCTCTGTAACGCTACTTTTCTTGTGTTGTTCAACTAATTGATTATACCAATAGTCAATACTATCAGCACATTTCATTACATCAGGATTATCTGTAATCTCATCGAATACTGCAGATGGATCTGGATAAATGTTACGAATAATATGAGTATATGAACGACTATGAATTGTTTCAAAGAACGCCCATGTAGTAATCCAATTCTCGACTTCAGGTAATGAACATACTGGTAGGAATGCTTCCAATGGTTCACGGCCTTGAATAGAATCAAGTAGGATTTGTCTCTTTAAATTACTAGTAAAAATGTGTTGTTCATGTTCATCTAATGATTCAAAATCTTTCTTATCTTTAGATACATCAACCTCTTCGGGTCGCCAAAAGAAACCGAGTTGCTTATCGGTAATCTTATCTATGTTAGGGTACTTAACACTGTCATATCTTGCGATGTCGACTGGTTCGTCTAAAAACATCATTTTGTTTAGGTGTGACTTTTTTAAATTTTGCAACTTTCACAATCCTCCTCAGATGAATTATCTCCCGCACCGTCATAGGTGTTGAAATAATATAATTGTTTTAGCCCATATTTGTATGCAGTCACAAGATCGGTAACCATTTCCGACATAGGTACTTTACTATCTTCAAAGAACTCAGGGTTATAAGATGTATTAACACTAATCCCTTGATCAATATATTTTTGTAAGATAGCACATATTTTTAAATAACCATCTGGAGATTCTTGTTCCCACAGAAGGTCGTACTTGTTTTTTAAATGATGATAGCCTGGTACAACCTGAGCCATCACACCATCCTTTGACTGCTTGTAAGATACTAATGCTCTTGGTGGTTCAATACCATTAGTACTATTGCTTATTTGCGCTGATGTTTCAGCTGGCATAAGAGCCATGAGTGTAGAATTACGAATTCCTGTTTTTTGAAGCTGGTTACGTAAGCTTTTCCACGGTTTTCTTTCTTTATGTGGCACCAAATTATTTACAGCCTCTTTATATGTATCAATCGGGAGAACTCCACCAGCATATTTTGTGTCATTATTTAAAGGAATTTTACCTTTTTCTTTCGCAATATCTGCTGAAGCTTTAATAAGATAATATGACCATGCTTCGGCATATTCATCAACCGTTTTGAATGCGCCATCATCATACTTCAATCCACGCTTAGCCAAGAAGTATGCAAGATTAATAATACCAATACCAAGTGGTCGACGATTCATTGTGCTGTTCTCAGCCGCAATGATAGGATAGTCTTGATAGTCTAATAGTTCATCAAGAGATCTTACAGCTAGATCACAATACTTTTCAAACTCTGATGGGTGATTAATGAGACCCCAGTTGATTGCAGACAAAGTACATAAACTTATTTCACCATTTGGATCATTATATGAATTAAGTGGCCTAGTTGGTAGATCGATTTCACAACATAGATTACTCATACGAATAGGTGCTTTTTCAGGTTTAAATGCGCCATGATCGTTTGCATGATCTACATTCATTACATATATTCTACCAGTATCTTTACGTTCACTTAGTAGATTTTGGAATGCATCAAGAGCAGGCATAGACTTTTTACGAATAGAAGTCTTACGCTCATACTTTTCATATAATAGTTTAAACTTATCTTGGTCTGCAAAGAATGATTCATACAAACCTGGCACATCATTCGGATCAAAGAATGTAATATTACCACCAGTTAATAGACGTTCATACATTAACTTGTTTAGTTGGAATGTATAGTCCATGTGACGTACACGATTTTCTTCGGTACCTTTATTGTTTTTCAATACAACTAAATCTTCAAACTCATAATGCCAAATTGGTAGATAAACAGTTGCAGCACCACCACGAACACCACCTTGAGAACAAGACTTAACTGCTGATTGGAAATACTTTAGGAATGGAATCAAACCTGTATGTACTACCGAACCATCACCCACTCTTGCACCTGCTGCTCTAATAGCGCCTGCACCAATACCAATACCTGCTTTTTTCGAAATGTATTTTACGATACTGGTAGAAGTAGCATTAATGCTATCAAGAGAATCGCCTGATTCAATAAGCACACAGCTTGAGAACTGGCGAGTTGGAGTTCGAACACCAGCCATGATAGGCG
>Ga0208560_1000092_pt1 | contig 11113 bp, 17 predicted proteins | sample Virmet3827_250_FD_185742 | JGI IMG/M metagenome (GOLD analysis project Ga0208560, IMG submission 185742) | Marine viral communities from the Southern Atlantic ocean transect to study dissolved organic matter and carbon cycling - metaG 3827_250... | ecosystem: Environmental > Aquatic > Marine >...
CACTTTCCAGCCTCATCATGATTAGAAGTTTAAGCTTCATACCATCATAACTGTTGTCTGCGGTGTTTCTCCAGTCTATAGTAGAGTTTAAAGCCTCAGACTTCTCTATATGCTTTTGATTTTTAGTAATCTTTTTAGCAGGCTCTCTAAAGGCTAGCTCCACACGAGGATTACTAGAACCGTCCTGAATAGGCTGAAAAAAGAAAGGGTAGTTCCTGTATATACGAACCACCTTATCGGTAAACATTGTTTTAGCATCAGCACCAGTCTTAGACAATAAACCAAAGTTACTGTCGTAAGTCTGAGTAGCCTGATTTACAATCTCACTACTAGCCATATACGAAAAACCACTACGCCTGTTCTTAAGGAAACACATCCCATAAGAGTTCTTATCTAGCTTACACGCTTCCCAAAAAATAAAGAACGTCCTGTTAGCATCCCTATAATCAGGGTATCCAACATCTATCTTGCTCCACTGAATAAACATATAGTGAGAACCTGTAATATAGGTAGGCACTCCGTTGTTAAAAAACCAAAGCCCTTCTCTTCTACGTCTAAACTCTTCTTCTATATAGTCCACGTAATCTGTGGCGTTATCTCTACTTAAGCCTTTAGGCATATCTTCCCTAGTCCACCTCTGCTTTCCTTTAGGAAGGTTGTGGTAGAGTATGTCTTTCTTTAATCTAGGCTTTTTAGGTAATACGATCTTTAAGTTGTCAAACTCTAAAACCTCACCTTCACTGCCTTCGATTAAATATACTTTATCACTTTTTTGCATACCTCTCAGCAAAAGACCCTTTAAAGTCTTTTTTATCTTCTATCAGGGACTCGCCCTCTTTAATTCTATCCTCAAGGTTCTTAATACCTAAAAGAATTTCTTGACAGTCCTCAAAACATTCTCGTTTAGCTTTTATAGCCTGTCTTCGTCTAGCATCGTCCTCTTCTACTAAAGGCTTGCTAATTTCTTCTATTAAAAGATCAATAGCACCTTTACTAGCCTCTATCAGCTTCTCTAAAGTTTCAAGAGCGTAGTTTTTATTACTATCTTTCATACTTACAAAGAACATCAAAGTTACGCATACGAAGAAGCTTTCTTCCGTCTATATCCATATCGTACTCAGAGTTCTCGCTCCACATCACTCTATCTCCCTCTTCTACTCCTTGCTCCTTCATCCACTCGTTAATAATAACAGCTTCACCATGCAAGTCTACTTCTTGAGACTCTGTCCCTAAAAATATACCAGAATCTGATTTTTCTGGATCTTTCATCTCCTGCTCCATAAAGTTCCAGACACCTACAGGAATATACTCATCACCCCTTTTTATTAGGTATATCTGGTCCATACTAGCCTGATATATATTTTCTTTATCTGCGTGCTTAACAAGGTTTACAGGTGTAGCTATAAAGTGATGAAACCATACCTTATCACCTTCCTGTATTCCCGAATCTTTAGTATCTTGAATCGGGGTCTTGTAAACTATACCATACTGTCTTGCTAACTTCATAGGGTCGTAAGAAGTATCTCTATACAACTCTTTTCCGTTTAACATGATGGTATCTTCTGTTTCTTTTTCTACCTCTATCCAGTAGCTATCTTTAATTGGCCTCATGTCTTTGTCTTTAAATTTACTTTACCTCGTACTCTTCTAGTATGTCGGTGTTATATTCTATTGCCGTTGGTTGAGAGAAAAACCTCTTCCAGGGCCTAGAGAACTCTTCAGTCTCTTTTTTTACGTACACGTCGTACACTACTTGTTGATGTTTGTACCACGCTGCCTCATCTTGAATGATGGCTGTAACTCTAAGGGATCCTCCTAGCATTCTCTGGCCTACCTGATAGGTCAGCCCCTGCTTTAAGTCCCCTATAGTTATCTTTCTAATAATAGGGTTAATTGCTTCCATTTAATTTAATTAAGTTAAATTTCTAGTGGCTTTAATAAAGTGATTATAAATCGCTTTATGACCTGAAGTTAAAGTTTGAACCCCAATTACTGGGATATATTCTGCCGAAGATGTTGCGGCTACAGATTTTTGAGTTGAGTTAGGCTCTGTAGCACCACCTAATGTGGCAGAATTTACTAAACCGTACTGAACTCCGTTAACAAAAGCGGACACCTTATAGTTTTCGTCAAAGTCTATCGCTAACCTATAGGTGGTGTCACTAGCAACGGTTATACCTAAGTCTGTAATATAATCAAGCCCAGCAACACTATGAATAAAGTGTAAATTACCATTAGTGTTAAGAGCTCCTAAGTCATCGTTTGATGCGTAGAAAAAATAAGCCTGCTCAAAATCTGTAGCATAGTTACCAGTAGTGGATAATTTCCATCCTGCCCAAAAAGCCATATCGGCAACACTGGTAGAAGTCGTTATAGGAATTTGAATGTTTGCTTCCCTTAACACTGGAAAATGAAGGTTAGAGGTCCAAGGGCTAACAGTTGGTGTAGGTGGGTGAGGACCATCTTTGTAAATTCCATCATCTCCATCTCTAGGAGAAATAATTAATTGATCATTATCAACCGCTGCAGTTTGTAATTTTATACCAGCAATAGCAGAGCCATACCCAACCCTAGACTCTACAACGTTAGTTCCAGAAAGTTGCCAACCTCCGCTAGCTCTCATGTGAGGATCTACCGTTACGTGAATTTCGTAAGTTTGAGCCGCAACATCTACAGCGTTAGTTGATAGTCTAATTTTACAAGACCCATCGTCAACATCATGAACCATTACAGAAACCATAGCGTTATCAGCTATAGTTCCGCTTGAGTTTATAAGATATGCTAAAACGTGAGAGTTATCTTGAATCATATCGTTGTTCAAAGTAAACTCTACAGAATCTGTAGCTGCAAGATCAATACTAGCTGTAGTAATTCTAGCAAGCCTAGAGTGTTGAGTAACAGCAGTAGTACCGCTAGTGTCTTGAGTTACCTCTACGTTGCCAAGCTGGAGCATCGGCAAGTCGTGAAAGTACTCTGTAAGAGAGTATCTATCTACAGATTCAGTTAAGGTTCCTGATATAGCTAAATCACCCCTTTTGTTTAAGACAGCCCTAGTCTCGCTGTTAGTAGCAAAAGATAAAGATTCGTTTGAGTGATCGTAAAATATACTACCTGCGTTATTATCATTAACGTCTCCAAAATAAATATTACCAAAGCTAGAGGCTCCAGAAAGTATTGATAGGCCACAATTGGTAGAGTTCTCTAAGGTAAGTTGATTAGCCGAAGTGCTTGATGTAACCGCACCTGCAGAAACCTCAAGAACATGAAGAAGGCCATCTGGAGAAGTTCCACCAGTTCCAATACCAAGTTTCTTCACCTCAGCCTTAGTGGTAGAAAGATTTAAAGCTGTGGGTATTCCACTACCAGTACTTATTTGTTTTAAAGAACTGTCAGTAATCTCGCTATCAGACTGAATTAGCTTCTGATAGGTTCTCGATATTGTTTTACCTTTTAATGAGCTCATTGTTTACTTCTTTTTTATTTTCTCGATTGACCTACCTGCAAAGTACGCCCCGTATACTGTTATTAATAGCGTTTGATAAATAGGCTTGTAGGCTGCATCTATAGCAAACCCTCCTGCATTACCGTCAAACACTGACAAAACTACAAAAATTACCGTTAAAAATATACAGATCAACGGTCTAATATTCTTAGACAGCCAATTATCAGACTTCATATCGGCCTCCCAACGCCTGGTAACCTGTTCCTGGGCTTGAGATTCCGCCTGCATAAGTACTTCCTCTATCTTTTGTTGAGCAGCAAGCTTCTCCTCTTTAGTGGTCGTTAGCTTGTCTAACACGTCACCAACCTGCTTTATAACTCCCCCACCTAATATGTCTAATAACTTACTCATATCAAGCGTATTTATATCTAGTGTCTCCGTCCTCATCCTTATAGGCTTTAAGAACTTGCTTTCTATTTTTAAACTCGTTAAAGGAAATATGAATCCAAGAATAATCAAACTCATTTATCATTTGATCGAAGTCTATACCGCTAGATAGTATCCAGTCGTATATCTTTTTATTATTCATTTCTCCGTTTTCCCAAAACTGCAAATCCAAAGCTTGACCCTTACAATGCTGGCTTTTGTTACTACCACTAATGGCACGATTGAGTTCAGGGCTGCGATAACCAGAGCTAATGCGAATAGGACCGATAGCATCCCGTAAAGGTTGTACGACCTTTCTAATGAGAGCCTGAATATTGTTAAGATGTTCCTTATTCGGTTCATTCTTTATGCCTATCCTTTTAGCTGTGTTGCTGCGAGTTATTTCTGCTAACGAAAAGTTTTTACTTAATTTCATTTACTTTTGTCCCTTATTTGATTTGATGCTAACAATATCTCTATATGTTGAAGCTTCGTGGCAATATCCGCCAGAGCAACTTTAATCTCGTTATCGGACTGCTCTAAGTGGTATACCCTAGATCTTATCTTTGTATACTCATTATTGATGTTAACCCAAAACCCTATAGCTGTAGCTAATATAACAGCTATTCCTATTACTAACTCTAGCATTCCTACACTAATTCCCATCTCGTTATTTTTTAGAAAATTTTTCTACCCCAGAAATACCAAACGAGCCCAACACAACCCAAACGAAGGAGTCGTATACGTGCTCGTTTATTATAAAGTCTTTACCAAACCATACCGCTGTTAGGTCAGCTACCATTATAAGGCACATAATAGCAAAAGCTATAAAGCCTACAATAGCCTTCTCGTTCCATTCGTTATCGTCCTTAAAGATATTCATACTATTAATGTCTTGGGGCTACATAAAACAATACAGATCCTGAGTTTACCGTAATCCTGTCCCACTTACCAAAAATAGTAAGGCCTTGAGGGAAGTTATCTGTATTAGCTACAGCGTTACCGTTATCACTATTAGTTGTAGATCCACCAGCTCCAAAGTCAGTATCCCAGTTAGGTGTTGTGGTACCCACATACTTAGAATTACACCCTTCTAGTGCTGTGAACGTAGTTGTTTCTAGCATTGTTATCGCAACAACTATGTATTCGTTTCCAAAATCGCTATCTGAAGTCTCACTACCAGACAGATCTATAATCTCTCCAGCATCTAATAACCCAGACCCATACTGCCCAAATTGAGCCATTTGTAATTTTGCTCCTGCTAAAGCCATAATATTATATTTTTTAAAAATTTGTTATATGCAAATGTAGCAATAATTTTTTAATTACCATAAAAATGTTACCTTTGTAATAATTTAATCTAAGAAAATGAGAAATTACCTTAAATATGTAGGAGATACTATATACTCCTTCAAAAGGAAATATAATCTCTCAGATAACCAACTTATGTTTTTAATATTTATAAACGACGAAAACGGCTCGTTTACAAAAAGATACATAAGGGAGAGTATGTTTGTTAGTAAAGACTTCAACGATGTGAAATTCCCTGAGTTGGTAAAAAGAGATTACGTGTTTTGCTTCGAGAAGAGAGCTTGGAACTCTCACAAGCCCAATAAATATAGGGTTACTAGCAAGACCAGAAGATTGATAAATAAATTTTATAATGTCCTTGAGGGGATCGAAGAAATATAATATGGCAAGCCCAATAAGAATGAGGAAAAGAGCTGCTAGACGACAAGCTCGAAAGTACAGAAAAATGTCTCAAGAACAAAGGCTACGAAGAGTTGAAGCTGCTAAAGCCCGAAGGGCTCAAAATCAAAAATCTACCTCTGGTGTTTCTTACAAGGTGTCTACCCCTGTAGGTAAGGCTGCTAAGGTAAAAGCTGTTAAGGCTGATATTAAAAAGAAAAAATCTATATCTAAACAAAACGAAATAACAACAGCCAATAGAAAAGCTGCTGCTGCAGCCAAGCCTGGCGAAACTTATATTAGAACAATGAAAGACGGTACAAAGAAAAAGGTTAGAGCCGTAAAGAAGGCTCAAGATGGTGGTAAGCTAGGTGGTAAGCCTAAAAGGTTTACTAGAGCTGGTGTTACTTACGTTTGGGACGAGGAAAGCCAAAACTACTTAGGAGATATGGCTGGTAACGTACCTAAAGGTGGTCTGTCTACTGACTTCGGTACTGCTTTTAAAGCTGCGAAGCGTTACGGTAAAGACGAGTTTACCTGGCAAGGTAAAAAGTACAGCACTAAAATGAAAGAAGAAAAGGTAAAAACCGTAAAGAAGAAAAAGTAATATAAATGAAATCATCCCTGATTAATAGCATAGGTGAGGTAGTCACTGATTACGGAGCTAGGGTAATGAAGGTGTTTAAGAAAGGGCTACTAGGACGTAGCCTTTTTGATTTTTATGGAGACGTAAAAGCAGACGCACTTAGGACTAACGAGACTGCTAGTGATCCGTCAACCCCAATAGACGGAGAAGGGGGTATTATATATACTAAATCTGCTGACGGTAAACTGTATTACAAAAGTAACGAGGTTTCAGAAGTAGAGCTTAGTGCAAACGGTGGCACTATAACAACAACAGATACTCCACTGGAGGGGGAGGCTTTAGTTTATAGCGACTCTACTATAGTTTGGGGACATCCTGAAAAGATACACTTAAAGGTAAGAAACGATGAAGGTGCTACAATACCTGCAGGAGCACCACTATACTCTAAAGGTGAGATAGGTGGTAGCAATAGAATTTTAGTTGGTATAGCTGACGCTGATGACTCTGCAAAAATGCCTTGTATAGGTCTTGCTGAGGCAGAAATGAATACCACTTCTACTAAAGACAACTTTGCTATAACACAGGGTGTATACAACACAAACATATCTGGGTTTACAGGACTTGCTGTAGGTAACACTTTATATGTAGATACTTCGGGTTCTGCACCACACCTTACAAAAACAAAGCCTACAGGAGAATCCTCCCTTATACAAAACGTTGGTATTGTATTAAAAACAAATGGTAGTATATGTCAAGGACTTCAGGTTTCTGCTATTGGTAGAACTAATGATGTACCTAACCTAGATCAATACGCTATATTTTTAGGTGACGCATCTAACCAGGCGGTAGCGACAGACGCTCCTATGGTGGGTCTTATTACAGCAGCAAATTCAGGGCAGGCTAGAACACTATTAAATGTAGATCCACTAGGTACTGACAACTCTACCAACGTAACCCTAGCTGGAACTCCAGATTATATAACTATTTCAGGACAAGAGATTACTCGTAACGCTATAGATTTAACAGCAGATGTTTCTGGAACTTTACCCGTAGCTAGTGGTGGTACTGGAGTTGTTTCTCTAGCTGAAGATAATATTTTAACAGGCAATGGAACTAACGGTATCGTTGCTGAGGGTGCTCTTACTTACACTACTGCAGATGAAGAGTTAATTATTGGTAATCCTGACGCTGGAGATGCTAAGGTATCTAGAAGGGCTAGCTCTGGAACGAATGTGGCAGGAGGTAACCTCGTTGTCACCGCAGGGGCGGCTACAGGGGATGCTGCAGGAGGGTCTATAGAGTTTCATTCAAGTGTTACTGGATCTTCTGGTACTTCAGTGCAGTCTACAGCAGAGGTTGCTACAATAGATAAAGATGGAAACTTATCTATAGATGGAGATCTTACTGTAAAAGGTAACGACATTAAAGATGATGACGGTACAACTTGTATAACTTTTGACAGCTCAGGTAATACAACAATATCCAATACATTAAACGCTAGTGTTACAGGTAACGTTACAGGAGATGTATCAGGATCGTCAGGATCTTGTACAGGTAACGCTGCAACTGCTACTGCATTGACTGCGGGCAATAAAACTTTAGATGGTACTTTAACTATAGGAGCAAACCAAGCTGGTCATGACTTTACTTTACATGGAGCAACTACTCAATTTTCTGAATTAAAGTGGAACGCTTCACAAGATTTTTTAAAGTTCTCAGATAGTGCTAAAATAGTTTTTGGTGCTGGAAATAATATTTCTGATTTTGACTCATCAATACAAGCTGATGGAAACAACCTTGTCATATATAACGATACAGGGAATATCCAGCTAGGAGACACAGTAGAAATTACTGGGGATTTAAACGTTTCTGGAACTATAGTAGGTAAACAAAGAGAAATTTACAATAACACTTTTCTTGATAATATATATACTACTAAACACTTTATTCCTTTTAAAGATACGGATGAACAGACATCAGTATTCCAGGACGAAGTAGCTTTTTTAGCACCTTGCGATGGTAGAGTAGTTTCTGTTTCGGTAAGAGTATCATCAGTAAGTAGCTTGGGAGACCTAACTTTAGGAGTAGAAAAAGTAGCTCCAGGTATTTCGTTTTCTTCTTCTAACTGGACTGTACAAGAAACAGAAACTTTAACTGTATCATCTTCAGATGATTATCACGTTTTTCACTTTGCTTTTTCTGACGCTAAACACTTTGACGCTGGAGAAATGTTTGCTATATCTATACAGTGTAGTGCTAATTTAACAAGTAACTCTCAGTATTGGTACGTTACATCAGTAGTAGAATACGACTTTAACAACTATTTAGGAACAACTAGTGCTGAGTATGACACCGCACAATAAAAAAACAAAACAATGGGATTAGGATTAAGTTTAGGAAGGGAAGTAGGAAACGATGGAATACAATCATCTTATGTTCTTGAAAACGCAAATTTTGGAATTAGAGCAGGAGGTGGTACTCTCCAACAGGTAGGTACTAACTCACTCTCTAAAGCGTTTCAGTTCGCAACAAGCGGAACAGATGCAGTAGAGATTTCCACATTTGTAAGTGTACCAGCATTAACAACTGGATCTCTTACAGCAGAATATAGATGCTCTTTTGACATAGGTGAAAGGACTGGCAGCCTATCTTCCGTTAGGTCTAAAGTCGGTTCAAATGATTTTACTTTTGGGTGGGGAGTAAGCTATTATAAAGCAAATTATGATTCTGGATCTCTTGATCTTTACGCTGGAGGGGATGAATCAGTTGTTGGGAATTTTACAGAAGGAGGTAGTGGGTTGTTTGTAGCAAAACATACACACACAGTTTGGCCTACGTCTTTAGAATTTTGTTTTTTATGGAGTGGAGATGCGTCTACTAGAACCTTAACTATAAGTAATTTTAAAGTAGAACAATATATTTTATCTGTATCGTAATAATAAATTTTATATATTTGTAAACAATAATTTAAACAATAAACAAAAATGGCAACAGTAACTAAAAAATTAACAATAACTAGCTCTAACTTATTATCTCAGCCCCTGAATATAAGTGTTACTAGTTCTGCAACAGCAACAAACACAACAGGTTTGGCTAGAGCAACAATTACCTCCACAGCTAAAGGAACAGCTTCTGGACAGGTAACACTATACTCTAGTGGCTCTTACACCTCACCTAACTACGTGTACATTAAAAACACAAGTAACGTGACTACAAACTATATTTCTGTATTTGCTGATACTGCATCTGACGATCCAGACTTATTCTATATCCCTGGTGGTGGGTTTGCAATTATTCCAGTAACAAGTGGAGTGACTCTTAAAGCTTACGCTACAGTTGCTGGTACTATTGTAGAGCACATAACTTACGGTACAGAAGTTTAAGACTTCTTAGCTCTAAGGCCTTTTCTATAATCAGACTGTGCCTTCTTGCAACCGTCACACCTGCAGCCCCTATTGTAAGAACCCACTGATGGGCACTCTTGCTTATTTAACCTTCGTGCTGCACTGTAGTTGCAAGACTTATGAGAGAAGGCTATATTTTCAATATCAAAGTATAACGACACAGGATCCTCTGAATGTAACCAGGGGATTTTGTGTTCTATACTCATATCTTCTACACCAAGAATCTCCGCACCACATTGGTAACACCAGTGCATATCTAACTTCTTAGCAAATGTATATAGGAGTTGTTTATTAAGTCTGTTGGAAGCTGTCGATGGATTCATCCCTAACTGGGTCTTCTTTACCTTGGTCGCTTTAGTAAATTTACTCATCTTGAATTTAAATGGTTCCCGCAATATAAAAATTAATTTTTGTAAATTTGGAACAAAATAATATTATTATGGAAAATGAAATGAATATCGGAGAAGAGTCTAAGATAAAACTAGATCTAAAAACACTCGTAGGGATCGTTGTAGGGATAGTATCTATGGCGGGTATATGGTTCACCCTTACAGCAGAAATCTCTCAACTGCAACTAGACGTAGTTAGAATGCAAGACGCTGTACAACTCAACGAAGAGTTTAGAATAAAGTGGCCTCGTGGAGAGATGGGTGCACTACCAGATGATGCGAAACAAGATCTGAAGATATACTACCTACAAAAAGATATGGACTACATTAAAGCTGTAGTAAAAGAGCTTGAGATTACGCAAGCGAAGGAGTAGTTATTTTCTTAGTTTTGGACTTTTCTTTTTTGCGTGCTCGTAAAACGAAGTACCCTTACCTGTTAGCTTTGTAAGCTCTTTGTTGGTAGCCTTCCACTCCTTACTAATTTTACTTAGCTCTTTATCTTTAAATTTAACTCCCATGTATGCAGGCTCTTTGTCAACTTTATACCACTTGTCGCTTAACTTTTCAGACTTAGCTTTAAGTTCAGCAATCTTAGCTTTTTTCTCTTTAGCTTTTCTTTTTATTACGTCTTTTCTCAGGTTCATTGGACCAGTAAAGTTCTTTTCTGGAATTATAGCGTCAGACTTGCCGTCAGACTTTAAAACCCCAAAGCTCTTTTTATTCTTTTTAATAGGTGTAGGCATAATTATATTATTTTTTTGCTAAGGTATAAATTTTTTGTGAGATGTGAAAGGGGTGGGGGTTATATATATAGTACGCACGCACGTTCCATAATCCGAAACCGAAATCCTCGAGGGGGGTGGTCAAACATTATGCACGCATACCAAAACTAAATGTCGTTTTTCACAGCTGCGAGACACCTAATTTCTGCCCTTGTAATGATACGTATTCCAAAAGGGGGTGTTTACCTGGTGAACACCACGAAATGCCCTGAAATCGTCTGTAATGCAGTGAGAACAAGGGATGAGAGGGATAACTACCAAACCATTCCCCCCAATCCATACACATATAGGTTAACTCCAAAAAAAACTTTCGCTCTGTAGCCCCCGTAAACATTGAGAAAGTGAAAATACTTTGAAAATAAAGTGTAAAAATATTTGACACGTATTAAAATTAG
>Ga0208560_1000094_pt1 | contig 11046 bp, 3 predicted proteins | sample Virmet3827_250_FD_185742 | JGI IMG/M metagenome (GOLD analysis project Ga0208560, IMG submission 185742) | Marine viral communities from the Southern Atlantic ocean transect to study dissolved organic matter and carbon cycling - metaG 3827_250... | ecosystem: Environmental > Aquatic > Marine >...
GAGATAGCTACCATATCTAAAGATGGAGATTTATCTATAGATGGAGATTTAACTGTTGGTGGTGGAGATATATATGGAGCTACAGATGGAGATTTGACTATTAGTTCTGATGGTAGTATGACTTTCATATTAGATGACGACAATGACGAAACCTCGCAGTCATTCTCTTTTAAAAACGATACTACAGAAGTAGCTAATTTAGATGAATCTGGTAATCTTCAATGTGATGGAGTTATCACAGGAAAACAAAGATGGATTCTTAATTGTGGGTTTAATGGTAGTACAACATCTGCTATGTACATGCCTTTTGGGAATGGGGGTCTTGTTGAACTTTCGGGTACAGCTGGAGGTTTAGAGTATGTTGGAGTTATAGCTCCAGCTGACGGATATGTTGAATATGTAGTAATGAGGTCTGAAAATGTTTGTGGGAGCTCTACGGTAGGTATACACGTTGCGGCAGCTGGGACAGAAGTTCCTTCAGCATCTATGGGGTCTTTTTTTTCCCCCGCGGTAGATATGGCTGTTGATGATACTGCCTATAAATTTACAGGATTTGTTAATGCTGGAGGAACTACTAACAGTTTTAGCGCAGGAGATGTTATTGTGATTGGTTTTGACCCTACGAATGACGCAGATGACACAGTCTCAACAGCAGTATTAGTATTAGATTGGAATAACCCATTATCATAAAAAAATAGAATAATATGGCATTAAATGGAAAATATATATCACTGAATTCAATAATGGAGCAAGTCTATGCTGATAATGGTTATCAGTTTGAGCTTCCATGGGTTGATGTTATGATGTGGACAGAGGAAGCTCTTAACTTAATAGGGCATCCTAGACAGTATATAAGAAAAGTTACAGGACATAAAGCAAACCCTAATCTAGATATTAAAAATTACAGAGCGCAGCTGCCCTGCGACTTTCATCAGTTAGAGCAAGTAGCCGTAAATGGTATGCCTGCAGAGTATTCTGGAGATACATTTCACCATTTACTTGATGGAGGTTGTTGTGGTATAGAGGGATTTGCAACTTTAGCTGCCCACGTACAAGAGCAGAACTGGGGTACATTAGTTAAGGTAACCGAAACTGATGGTACAGCAAGGTATGAACAAAGAGATGAAACTGAAATGGCTAATTTAAATTTATCTACTTCTGGTATCATGTCTTTTGATATGACTACTGATATAGATAGTACTTCTGCCCCTATCACGTTTGATTTAAATAATAATAATATAACTTTATCTGTAAAGGAAGGTAAAGTATGTATGGCATACCTAGCTATCCCTACAGATGAAGAAGGGCTGCCTCTTATCCCTGAAGACACAAGTTATCAATTAGCTGTAAAGAAATATCTCACAATGAAGATAGACTATATAGCATGGAGAAGGGGGACTTTACCTCAAGCAGTATTCCAGCACTCAGAACAAGAGTGGACGTGGTATGTAGGGCAGGCCGGCAATAAAGCTAAAATGCCTAATGTAGATCAGTTAGAGGCTATTAAAAACATGACCATGAGACTGCTTCCAAATATAAATGCTCATGAAACATTTTTTAAAAATCTAGGTTCACCTGAAATAAGAAATAATTTCAATAGATAATGAGAGATCAGCAAATAAATACATTCTATAACGGGATGCAAAAAGACCTCGCTAATACAGTACCTCAAGAAGGTATGTATACTCATGGGGTAAATATTAGAATTGTGGCCGGAGAGAATGGAGGGGCCTCTTCTGGAATTGTTACCAATATAAAAGGCCTTAAAAAAAGACTTGACTTAAAAATTACTATATCTCAATATGTGTATCAACCTACTGCTGATGGAAGTTATAGTGTGGTAAACACAGAATTAGGGGATGCGCTTTGTGAAATAAAAGGGTATACTACCATAAGAAATACTTTAATTTTATTTTCTAGCGTTCCACCACAAACTTTTGAGACAGGAATCGGGCCTATTGAAAGTAATGCTACCTCTTGCATACACGCTATAGATTTAGATACATTTACTTCTGCAACTCTTCTATATGAAAATTCTGATTTAAAGTTTGAAAACTCTGATTATATATCAGCTGTAGGAAGGTATGAATCGAAAAATTTACAAAAAATATATTGGACTGATGGAATACAGCCCGTTAAAACTCTTAATATAAAAAGTAGAGATATTGAGACTATTCCTTCAGACGACTTAATATTAAATCCTCCTATTAATTTTGGTGCTCCAAAAATAACAGAAGTTACAAACAACGGGAGTCTTCCTGCAGGTATGTACCAATACTGTTATAGACTTAAAGGATCTGACGGTAGAAGAACAAGGTTTTCTCCATTAAGTAATTTTGTTCATATAGTTAGAGGGAAAGATTATTGGGAATACGAGCCAGACCCTGAAGCTCAAACAGAATATAGTAATACTACTCCTGGAGAAGAGACTGATAAGTCTGTAACTATTAAAATTTCTAATGTAGATACAACCTATGACACAATAGAAATTGCTGCCGTATATAAAACTAACCCCGAAACTCCAGAGTCGGTTACTATAGTAGAAATATTAAATGTAGGTTCTGAAAATATACGAGCTAGGCATACAGACAATGAAGGGACTCCACTACTCTTAGAAGAAATTACTGCTATAACTAGTGCTCCCTCAAGAGCAAAAGTTTTGGCAGCTAAAGATAATAGATTATTTTTAGCGGGGGTTACTTATGATACAAGTAATTTAGAATTTAATGCTAGAGCATACAGATTTACAAGAAATGATGGAGAGCTATATCCTAGAACATCCGTTAACCCTAATGAAACTTCTACTTATGTAGATTTTGGATTTGATATTTTTACAGAAGAAGGTGCGGATCAATATACTATTCAAGAAAATTTAGATGCTGTTAACCCTTTTAATACTCAAGGTAAAGAAAATCTTGGCGAGCATAGTTATAAATTTCATCCTAATGGGCTTACTTTAGGGGGGAAAGGACCAAATATTCAATATACATTTTTCAAAAAAAGATTAGATGGAAATAATCTTAGAGAAATGCCTGAGTCTTCTCCTTTCGTGTCTTCCAATATAAAGACTCATACGGGGGTGCAGGAGCCTTACTCTCCAGAATATTATGAAGAAGGAGATTACAAATCTCCTGCTAATGCTCTTGAATTTGTTGGGTATAGAAGAGATGAAGTTTATAGATTCGGAGTAGTTCTTTATGATTTACAAGGTAATCCTGGGTTTGTAAATTGGGTGGGAGATATTAGATTCCCCGATCATCACGATTACGATCATGATCAGTGGGCTCCTACAAATAATTATACATTAGCGCAGCAATATAAACCTGACGGTACCTCTAACCATACAATGGGGGTTAATTATCATTATGATGCAGGTACTGTAGATGCCTATGAATATTCTAATTTAGATTACGATACTGATTCTTATAGCAGCATCTCTAGATATGATAGATACAGCGCCAACACACCTTCTAGTACCGACTCCCATTTATTTGCACTAGGTTTAATGTTTCAAGTTAATATTCCAGAGGAGCTTAAGGATAAAATAAGTGGTTATAGAGTTGTAAGATTAGAAAGAGATTTATCTAATAGAACTGTATTGGGATCTGGTCTTGTAAACTATTTGCATTCGTTTGAGGATCCTGATAGAGATTATCAAACATTTGCTGCGTTTGGCAGTCATGCAGCTACAACTTTACATTCTTTAAGTGATACTAAAGACTACCCTATAGGGTACACTCCCCCATTAGATGGTAATGTAGCGTTTAGAGGGGTAATTAAGCCTGATGTCTTTAGTATAGATGCTCCAGATTGGCCTTTTGAAGGTTATCCTAGTTTTGATTCTAACACATATTTAAAAGTAGACGGTGCTGTAAGGGGTGTTCGTACATTTAATTTTACAGAAGATTCATCAGGAGATAATTTTGACGGTAGTGCTACTGTCTTTTGTCAGCATGCTCTGCCCCCAGTAAAAGATAATCTAGCGGCAATACATGAAATAGCATATCTAGGTAAGCTAGAGCAGGCAGAAACTGGTAAACAAATTGAGGGGATAGATGGGGAATTAGGTGTATTTAACAGAACTTCTTTTATACATGATAATGATTACAGAGTATGGGGAGGGGTTGGAGAAGAAACTCTCCTCTGCAAAATAGAGTCTGACCTTGATTGGGGGAAGTACTTAAGTGATCATGACGCTCGAGGTGGTACAGGAAAAGTTATGGTTACAATTAAAAGAAGTTTAGGTGATTCTCAGTATGGGGGTAACACAAAGTTAGATAGGTCCTCAAATTCTTATATTCCTGCGGGCTCATTTATTTCTATGGAGAACAGTGTATATATTGATACGGAGTATAATAGACATGAAGTTTGGGGAGGAGATACATATGTTGTTATGTACGACATTGAAAAGATGCGTAAGTTTAACGAAAACTTATCTTCAGATACCGGGCAGCCAGCTAGGGATAGTGAAAAGTTTAACAAAGAGTCTGTAAGTTTTGCTTTTCCTGTAGAGTCTTCTGTTAACACAACCCTTAGATCAGGATGGCATTTTGCTAATAAAGAAGATTGGGATGACGATACTGAAACTCCTTTAAATACTTTTGAATTAGATAATGTTTACTCTGGTATAAACAATACAGAAATTTTTATCTCTAAGCCTAATAATTTTGAAGGTATATCAGAGTATGATACTAGAATTGTTTATTCTGATGTTAAAGAAAATAACACACCTCAAGATGCTTGGGTGTCTTATAGAGTAGAGAATTACAAAGACTTGGACGGTAACAGAGGTGCATTAACTTCTTTGCTAAATTTTAAAGATAGCTTATATTTCTTTCAGCAGAGTGGGTTTGGAGCTCTCTCAATTAATCCTATTTCTACTGTTATTGACCAATCAGGATCCTCTATTGTTTTAGGTACAGGAGATGTAATACAAGACTTTCAATATGTATCTAACAAAGTAGGAGTTAACTCTCCTAAGAGTATTACTTCTTCTGAAACAAGTATTTATTTTGCAGATGTGAATTTTAAAAAAATATATTCTTTATCTCCAGAGGGGGTACAAAGTATAACGGACACTTACGGAATGAAGTCTTGGGCTTACGGACACATTGGTAAGGATTATACACCGGTATTAGGCTATGATTTAAAACATAACGAGATTTATATTCAATATGGCCCAGATATAGGTACACTAATTTTTAGTGAGGATATAAAAAAATTCACTTCTTTTTATACGCTTCTAAGTGAGATGCTTTTTATACAAACTCCTAATAGTACTTATATAAGTAGTCATAACGAAAACAATGTGGGGAAAATAAGCTCTCTTAATGGGGGTGTGTATAAACTTGCTGATATACAATTTACTGTAAATAAAAATCCTTTTAATGTAAAAACGTTTGACAGTATTGAATGGTATTCTGATAAGGGTTCTGCAGAACATCTGAAAAGCTTATTATACGAAACTGGACAGCAAACCGCTTCTACTGATTCTCCCCAAGAGGACGATCCTGAAGGGGTAGAGCTAGAAGGAAGGCATTATATAAAAGTAAAAGAAAATATTGCAAAAATATCCATTCCAAGAGAGTCGGGGACTAAGAATAGGCTGCGGGATAATTATATGGGGGTTTCAATACAGTTTGATGCCACTAAAAAACTTATATTACATTATGTAAAAACCCTATTCAGAATTTCTAAAAGATAATAAAAAATAGTATATTGCGAGATTATGGCGAATAAAAATAAAAATAACGATCCTTTACTAGAAAAAGTTAAGAAGGGATTAAAGTATGTAGAAAGTTCTAGAGGGATACAAATGATGAATCCTCATAGCAGCGCTACAGGTTTTTATGGCCAACTATATAATGCAGAAGAGTTAGAAAATATTCCCTATTTACAAGGCGTAGATAGACAATCTTTTGCTTCTGATACAACATTACAAAATAGATTATTTGAAGATAGGTACTATGACAGGATACCAGGTGTACCTGGATTAGGTAAAAATGCTGACGACTTAAGAGTAGAGTACAAAAAAGTTTTAGAGGATAAGGGAATTCCATTTAATTATACAGATGATGAGATTTCTGCGTTATCTAATTTATTAGGTAGACAAGGTGCAAGGGAGTACTTTGGATACGTATTAAGAGATGGCAGATCTTTAGAGGATGTGTTTCCAAAAATATATGGACCAGATGCAGAGGCACCTAATAAAACACCTGAAGACTATCTAACAAGTTATAGAACAGGAAGAGATTTAAAATACGGAGGACAAGTACCTAAATTTCAGGATGGGGGAGAAACTGATCCACTTACTAATCCTTACCCAGAAGATATTTCTGCAAAAACAGATACTACTGGTATGCACGCATACTATAATCCTCCTATTCATGATTTTTCAGTATATGATCGTCCTACAGATTATGGAGATAATAGTTATGCGGGGCAGGCCATTGATTTTTTATATAGAAATCCTCAAATGTTTGATCTCCCTATAATAGGAGATATTGCAAGAAACCAAGCGTATAAATATGCTTCACAATCGTCAACTCCATTAAGATACCCTTCTGAATACCCAAAAGAAAGGGGGACTTATGAGGGAGGGCAACCAGGAGATGACTATGCTCCACATTGGAATGATCCTGGAGTCCTTAAACAATATTTTACTCCAAACGATGAAAAAACTTTAAACAAAGCTACGTATAAACCTATAGATGATTACTATGAGTTTTTGCCTACATATAGTGTTAAAGGTAATTTTGAGACTAGTGTAGGATCTTTAGCAGAACAAGGAACACCAGTTCGTGGGTTTGAAAGAAAGTATGGAAAAGAATATACTCCAACTAATTTTACTAAGTATTTTACAGATGAACTTTTAGAAAGTAAAAATGTAACTTATGAAGATTTTATTAAAAATAAAAAACCTGTATTTGGCACATCAGGGATAGAACCTTCAGCTGGAGGTAGTTGGTCTAGTGATGTAGTTGGTGCAGATATGGAAGTATTTATGAATACAGATTACGGTGCTCATAAACAAGGATTAGGGTGGGATAAAGAAGTAGGACTTCCTTACTTTTCTGTTGCTGATGCTTGGGACTTTGAGCCAACACACTATGCAAAAAAATGGGGAGACGATTGGGATTGGCAGGAAGCAGATGAGTCAGGATTTAGTCAGGAGCAAAAATCAGCCTATATACAAGCTTCTTTAATGCATAAAGCGGGGTATCCATATAAAATGTATGACAGATATTATTTTGACCCTAAAACAAGAGAGTATATAACAGATGAAAATATTAAAAGTAGAAGAGCACCTACAAAAAAATATGGAGGACAAGTATCTAAATTTGAATATGGCGGTAGTTCAACTACTCCACCAACATCTTATGATTTAAATCCCGCAATGTCGTGGCACCAAAATAGGTTAAACAATCCTCTGTGGCAAAATAGATTAAGAAAAGAATACTCTAATGCTCACGGTATAGACTTGACAGATGAACAGATGTCTGGATTAGTTTCTGGCGGTATAGACATGATTAATACTGGCGGTAATACAGCCACATATACAGAAGAAGGGATGAGAAGGGCCTCTTCTAATGCAGGAGGATTTATGAATGCTGATTATATTGCTAATCCTTTAACAGGAAATATTCCTGCCCCTAGCTTAGGACAAATATCTTTACGCCCAGGACTTGACCAGCCTTTGTGGAGGAATGAAGGTACTACAAAAAGTGTAGCTAAACACGAAGTAGGGCATAGATACAACTCTGCTTTAGGAACTCCTTTTTCAAGTAGCGAGCACTCTCCTTTAATAGATCAATCCACTGCTTACCATCAAAGCTTTTTTAATAAACCTTGGACACAAGGACAGTATAGTGGAGGAGAAGATAAATCTGATTATTATAGAAAGCCTCACGAAATTAAATCTTATAAGCTTCAGCTAGAGGATGCTATGGATGAATACGGACTGTGGAATCCTATGAAATCTGAGTTTGATCAAGATAATTTAAGATCTTTAATAAAAAAGAAAGATTTACTTTCAAGTCCTACTACTAATGTTATGACTCAAGGGTTAGGGCTTCACAGTTTAGCGAGGGCTTACAGAGATATAGATCCTTATGGTCATAACGATGATCCACGTGCAAATAGTGGGGCTTGGCATTGGTCTTTTGAGGGGAATAGGTTTGACAGCAAACAAGTACCTTTATTAGATTCTAAAGGAATTCCTTTAGGGGAGACTACTTCTAGAGCTAATATAGGTGAGCACGGAGCGAGAGGTTCAAATTATAGAGACATACATTCAGTTCTTGAAGGAACTAAAGCTAATCCTTTAGCTCCTGATAATAGACGGGATGATCCTGAAGATTGGAAGTATCAAGGGTATGGAGAGTTTACGAATCCTTATCATTCTCAGTATGGAATGGGAAGTGATGTACCAGAGCATCAAGAATCTAGAAGCACCACTTCTGATGTAGTAAAAGGCAGTCATAAAAACTTTAGAAACTTCTTTAATAAAGGAATGTCATATAAAGACATTAAAGATAGGAATTATTCTTCCACCTTCCGTAATGTTACAGGTTTAGTAGCAGATATTAATCAAGGTTTAAGATACGGAGAAGACACAGGGTTTAATGCGTATTGGAATAATGAATTACAAAACAATCCTGAGCTTAAAGGGGCATACGATAGAATGTCTACTATAGATCAAGAAATGTTAGATAAATATAAAGTGCCTTATAGCACCCACGAAGATAGAATATCTGAAGATTCTATAACCCCTACAAGAAATGTTTCTGACGAACTGAGTAGAAGAGATTATAAGAAAGCTGTAAAGCAGAATGCTCATAATATAGCTGATTTTTTTAAGACTGGTTATAAAGAGCAGACAGGAAGTAATTGGAAAACAGATGAAAGACTTCTTATGGATGCCTATAATAATATTAAGAAAGGGTATCAACAGTCTAGCTATAGAGATATGCCCGCTTTGGAGGGAGAAATTAAAGATTCTTACGATAAAAGAAATCGGTTCCAAACAGATGAATGGATGGACTTTATTCCAGATATAGATGGCGCTCCCGCTAGAGATATAGGTGAAAATACAATACAATTTATGAATGAAGTTGCTATGGAAGATCAACCTTCTATTAGGACAGCTAAATACGGCGGACAAATGAAAAAAATAAATAAATACCCTCATGGGGGACTACATTTCCCAGAAACTGATCCTTTAAAAGGGAAAGGAGCTGGAAGCGGTGCCATAAGAAGGGCTGATGAAAAAGGAAATCCTTTATATGGAATTGAAGTATTTAAAGAAGAATTGTTCCCGTCCCCAGGAGAAAATAGATTTAACCTGACAACAAGATATATGCCTTATAATACTCTTAGTAAATATTATCAAGATAAGGTACAGGCAGGAGAATTAGAATACGGAGGTAAAGCTGAGGTAGACTACGAAGCTGAAGATGGTGAAGTAGTTATAGGTAATATTTCTGTAAATAAAGCTTACAACGGTGGTACAGCTGAAAGATATAAAGGAGCTGATATGTATATGTTGAAAGGTGCTACTCATGCAGGTGGAGGGATAGGCATTAAAATGAACGGAGAAGACCCCTCATATATATTTAGTGATAGACTAAATACCGGAGATATGTCTTACGCAAAAGCTGCCTCTAAGTTTGGTAAAGATCTAGATGAGATAAATCAAATGGCTATGGGCGGAGATGTATATGATAAAAATACAGCAGAGCGTATGGGCCCTCGTATCATGTCAGAAGTAAAAGATCTGTACGACGCTCAAGAAGCTTACAAGAAAAAGCAAGGCATAGGCCAAGATCCTGATAAAATGTTTTTAGGCGGTCTTCTAAAGAAAGGGGTAGGAGCACTTGGAAAGTTGGGCGCTGGAGCAGGGCTAGGGCCTTTAGGTGTGGCAGCACAGTTTTTACCTGGAATACTTAATATGGGTAAAGGGCTATTCGGTAAAAAACCTGAAGTAGACTTAGGTACTTATGAACCTATAATGCAAGAGTATCAAGACTTTTCTCCTTTAGAGAGAACTTATTTAACACAACAAGACAGATCTCTTGCAACACTGCAGGCTAGCTTGGGGCAAACAGGAGCAACTGGGCAACAACTTAGAGCTGGGGTACAAGCTGGGCACGCCGGTGCGCAGGCAGGGGCATCTCAATTCTATAATCAATTAGGGGTTATGGAAATGCAAGATAAAGCTAGAATAGATTCCGCTAATGTTGCGGAGGAGCAAAGAGCACAGCAAATGAATATGCAACTAAGAGCTCAAGAGACTCAGATGGAAGCTAACTTAGATCCTAGACAATCTTTTGGTAAGGGGTTATCTCAAGTTTTAGGGACAGCTACAAGCTTTGGACAGCAAAATCAACAAATGGACTTATTAAACAAAATTTACCCTGGGAATTCAGGTACTGGCTTTACTCCTAATGCATCTCTTATGGGAGGCGCTTCTAGCTTTGGCGGAGGACTAAATCTATCTGGAGGTCTTCGTCAGTTTGGAAAATATGGTGGTCAGTTTGGATTAAGAAAAAAATACTAAAGACATGGCAGAAATAGATTACGGAAAAGGAATCAGAGGTTTTCTAGGTAAAATGCCTGATATAGATTACCAGTATACACCAATCCCATTCCAAGAGCAGCTAGGATTAGCTAAGTTAGGAATGCAAAAAGATATGTTAGATCAACAGAGATCTGACGCAAAACAACAAGAGATACTTAATTTATATAAGACTATTGCTGAAACAGGTAAAACTGTTGTCCCTGGTCTGGAAGATGAAATGCGATCTGAAACAGATCCTTATATAAAAAGAATAGAAGAAGGTATAGAAGCTACGGGAGGAGACCTCACCAAGTTTAATTCTAGCTTTGATATTATGAAGGATCTTTATAAAGATATATATTCAGGTAGACTTGGCTCTCTAACTAGATCAGGTAAACAATATGCATCTGCTTTAGATCAAGCTCAAAAATTAAATGAGTCTTATCTATCAGGAGATGGAGGAGTTCCTATGCATATATCACAGTATG
>Ga0208560_1000095_pt1 | contig 11035 bp, 7 predicted proteins | sample Virmet3827_250_FD_185742 | JGI IMG/M metagenome (GOLD analysis project Ga0208560, IMG submission 185742) | Marine viral communities from the Southern Atlantic ocean transect to study dissolved organic matter and carbon cycling - metaG 3827_250... | ecosystem: Environmental > Aquatic > Marine >...
GCAGCCGCACCCCGACCGGGGCGGCAATAGCCGGCGCGGCGCCGGCCGTGACGGCGGACCGTTTCGAAGTCGGCGTGGGCGTGACCTCGTTCGAACTCGATTTCTGGGGCCGGGTGGCCAATCTTTCCGAAGCTGCGCGCGCCCGTTATCTTGCGACCGAAGCGAACCAGCGGGCGTTCTATCTTTCGCTCGTCGCCGATGTCGCCTCGACCTATTTCGAAATCCTCGAAACCGCTGCGCAGATAGACCTGGCACAGGCGACGCTGGAGAGCCGCCAAGAGGGGCTGCGGATCGCGCGGTTGCGGCTCGATGCCGGGGTCACCTCGGCCCTGCCCTACCGTCAGGCCGAAACGCTGCTGACGACAGCGGAACAGCAGCTGGCAGCGCAGCGTCTCGACCGGGCACGGCTGAACAACCAGCTTGCCGTGCTGGTGGGCGGCGCCGTTCCCGAAAACCTGCCGCAGCCGCTTGCGATGCAGGCGCAGGACGATGCCATGATGCTCGACGCCGGGCTGCCGTCGGACCTGCTGCTGGTTCGCCCCGACATTGCTGCCGCCGAAGAACAGCTGCGTGCCGCGCGCGCCGACATCGGTGCCGCGCGGGCGGCCTTTTTCCCGACGATCTCTCTCACCGGCAACGCGGGTTTCGCCTCCAGCGACCTGGCTAACCTGTTCGGTTCGGACGGGTTCACATGGTCTTTCGGCCCATCGCTTTCGCTACCCATCTTCGATTGGGGAGCGCGCGAGGCAGATCTCGATCTGGCCCGGGCGCGGGAGACCGAACAGGTCGCACTGTACGAAAAAGCGGTCCAGACGGCATTCCGCGAAGTGTCCGACGGCCTCGCCGGGCGGCGCTGGCTGGCCCAGCAGGTCGCCGCGCAGGAGCAGGGTGTCGCCGCGCAGGAACGCATCGCGCGGCTCGCCCGGCTGCGCTACCGCGAGGGCGTGGCCGATTATCTCGAAGTGCTCGATGCCGAGCGCAATCTGTTCTCCGCCCAGCAGCAATTGCTCACCACGCAGCGGGCCTATCTGCAGAACGGCGCGACGCTGTTCGTCGCGCTGGGCGGCGGCCTCCCGCGCTGAGCGGAGCCGCGCATAAGGCAGATATCTTTCGGGCAGTCTGTTCTCCGCAAAGCCTGAACGCGAAGACCCCCATCCTGGCGGACGGGGGTCTTCAAGCGTGCCGAGCAATCGGGATGGCTCGACCTTCTGGCGGGTCCGGGAACGGGAGAACCGCGCATCGCGATCCCCCGCTATGCGGCCTGAAAATCAGACGGCCGGCCGGCGTACCTTGGTGTAATTCACCCGGGACGCGGCGAGGTCGTCGTGATAGATCACGTCCCGGCCCCTGATTTCGAGATTGTCGGCGGCAACGATCCGGCCATCGTCGAGCCGTACGGCTGCGACATGTTCCTTTTCCTTGTCCACCAGCATATCCTCGATCGTTCCGTAATGCGTCCCCGTGACCGAGGCCACGGTGCAACCACGGATGTCCTGCTCGTCATGGACGAGTTGCCAGGAATCGAGGGCTTCGAGTTCGCCGAAGCGATCATCGTTCTTCATAATAGGTCCTTTCTAGTCTTACGGACGCTCGAGGATCTCGACATTGTCCTCGTCGACAATCAGGAACACGTCCTGATCGGCGAGAACCGCGAGAGTGTCGTCATCGAGCGGAACACCTTCGACATCGGAGACTTCGCCGCCTTCGCGGATCATGCCGTCCGAAATGCGCAGTTCCTGTCCGGGATTGATGTCGATCTCGACTTCGCGGGGTTCGTCGATGATCAACGCGAACATCCGCGCGCCGTCGTTCTCAACCCAGAAGCCCCGGTCGGTCAGCGGCCCGGCAACGCTCACCTCGCCTGCGAATTCCTGTCCGATATACGACTGGGGATTGGCCAGTATGGCAGCCAGCGTCATCGGCATTGAATCGGCACCTGCGTCGGCTTCGATGGCGGTCTCGGCGAGCACGGGATCGGCATCGTCTTCGTCGGCGGTGATCCACCAGATCAGCAACGCTGCGAGTATTGCTGCCAGTAGCAGCCAGAGCCACGTCATCGATGATTTCTTCTCGACTGGAATTTCAGCCATAAGTTTCCTCCTGTTGCCTGCGCGGGATGAGCGCAGTCTATCAGCGAGCAGCCAAGCCCTTCGTTCCGAAAGAGAATTTCTTCACCGGACACGGTGGCTCCAGCCCGGTGATTTTAAGGACGCGGGGGATTTAGGATACGGCAGCCGCAGCGCTAGTAATGCGGGCGGCGTTTACTGCGATCCGATAGCCGAATGAAAAGCGACGAAGGAACTGGCCAGTGCCGCCTCGCTGTCGATCAGCGCCTGCCTGCTGGCGATCAGCTGGCGCTGCGCATCGAGCACATCGAACAGGGAGGCCAGGCCTTCGCGGTACAGCGCGTTCGACTGTGCGAGCGCGGTCTCGCTCTGGTCGATCGCTTCGGTGAGCGCGGCATTGCGCTGGCGATAGGCCTCGATCGATACCAGCGCATTCTCGACCTGGCCCAGCGCGTTGAGGAACGTGGCGCGATATTCGGCCACGCGCGCCTCGGCCACGGCCTCGGCCGCAGCGACTTCGGCGCGGCGGCGTCCGCCGTCGAAGATCGGAATGTCGATCGCGGCGGCTATCCCGACCAGGAAATCGCCGAATAGCCCGCTCAGCAGCCCGTCGCCGATGCCGATTTCACCGGGTATCGTCAGCGACGGGCGCAGGTCCGCCTGTTCGATTCCGATCTCGGCGGCCGCCCGCGCGAGCCGCGCTTCGGCAGCGAGGATATCGGTCCGCCGGCGAAGCAGGTCGGCGGGCACGCCCGCTGGCGGCCCCGCGCCATATCCGGGTATCCGGGATCCATCGGCGAGCGGCTCGATCGCGAAGGCCCCGGGGGGCTCTGCCAGCAGGATCGCGAGCGCGCTGAGCGCATTGGCGCGGGCAATCTCGACCAATCCCCGGCGAGCCCGGGTCTGGGCGAGGTCCGCTGCCGCGCGGCGCACGTCCAGATTGGCAGCCAGTCCGGCCTCGAACCGCAGGGTGACGATGCGCAGCGTCTGGTCCTGCAGGTCGGTCGATTGTTCGAGCAGGTCGAGTTGCGTCTGCGTCCGGCGGTATTCGATATACTGGCTGGCGATCGCAGCAGCGACCAGCCGGCGCTGCTCGGCCAGCAGATAGTTCGTCTCGGCGTAATCGGCCACGGCGGCGCGCACCTCGGCTGCCAGCCGCCCATTCAGATCGGGTTCGAACAGGGCGAACAGGCCGGCCGCCGCCGTATCCTCTCCCTCGCCCACCAGCGTGGTTCCGATTTCGGCCGATCCGTCGAGCCCCGGCAGCCGGTCCGCCCGTTCCGCGCGCAACAGGGCGGCCGCGGCGGCGAGCCGTCCGGACGCGGCATCGATATCGAGATTGGCTTCCAGACCGCGCCGGACCAGCCGGTCGAGCGCCGGGTCACCGAAGCCGAGCCACCATTCTTCCTGCAACCCGGCCGCGGGCAGGTCGGTCGCATAGACAGCCGGGGCAGCGATGGGCGGCGCGATTGCGACCGGCTCGCTACCGGCGCAGCCGGACATCGCCAGCGCGGCTACCAGAATGGCACCGGGGTGCTTCATACCTGCGCCACGGCAAGATCCTCGTCGACCTCGTCGATTTCCTTGTGCAGGCGGGCGAGGTCGACATTGCGCGGGTTCCCGTAGCGCGCGATGGCCAGATAGATGACCGGGGTCAGGAACAGCGTGAAGATGCCCGCGATACCGAGCCCGCCGAAAATCACCCAGCCGATCGACTGGCGTGCTTCGGAACCCGCGCCGCTGGCGAGGATCAACGGCAGGGCGCCCAACACGGTCGAGATCAGCGTCATCACGATCGGCCGCAGGCGGATCGCGGCGGCTTCCTCTACCGCTTCGCGGACGCTGCGCCCCTGGTGCCGCAACTGGTCGGCGAATTCGACGATCAGGATGCCGTTCTTCGCCATCAGCCCGATCAGCATCACCAGCCCGATCTGCGAATAGATGTTCAGCGAGACCCCCGACAGGAACAGCGCGAATACTGCCGCGGCAAGCGCGAAGGGAATGGTCAGCAGTACCACCAATGCGCTGGTCACGCTTTCGAATTGCGCTACCAGCACCAGGAACACGATCACCAGCGCGAAGATATAGGTCAGCAGCAGATCGCTCGACGCTTCCTCGAGGCTCGCCGCATCGCCCTGCAGCAGCATGTCGATCCCCGGTCCCAGAGCCTCCTCGCCCAACCGCTCGATCTCGTCGACCGCATCGCGCAGCGGCGTACCGGCTGCAATATCCGCGGAGACCTCGATTGCACGCCGTTGTTCGGTGCGGTCGAGTTCGGCGGCGATACCCTGCTCTTCGATCACGGTGACGCTGGACAGCGGGATCAACGCCCCGCCCGACCCGCGGACGTAGAGATTGCGCAGGTCCGACGGATTGGTGACACTCACGGCCTGGGCGGTGAGGAAGATCGGGACTGCCTGGTCGCCGACGTTGAGATCCACCAGATCGTCGCCGCCGACCATCGCGCGCAGCGTCTGCGCCAGATCGTCCAGCTCGACGCCGAGATCCGAAGCGCGCTGGCGATCGATCTGTACCGACAGCTGCGGCTGTGTCGGCTGGTAGGAAATGTCGGGATTGGAGAGGATTTCGGAGCGGGTGTCGATCGCCGTGGCAAGCGCCTGCGCGGACGCGTAGATCGTCGGGTATTCGGCGCCGGTCAGCGCCACCTCGATACCGTCGCCCCCACCGCCGAAACTCAGCGTGCCGCGGCCCCGGGCATTGGTGCGCGATCCGGGAATTTCCTGCAGCGGCGGGTTGAGTTCCTCGACAATCTCGGTCTGGCTGCGGTCGCGCTCGCTCCAATCGGCGAGTTGTGCAGTCACCCGGACGCGATTGGGATCGTAGCGGCCGACGATCGAGAAGGTGCTTTCGATCTCGCCGCTGGCAAGATACGGCGCGATGACCTGCTCCACCTCGTCGAGCTCGCCATCCATGAAATCGATGCCGACCCCGTCGGGGCCCGTTGCATCGATAGTGATGACGCCGCGATCCTCGTCGGGGACCAGTTCGTTATCGAGCTGGGTGTAAAGCAGCGCTGCCAGCACCGCGAGCGCGACCGACACCGCACCCACCAGCTTGGGCCGGTCGAGACACCGCCGCAGCGCGCTTTCATAGCGGTGGTTCGCCGCATGACCCCAGCCAGCTAACCTGCCCGGCGCGCTGTCGTCAGTCGCCAGGTCGAATTTCGCCGCCAGTGCCGGGACCAGCGACAGCGCGACGAAACTGGAAATGATCACCGACACGGCCAGCACGAAGCCGAATTCGCGAAACAGCCGCCCCGCTTCGGACGGCAGGAAGCTGATCGGGACGAACACCGAAACCAGCACCGCCGTGGTCGCCACGACGGCGAAGAAGACCTGCCGCGTACCCAGCACCGCCGCCGCGCGCCGGCCCAGCCCCTTGTTCTGCAACCGCTGCGCGTTTTCCAGTACCACGATGGCATCGTCGACGATCAGCCCGGTCGCCAGCACTAGCGCCAGCAGCGTGAGCAAGTTGATCGAAAAGCCCATCAGCCAGATGCCCGCGATCACCCCGATCAGCGCGACCGGGATGGTGGCGCTGGGCACGACGGTGGGTCGCCAGGCGCGGAAGAACACCAGCATGGTGCCAATGACCACAGCGATGGTAAAGGCCAGCGTGATCAGCACTTCGCGGACCGAAATGCGGATGAATTGGGCATCGTCCGACACCACGTCGATCCGGACGTCGTCGAACCGCGCGTTCAGGCGTTCGACATCCGCGCGAATGGCGCTGGATATCTCGATCGTGTTCGAGCTGGCCTGCCGCACCACGCCCAGCCCGACGATCGGCTGTCCGTCGAGGCGGACGAAGTTGGTCGCATTGGCGGGGGCGAAATCCGCCTGCGCGACATCGCCGACGCGAGTGGTGCCCGAAATGACAACATTCTCGATCTGCGCGGGATCGACCGCGCTGGCTTCGGCGCGCACCACCAGTTCCTGCGCGTCCGACCGGAACGAGCCGACCGGCACGTCGAAGGGGGCCCCCCGCAGTGCCGCGGCGACATCGGTCATTGTCAGCCCGAAGCGGTTGAGCCGTGCCGGGTCGACCGACACGCGCATCTGCCGGGCGCGGGTGCCGAACTGTTCGATGCTGGCAACCCCTTCGGCGGCGAGCAGTTCGGGCACGATGTCGTTTTCCACCAGCCGCGTCAGCGAGGCCTGGTCGTAGCTGTCCGACAGCACGGCCAGCGTCATGATCGGCTGCGCGTCCTGGTCCGCCTTGACCACCGTCACCTGCTCGACGCGCTCGGGCAGGTCGCGGGTCGTCCGGCTGACCGCCTCGCGCACGTCGGAGGCAGCGGTATCGAGATCGGTGCCGGGATTGAATTCGACACGGATGCGGCTGTTGTTCTCCTCGCTCGACGCGCGGATCTGGCGCACGCCCGAAACCCGCGCGACGGCATCTTCGAGAAGGCTCGTGACCTCGGAATCCATGGTCTCGGGTGCAGCGCCGGGCAGGCTGGCGGTGACCGACACGACCGGCCGGTCGACATTGGGGAGCTCGCGAACCTCGACGCCCATCAGCGCAGCGATACCGGCAATCACGATCAGCAGGTTGAGCACGCCGATCAGCAGCGGCCGCTTCACCGCCAGCATGGGGAGGTCGGCCCTATCCTTCATCGGCGGCTGCAGCAGCGCCCGATCGGGGCTGGCGGACCTCGACATCCTGCCGGTCCGCATTCCCGCTGCCCACCACGCGGATGGCCTGCCCGTCGCGCACCTTCTGCACCCCTTCGACGATCACCCGGTCGGTCCGCTCGAATTCGCCATCCACGAAGACCTCGCCTTCGCGCCGCGAGGTGATCGTCACCGGGACGCGCCTGGCTGCGCCTTCGCGAATGACGAACAGGTGCGATCCATCCCCGCCCCATACGATGGCCTCCTCGGGGACCACCGGACGTGCTTCACCATTGCGGGTGAAGGCCACGCGGAAGCTCATCCCGGGGCGCAGGCGGTCGCCCTCGTTGGGGATGGCGGTGCGCACGATGAAATCGCGGCTGTCCTGCGATATCCGGTTGTCGGTCGCCACCACGCGGGCGTCGATGGTCCGCGTCGTATCGGAAAAAGGCACGACCTGGACGACCTGGCCGGGACGCAGCGCATTGAAGACCGATTCAGGCGCGGGGAAATCGACATAGAGCGTGCCGCGCTGGTCGATCTGCGTGATCGGCGTGGAATCGTTGACGCGGTCACCGGGATCGACTTCGGTCAGGCCGACGTGGCCCGAGAACGGCGCGCGCACTGTCCGGTCGGCCAGCGCCGTCTGCGCCTGTTCCAGCGCCACGCGCGCCGAAGCGAGCGCGGTCACGCCGGCTTCGATCTGGCTTTCGGACAGCGCACCGGTATCCTCGATGCGGCGATACCGGCCCAGCAACTGGTCGGCTTCCTGCACCTGCACCCGTGCCGCTTCGACCGCGAGGCGTTCCTGCCGCGCGTCGAGCCGGACCAGCGCCTCGCCCTTGCGCACGAAATCGCCCGCCGCGAACAGCACTGCGGTCACTCGCCCCGCCGTTTCGGCGAAAATCTCCGCCGATGTTGCCGCGCGGGCCGAGCCGATGGCTTCGATCTCGATCTGTTCGGGAAGCACGCTGATGTCCTGCGCAACGACCGGCACCGCCTCGCGCGCAGGATCGCGTTCTGCTTCACCGCAGGCGGTGACAAGCAGCAGTGCGGCGCAAGCCATTGTACGGAAAGACGCGGCGGACACGCTGCGCAGGTAACGAATAAGGCCTCGGGGGGGAAGCGCTTCTGTGTCAGCCCTGTTCGATGGCTTCCAGTTCGGTCCCGGCGGCCAGCCATGCCGCTTCGGCTTCGGCGAGAGCATCGGCCGCTTCCGCGCGCTGGGCGAGGAGGCTTTCGATGCTCGCCCCGCCGCCCGGCCTCGCCCCGGCCGTCCCCTGTTCGAGGATGGCACTGTCGAGCCGCTCGACATCGGCGGTCAGCCGCGCCATCGCCTGTTCGGCTTTCGCCAGTTCCGCCTTGGCCGTGCGCGTCCGGGCAATGATATTGGTGCCATTGCTGCCGCGCGCCTTGCTGGCCGCATCGCCGCGGCCGTTCTTCGCCGGTTTGCGGCCCAGCACCAGATCGATGTAATCTTCCATGCTGCCGGAATATTCGCGCGCGGTGCCGTCATCCACCAGCACCAGACGGTCCGCCGTCAGTTCGACCATGTGGCGATCATGGCTGATGAGGATGACCGCGCCCGAGTAATCGTTCAGCGCCTGGATCAAGGCTTCGCGCGCATCGACATCGAGGTGGTTGGTCGGCTCGTCCAGGATCAGCAGATGCGGCGCATCGCGGGTGATCAGGGCCAGTGCCAGACGCGCCCGTTCGCCGCCCGACAGCTTGTCGACCCGCGTCTGCGCCCGCGCGCCCGAAAAGCCGAACCGCCCCAGCTGCGCGCGAACGGCGCCCTGCGCCGCACCCTCCATCGCGCGGTTCATCAGGTCGAGCGGCGTATCCTCACCGGCCAGTTCCTCGACCTGGTACTGGGTGAAATAGCCTACCTTCAGCCGCCCCGGGGCGTTCACTTCGCCTTCCACCGGGTCGAGCTGCGAAGCCAGCAGCCGGGCCAGCGTGGTCTTGCCGTTGCCGTTGCGGCCCAGCAGCGCGATGCGATCGTCGGCATCGATCCGGAAATTCAGCCGCTTCAGGATCGGCGGGGCATCGCCATAGCCCACGGCCGCCTGTTCAAGCGTGATCATGGGGGATTTGAGTTCCGCCGGATCGGGAAATCCGAAAGTGAGCGTGGGGTCTTCCATCATCGCGGCGACGGGCTGCATCTTGGCCAGCATCTTGGCACGCGACTGCGCCTGTTTGGCAGTCGATGCACGCGCGCTGTTGCGGGCGACGTAATCCTGCAATCGCGCGCGCTGTGCATCCTGCGAAGCCTTGGCCGCCGCCAGCTGGGCCGCCCGCTCGGCGCGCTGCTTCTCGAACGCGTCGTATCCGCCATTGTACAGCGTCAGCGCCCCGCCCTGCAGGTGCAGGATATGGTCGACCACCTTGTTCAGCAGGTCGCGTTCGTGGCTGATCACCAGCAGCGTGGCAGGATAGGATTTGAGGAAGTTCTCGAGCCACAAGGTCGCTTCGAGATCGAGGTGGTTCGACGGTTCGTCGAGCAGCAGGATATCGGGTTCGGAAAACAGCAGCGCGCCGAGCGCGATGCGCATCTTCCAGCCGCCGGAAAAGCTTTCCACCGGACGTTGCTGCATCTCCTCGTCGAAGCCCAGACCGTTGAGGATCTTCGCTGCGCGCGCCGGCGCGCTGTAGGCATCGATGGCGAGCAGGCGATCATGGACATCGCCCATCCGGTACATATCGGTGCAGGTTTCCAGTTCGGCCAGCAGCTCGGCGCGTTCGGTGGCCGAAGCCAGTACCACTTCCTCGGGCGTCATCGTCCCGCTGGGGGCTTCCTGCGCGATATAGCCGATCCGCGCGCGCGACGGTTTGGCGATCTCGCCCTCGTCGGGTTCGATTTCGCCGATCAGCGCTTTCATCAGCGTCGACTTGCCGGCGCCGTTGCGCCCGATCAGCCCGACGCGCGCGCCCACCGGCACGGCAGCACTGGCGCGATCGAGAATGGTCCGGCCGCCAAGCCGCACTGTGACACCGTCGATGGTAAGCATGCGCGGCCCCTAACAGCCTATTGCCGTTCCCCAAAGCAATTCTGCCGCCGTGCAGCGCGGTGCAAGCGCCTTGCACGATCCGCCCGGTCCGCTAGCGCGGTGGAATGAAGATGGAAGACCTGCTGCAGCGCTATTTCGGCACCCAGGACCTGGCCGAGGTCGATCCGGCCGCGCTCCCCGCCGGGGTCGAGCGAATGCGCGTCGATTTCGGGCTCGAACGCGATCGCGGCCACCGCTTCGCGCTGTGGACCCTGCTCTACATGCTCGATGCCGCACCCGATCTGGACGTCGCCTTCGAAGATCCCGCAGACCGCGATGCCGCGCGCACCATGATGGATATGCTCGCCGCGCAGGCTCCCGAGTAGCGCAGAGGCCGTATCGGTTTGGACGTCGCCGCAGGACTACCACACGCTTGAGCCAGTGCAGCCGCGCGCTGAAAAAACCAGTCAGGACACCTGCTGCAACGCCGGTGCCTGGTCGCTCTCGATATCGCGATCCGCGCAGACCACCCGGTTGCGGCCTTCGCGCTTGGCGGCATAGAGTGCTTCGTCGGCTTTCCGGTACAGCGCCTGGAACGGCCGGTCGGCCGCGCCCTGCGCCACGCCGATGCTGACGCTGATCCGATGCCCCGGCGCGGTTGCGCCGAAATCGCATTCGGCCAGTTCGGACCGCACCGTTTCCGCAAGCTCGACCAGCCGGCCATCGGCAACCCCGCTCACCCCCAGAACGAATTCCTCGCCGCCCAGCCTGCCCGCGCGGCAGCCGAAATGCTCCTCGAACGATGCCAGCCGGCGCCCGAGCGTCACGAGCACCTCGTCGCCCGCCTGATGCCCGAACTCGTCGTTGACGGCCTTGAACTTGTCCACGTCGATCAGCAGCAGGCCGACGGGCCTGCCGGCCGCGCCGCCGAATGCCTCGGCGTATTTGCCGAGGAAGCCCCTGCGGTTCAGCAGGCCGGTAAGCGGATCGCGTTCGGCAAGTTCGGCCAGGGCCTTGCCGATCTCCACCGCCCGGTCGCGCTGCATCCGCAGGGCGCGCAGCCGCACGGTCGCGAAACCGGTCAGGCACACGACCTGCAGCGCCGAAGCATACAGCATCAGGACCTTGTCGCCCCCGCCCCACAGGATCGCGTCGAGATCGACGATCTGGGTCATCGCCAGCGTCACCATGGGGATCGCCCAGCTGATCGCCAGGTCGCGGGCGGCGCCGTGGCCCTTCCTCCACCCCGCGGCAATACAGGCGGTGGCCAGAGCAAGCGATGACAATGTGCCGATCATCAGCACCGGCGCGAATTGGCCGATATCGACGCCGGGCAGACCGC
>Ga0208560_1000098_pt1 | contig 10974 bp, 9 predicted proteins | sample Virmet3827_250_FD_185742 | JGI IMG/M metagenome (GOLD analysis project Ga0208560, IMG submission 185742) | Marine viral communities from the Southern Atlantic ocean transect to study dissolved organic matter and carbon cycling - metaG 3827_250... | ecosystem: Environmental > Aquatic > Marine >...
GTTCCCCAAGCGTCTCGGCCTGCCGGGCGAATACGACAAGCTTGCCATGTGCATGATCGAGACCGGCTACTTCAACGGCGAGGACGTGCGCCTCGACGGTGCCATCCGCATGGCGCCGCGGTGATCGCCAGACGGCTTTCCCATTGCAGGCGGGAGACCTAGCCTCGCCTGCATGATTATTCCAGCGCCTCCGTCCGCATGCCGAAACGGCGCGGGCGGGGGCGCTTTGCATTTGACCCTCGGGACCGCGTTCCATGCGTTCCGTCCTGACGGGATGACCGGAGAGGAAAACCAACCCATGCCCTACAGCCAGATCAAGCTCGACATCGCCGACGGCATCGCCACCGTGACGCTGCACCGGCCCGACAAGATGAACGCCTTCACCCGCACGATGATGGCCGAATTCATCGATGCGATCGACACGACCGACGCCGATGACAGCGTGCGCGCGGTGGTGGTGACCGGACACGGCGACAGGGCGTTCTGCGCCGGAGCGGATCTCACGCCCGATGACGGGGGGCATGTCTTCTCCGATCCCAATCCGGTCGACGACCTGTCCGACGAGCGCGTGCGCGACGGGGGCGGACGGCTGACCCTGCGCCTGTTCGATTCCAAGAAACCCTTGATCGGCGCGTGCAACGGGGTGGCGGTGGGCGTCGGCGCAACGATGCAATTGCCGTTCGACATCCGGCTGGCGAGCGACACGGCGCGCTTCGGCTTCGTCTTCGCGCGGCGGGGAATCACGCCCGAAGCCGCCTCGAGCTGGTTCCTGCCGCGGCTGGTTGGCATGCAGACCGCGCTCGAATGGTGCATGACCGGGCGCATATTCGATGCGCAGGAGGCGCTCGAGCGCGGCCTCGTCCGGTCGCTCCATCCGCAGGGCGAATTGCTCGATGCCGCGATGGGGATCGCGCGCGAGATTGCCGACAACACCTCGGCCGTGTCGGTGGCGATGACCCGCGCGATGCTGTGGCGGCTGGGCGCGGGCGGACATCCGATGGATGCGCACCGGATCGACAGCCGCGCGATATACCGGCTCAGCCGCAGCGAGGATGCCAAGGAAGGCATCGCCAGCTTCCTCGAGAAGCGCGCGCCGGCCTATCCCGACACGGTCGGCAGCGACATGCCCGATTTCTACCCCTGGTGGGACCAGCCCGAATATCGCTGAGCCGCCGCGCCGGAAGTGAAGGTTACATCGGCAACGGCCTTGCCATGCGAGGGCCGTCCTATAAACGTAGCACCATGCCGAAACACCAGCCCGCCCAACGCCTTGCAGAGTTCCTGCCCTACCAGCTGTCGATCGCATCGAACGCGGTTTCGACGCGGATTGCGGAACAATATCGCAAGCGCTTCGCGCTGAAGACCACCGAATGGCGGATCATGGCCGTGCTGGGTGATCACGGTGCGCTGACGCAGCGCCAGCTTTCGCAGCAGACGCTGATGGACAAGGTACCCGTGAACCGGGCCTGCAAGCGGCTGGAAGACCGCGGTCTGGTGCAGCGATCGCCCAATGCCAGCGACGGGCGGTCGCACCTGCTCGAACTGACCTCGGAAGGGCGCGCGGTCCACGCGGGTATCATGCCGCTGGCGCTCAAGATCGAAGGCCAGCTGTTCTCGGTCCTGAGCGAAGAGGAACGCGCCAGCCTGCTGGACATGCTCGTCCGCGTGCGCGACCAGGCCGGAGACTTCGACGCCGAAAGCCTGGCCGACTAGGCGTCGGCCAGGCTTTCGGGTCGCATCTGCCGCGGGAGCGTGCGGTCTAGCCAATCCCGCCGCTGAAAGCGTCGGCGATCGAACAGGCCGCCGGGCCGAGAATGACGATGAACAGCACGGGCAGGATGAACAGGATGAGCGGCACGGTCATGATGGCCGGAAGCCGTGCTGCCTTCTCTTCGGCGCGCATCATGCGTTCGTTGCGGAATTCTGCCGACAGGACACGCAGCGCCGATGCCAGCGGCGTACCGTAGCGCTCGGTCTGGATCATGGTCGTGACCACGCCTTTCACCGCGTCGAGATCGACACGGTAGGCGAGGTTGTTGAATGCCTTCTTGCGTTCGTTGAGAAACGACAATTCGATCGCGGTCAGCGCGAATTCGTCACCCAGTTCGGGATAGGCGCGGCCGAGTTCCTTGGCCACGCGATTGAAGGCGGCGTCGACGGTCAGGCCGGCTTCGGCGCAGATGACCAGCAGGTCGAGCGCGTCGGGCAGCCCCTTCCGGATCGCATCCGAACGCTTCTTGGCGATGTTGCTGATATAGAGTTCGGGGCCCTTGTAGCCAATGAACAGGGCGAGGGCGAGCGCTCCGACGCGCTTCATCTGCCAGTCGGGGTAGACTTCGACCAGATACAGCATGACGAAGGCGAAACCGCCAAGGAGGATCGGCAGCACGGCGCGCAGGCCGATGATGACGATGGCCAGTTCCTTGTTGCGGAAACCGGCCTGCGCCAGCTTTTGCTGAACGACTTCGACCTGGCTTTGCTGCAGCACTTTCATGCTGCCGAGCGTGTCCTTGATCCGGTCTGTGGTGTCGGTCTTGCGGACGAGGCTCTGGCGCTTCTTCGTGCCTGCCGTGACGAGCCCCATCTTGAGCTCTTCGCGGCGGCCTTCGAGCGCCTTGACGCGCTTGCTCATCGGATCCTTGATCGTCAGCGCCGTATAAATGGCGAAAACGACGGCCAAGGCGGCGATGCCTGCCATGATTGAGCCGACGATGTAAACGTCGAAACCAAGCAGTGTGGGGCCGGTTGCGGGATCCATTGCGCTTATCTTTCCCCGATCAGATTTCGAAGTTGACCATTTTGGCCATGATGAAGGCGCCGATGCTCATCCACACCAAGCCGCCGAGCCCGGTGACAATCAACCGGTCGTCTTCGAAGAACCCGCCGATGTAGGACGGATTGATCCACAGGATCATGCCGAAAACGATGAAGGGAAGCGCCCCGACGATATAGGCGGAAGCTTTGGATTCCGAGCTCATCGCCTTGATCTTGAGCTTCATCTGCGCGCGCTTGCGCAGCACGTCGGACAGGTTCGACAGCGTTTCGGCAAGATTGCCCCCCGTCTCACGCTGGATTGCCAGCGTGATGCAGAAAAAGTTGAACTCGGGAATGTCGAGCCGATCGGCGGTTTGCTGGAGTGCTTCCTCCATCGTCCGCCCGATCTTGATGCGCTCGACCACGCCCTTGAATTCCTCGCCGACCGGGCCGGGTACCTCCTGCGCCACCACGGCAAGCGTTTCGGTGACGGGAAGGCCGGAACGCAGGCCGCGCACCAGCAGTTCGATGGCATCGGGAAATTTGGCATTGAACTGGGCCGTGCGTTTCTTGATCGCACGCGAGACAATGAAATGCGGCAGGCCCGCGCCGACAAAGACACCGATGGCCAGCGCCAGACCGACAGAGCCGCTGCGCAGATACAGCAGGATGGCAGCGCCGATCCCGAGGCCGATCGAGGCGTAGGCATACTGGCTCAGCGTCCAACCCTTGCCCGTGCGGTCAAGCCGGTTAGCGAGGGCCTCTACGCGTGACGTCGATCCGGCAACCCGGTGCATCTTGGGGCGCCGGGCCGCGATGGCCTTCTTGAACTGCGATTCGACCTTGGCATCGGTGCTCTGCGAATGGCGATAGCGAAGCTGTTCGAGCCGCCGCTGGCTGGCCTTGCTCGCATTCGGTCCGGACAGCAGCATGTACCCGATCGCCAGTAGGGCAAAAACCCCGATGGTCAGCAGCGCGAGCTGGGTAATGTTCATGCTTGGTCTCCGTTTGCCTGCTGGCAGAACCGGGTTGGCCCCCGGGCGGCGTTATTGCGCGGGTTCTGCCACCGGGTCGGTCTTTTTCTTCGCGAGCAGCTGCTTGAAATCGAGTGCGCCGAGCAGCGATTTCTTCGCCCCCCCGCCATCGCTTTCGTCGAAGTCGCCTTCGGCCGCCCCGATAACCAGCGAGGCAAGCTGATTGATCGCGGCACTGGCTTTCGATCCGCCATTCGCGTCGACGAAGGTCTTTCCCAACTTGGCCGCATTGGTCGCCGCCTTCTGGTCGAACGGGATGGAGATATCGATCTTGCGTTCGATCGAGGCCTCGAAATCGGTCTTGCTGATCTCCGCCATGCCTGGCTGCACCTTGTTGGCGACGACGATGACCTGCGAATGCGGGGCGTTCGTTTTCAGCCAGGACAGGATCCGGATCGTGTCCCGTGCCGAGGCAAGCGACATCTCAGCCGCCAAGACGATCGCATTCACTTCATTGAGCAGATGCGGGAAATTGATCAGCATGTTGCGCGGCATGTCGAGCACGGTCATTTCGAACTGGTGCTTGAACTCTTCCTGCAGCTGCAGGAAGGCGGCGCCATCGGTCATCAGCGGCTGGTTGATCGGCGCTTCGGCCGACAGGATGGCGAGGTTCTCGTTCGCACGGATCATCGCGCGTTCGATGAACAGCCCGTCGATGCGGCCGGGATTGTCGATCGCGTCGGTAAGACCGCGGCCCGGTTCCAGGTCGAGCGTCAGCGCGCCGGTGCCGAAATGCACATCGAGATCGAGCAGTGCGGTCGGCATACGCTTCTCGGCCGAGAACAGCCATGCGAGCGAAGTGACCAGCGTCGAGGCACCAACTCCGCCGCGCGTGCCGATCACGGCGGTCGAAATATGGCGTTTGACGCCTTCGTCATCGCCCGCCTTGGGGGCCATGAACACTGCCTGCGCCTGAGTCAGCGAATCGCGCAGCATGTTGGCGGATAGCGGCTTGAGCAGGTAATCGTGGATCCCGCTGGCCAGCAGGTCGCGATAGAGCCGCACGTCGTTGACCTGGCCGATCGCGATGACCACCGTGCCGGGTTCGCAGACTTCGGCCAGTGCGTTGATGTCGTTGAGCGGATCGCCGCTTTCGGACAGGTCGACCATCAGGATGTTCGGGCTTGCCGAGACCGATAGCGACTGGATCGCGTTGCGCAGACCGCCCTTGTTGCATTTCTCGGGGGGCCAGCCGAGCTCGATCACGACCGGGCGCAGCACGTCGAGGGCGTTCTCGTCGCAGATATAGGCTGCAAAGGCATCGCGGTTGCCGGGCAGGCCCGATTTGAGTGAAGCGCTCATGGCTGCTTAGCCTCCTTCTGTGCTGCTGACTTCGGCAAGATCGCCAGTGCCGGTCGGTTCCTTGTCGCGGTAGGCCTTGATGGCTTTGGTCGAGGTCGTAACGATCGTCTCGCCAGTGCCCGCCTGCCCGCTGATCAGGTCTTCGGGATTGGCAACCATGGCTGCCAGATTGCCGTTCACGGCACATCCGTATCCCGGGTAGGTCGCGTTATATTCGTTGCCCTCGGCATTGGCCGACCAATTGGGACAGTCGGGAACGCTGGCCGTCGACCGGGTTATGACGATCCGCGCCTGTCCCGGGGCGACGTAACCGGCAGTCACTGGCGATCCATCGCTGACCAGCAAGCCGTGCCGCTCTGCCAGTGCGGCGAGGTCTTCCGAAACCGCCGGGTTGGCCGTGGGGTCGTCGAGCGAAATGCGATCGCCATACCCGAGGCCCATCGCGTCGAACCATCCTGCGATCCGCTGCTGTTCAGCCACCGGCAGGCCCTGGCCGCCGGTCTGGACATCGAGCGTGAAATTGGTGCGTTCGACGACCGGCTGGCGGGCGCTGTAAAGCGACTTGTTCTCGGTCGGGAAGCCGCCGCATGCGCCCAGCGCGAGGCCGAGCGATAGTGCGAGCGAGCCGGCGAACTTGCGTTTGATTGCATTGGCCATTCTACTCTTCCCCTTATTCGAAGCTGAAGCCGGGCTGCGCCGAAGCGCGGCGTGCCTCGCTCTCGCGCTTGGGTTGCTGTTCGCCGTCATCGGCGGGCAGGCCCTGCGATACCGACGGCGTGTCGGGCGTACTCTCGACAGCACGAGGCTTGGGCCGCTCGGCGCCGGTGACGCCATCGCTCTGCTGGAAACCCAGCAGGCGCTGGAACTCGGACGGCTTGCGGAAGCCGTCGGTCGGTAGCTTGATATCGTTGCCGTCGACCGGCTTCACCAGGTACGGCGTCACCACGATTACCAGCTCGGTCTCACCCTTGCGGTAGGTGGTCGAGCGGAACAGGTTGCCGAGGATCGGTATGTCACCGAGGCCGGGTGCCTTGTCGATCGTGTTGGTGGCCGAGTTCGACAGCAGCCCCGCGATCATGAAGCTTTGCCCCGACCCGAGTTCGATCGTGGTTTCGGCGCGGCGAGTGGTAAGTGCGGGGACCTCGAACCCGTTGAGCGTGATCGCCCCCTGGCTCGATAGCTCCGATACTTCGGGACGGACGCGCATCGAGATGCGGCCATTGGCGAGAACCGTCGGCGTATAGGCCAGGCTCACCCCGTAGTTCTTGTATTCGATCGTGGTCGTGCCAAGGCCCTGGGCGAGGGGAATCGGAAACTCTCCGCCCGCGAGGAATTCGGCAGTCTCGCCCGACAGGGCGGTCAGATTGGGCTGCGACAGCGTGGTGACGAGCCCCTGCGTTTCCGCAAGATCCAACGCGGCACCGATATCGAGACCGAGGAACTTGCCGAACGCGCCCAGCGTGCTGCCGGAGGAACCCTGATTGACGATGTTGTAGAGATCGCCCTCGAGGTCGCTCCCCACCGCAACCGGTCCGCCCGGCGAAACCTGCGTGAAGGGAGAGCGGCCCTGGCCGATCCCGAACTTGAAACCGCCGGTCGCATCCACGCTGGTGAGATTGACGCCCAGCGCGCGCACCACGCTGCGGCTGACCTCGGCAATGCGAACCTGCAGGTTGACCTGCAGCGGTGTCGCCATGCGCAGGCGGCTGATGACATTCGCGTCCGTACCGACATAGGCCTCGACGAGGCGCTGTGCTTCGGCGGCGTCTTCGGGCGCTGCGACCGTGCCGGTCAGCAGGATGACATTTGACCCCATGGTGGCGACCGATATCTTCGCCTGCGGCATGGCCATGGCGAGCAACTGGTCGATGCTGCCGATGTTCGAGCCCACGCGGATATTGGCGGACCAGATGATGTCGCCCGCCGCATTGCTGGCGTAGATCGTGGTTTCGCCGCCGGACTTGCCCATCACGAACAGCTGGCGCTGCGACTTGATCTGCACGTCGGCGATCTCTTCGTTGGCGACGAAGACGTCGGCCATGGTGCCGGGCACATTGACCAGTTCGCCGCGGCCGATCGACAGGACGACTTCCGATGTCGGGCGCACGACCGACTGCGCCGTCGCGACGCTTGTCGGTGCAGCTGCCAGCGGCGCGATCGCCAGGCTGGCCAGCAGCAGTTTGGATGTAAGACGACGTTTCATGGCTTGGCCCCCTGAATGGCGTACCTTGTTCTGTTTTCCGCTCATCGACCGCCCACCGGTACCTGCGTGGTTTCCTTGCCGCGCGTGACGCGGACCGTGGGGCCCGAATAGGTGAGCGCTTCGGGACCGGCGGTAGGCATTGCGGCCTGCTGCGGGGCGGTCGAGCCCTGCGGCGGAACCGTCCGGCGCTGGAAGCGCGAGACGTCGCCGCCCGTGACAAAACTTGCCTTGCCGTCGATCGGGCGCGACATCGCCTGGCGCAGGATGCGTTCTTCCTCTTCGGGCGTGGCGTCATCGGGGATCGTCACATCACCCGAAGCGATCGCGCGTTCGAGTTCGGTCTGGTTGTCGGCCAGCGAGCGCAGCGACAGGCTGAGCACGCCGATGGTCTGCGCGACGGCGACCTTTTCGGCGATCACCGGAGTGACTTCGAGCGTCACCGTGCGGAACTCCTTCACCACGGTCGAGCCGTCCTCGTTCTTTTCCGACACGGTTGACTGATCGGTGGCCAGAACGCGAAGGTTACGAAGAATGGTTTCCGATGCCTTCAGATTTGCGCCTTCGGTGCCATCGACCTCCTGCGTCAGGACCATGTCGACGCGGTCACCCGGGAAGACGAAGCCGGCCACGCCCGACTGGGCGGTCACGGGAACGGTGATGGCGCGCATGCCCGGTGCCAGAGCGGCGGCGAGGAAGCCGCGATCGCCCGGCGCGACCAGCGTGCCCTGCGTGACGGGTTCGCCGGCCGTGATCGGGTGGCGTACCACCGTGCCCAGCAGCTTGCTCATATCGGCTTCGCCGTCGAGGAAATAGGCGTCCTGGACCAGCTCTTCGGGCCACAGCTGGAAGCCGATTGCATCGGCCGTTATGATCGTGCCGACCGGCAGCGCGCGCTGGGCAACCAGGACCTTGGGGCCCTGCGCTTCGACCCGCGCCGCGGCATCGGCCTGCGGTGCGCTTGCGCCGGCGAACATGCTGCGCGCAATCAGCGCCGTACCAACCGCGATTACCAGCGCGGCGATCAGCAGAACCAGCTTCTTCCTATCCATGGCTGTCTAGCCCCCTAATTCGGCCCGCCGGTCAAAGGTGCGGGCAAGTATGGTTTCGTGCCTTACGGGCGAATTGGTTAAGAACGGGTTCTCAACCGCCTGCGACAGGCCCCGCCTGCGCCAGCAACTGTCCGCTGGCGACGATCCAGATGCCCGCGAGCGAGATCGCCGGGCCGTAGGGGACCCACAGGTCCCGTTCGTGCCGGCGAATGATCCGGATCGATCCGAACGTGACGATCAGCAGGACTGCGAACGGTGCTGCAACGAGCGCGATGGCGGCTGATGCGCTGCTGGCCGCAGCCGCGATCAGCGCTTCGGGCACTGGCAATTGCGGCCCGCCCAGGACCGCGCTCGCGAAGAGGGCCGCGATGAACGTTCCCACCAATAGCATTGCGGTATCGCGCGCCGGACGGGTCCTGATCGTGGTCGAATGCGCCACCCGCCACGCAGCGATCCCCATCGTCAGCACCCAGCCGAGCATCGCCATCGCGATCAGCAGCAAGGTAAATTGCGAGGGCGGGATCCACAGCGCCAGCGCGGTCAGCAGCTTTACGTCGCCGCCGCCCATCTGGCGAATGGCGAACAGCACGCAGCAGGTTGCGAAGACCAGCAGGGCCAGTCCGATCTGGAAGCCGATGCCGGGCCAGAGCGGCAATCCGATCGACAGCCAGTACAGCGGCGCACCAAGCGCAACGGTCAGCGTCAGCCGGTTGCTGATCGTCCGGTGCCTGAGGTCGGTCACGATTACCCAGAGCAGTGCGATTGCCAATCCGGCAAGCAATACGTAGGTGAAAATCTGGTTTTGCATGACGCTCCGCAAGCTCTGCTTCGGACGGCAGTGATAGCGCAGCGTGCTTACCAAAAAGTAACCATAGAGGAGGCCGCGGACACCGGCATGCCAGCGCCACAGGAAACCTTCGACCGCCGCGCCATTCCCGCGTCCGCGACCGAATCGCGTTTCGTCCTGCCCGATGGACATGCGATCAGGCGGATCGACTGGCCGGGATCGGGCGGCGGCAAACGGGGATCGATCCTGTTCCTTCCCGGGCGCGGCGACTTCTACGAAAAATATCTCGAAACGCTCGATCACTGGCATGGCGAAGGCTGGCGCGTGACCGCCGCCGACTGGCGCGGCCAGGCCGGTTCGGGGCGGCTCGGCGGCGACGAGGTGACCGGCCACGTCGCGGATTTCACCGACTGGACCACCGATCTCGCGCAGCTGTGGCGTGCGTGGAAGGAAGACACCCCCGGGCCGCATGTCCTGGCTGGGCATTCGATGGGCGGGCACCTGGTGATGCGCGCGTTGGTCGACGGCCAGGTCGATCCCGATGCGGCGGTCCTCAGCGCACCGATGATCGGCATGGCGGGGCCCCCGCTGCCGCTGGGCCTGCTGCACACGGTGGCGCGCTTGATGACGCGGATCGGCGATCCCCGGCGCCAGGCCTGGAAATGGAGCGAGAAACCGGGCGAAATGCCGGCTGACCGCAACGCCCTGCTGACCCATGACGGCGGGCGCTATGCCGACGAGCTATGGTGGCGCGAACAGCGCCCCGAACTGGTCATGGGCCCCGGCAGCTGGGGCTGGGTCGAACGGGCCTATGCCTCGGTGCGGCACCTTGCCCGCAAGGGCATGCTCGAAACGGTCCGCGTGCCGGTGCTGGTGCTGAGCACTGCAGCGGACCGGCTGGTGAGCCATGCCGCCGCGGTCCGCGCGGCCGAGCGCTTGCCGCAGGGCGAACTGATCGCCTTCGGCGACGAGGCGCGCCATGAGATCCTGCGCGAGGTTGATCCGGTGCGGGCGCGGGCGCTGGCCGGGATCGCCGAATTCCTCGACCGCGTCGCGCCGGCGGGGGCAAGGCCATGACCGCCGATTTCGCGATCGTCGGCGCCGGCATTGCGGGTGCCAGCCTGGCCGCCGAACTGGCCGAGGGCGGCGCCAGCGTGCTGGTGCTCGAGGCGGAGGATGAACCCGGCTACCACGCGACCGGACGATCCGCCGCATTCTGGGAGGAATGCTATGGCGGGCCCGAGATCGTGCCGCTGACGCTGGCATCGGGGCCGTTCCTGCGCGACGGCGGTTTCCTGCATCAGCGCGGCGCCCTCTACATCGCGCGCGAGGGCGACGAGGAACTGGTGACCGACTTCATGCAGCGTTTCGTCCCGACCGGTGCGACGATCCAGCACCTGGGACGCGCCGACCTGCAGAAGCGGCTTCCCGGAGTCCGTCACGAATGGTCCGATGCGATCTGGGAGCCGGTCTGCGCCGATATCGACGTGGCTGCACTGCACGCGCATTATCTGGCGCGCATGCGTGCCGCCGGGGCGCAGCTGGAATGCCGTGCACGGGTGTCGGGGCTCAAACGCGACGGCGGACGCTGGGAGATCGCGACCGACCGCGGCGCCGCCCACCATGCAGCGACCATCGTCAACGCCGCCGGCGCCTGGGCCGACGAGCTGGCGGCGATGGCAGGTGCGCAGCCCGCCGGGATCGAACCCTATCGCCGCACGGTGGCACAGCTGCGGATCGATCCGCCCGTGTCGAACGATCTTCCGCTGGTGCTCGACATTCGCGGCCGGTTCTATTTCAAGCCCGAATCCGGGCGTCTGTGGGTCAGCCCGCACGACGAAGTGC
>Ga0208560_1000099_pt1 | contig 10870 bp, 4 predicted proteins | sample Virmet3827_250_FD_185742 | JGI IMG/M metagenome (GOLD analysis project Ga0208560, IMG submission 185742) | Marine viral communities from the Southern Atlantic ocean transect to study dissolved organic matter and carbon cycling - metaG 3827_250... | ecosystem: Environmental > Aquatic > Marine >...
TTGTTATTGCCCTCGTAAAGCAATATAATTCATGTAATATTCTAACTGAGAGAGTAGATATTATTACAAAGATAGAAGAACTTTGCAATCCTGCAAAGAAAATCGAATTTAATTCTGATGGAAGATTTGAATTTGATGGGAATTCTGCAATGTACCTTAAAGGTACAAGCGATCCTATACCAGAGTTTCTTGCAAAGAAATTGCTTGAATACATTGACAAAGGGCTCAATATAGAGGCTTTGGTTAACTTCTGGAAGAACACACTACTTAATCCTGATAAAGGCGTTAGACAGCAGTTATTTGGCTTTCTAGAGCATAATGGGCACCCAATCACTGACAAAGGTTATTTCTTAGCTTATAAAGCAGTGAAAGTTGCTCGTAAGTATGACGCTGAAACAGGAGAAGAGGTGATTAGTGTGAGCTATGATGAAGACACAGGAGATAGAATTGAAGAAAAGCTTACACAAGCTATGTCCTTCAAACCTTATCACTCTGGTTCTCATGGTATGACAGTTAAAGTAGGCACTCCTATTACAATGCCAAGAGAAGAATGTGATTCTGATCCTGATGTAACTTGTTCTGCAGGTTTACATGTAGGCTCTATGGAGTATGTTCACGATTTTGGGTATAGTGATGGGGTTATACTTGAAGTACTAGTGAGTCCTCGCAATGTTGTAGCAGTCCCAAGGGATTACAACAATACAAAAATGCGGACTTGTGAATACTACCCTATCGCCATTACAAATGGTGAGAATGAAAATATCTATTTAGAATCTGATTATACTGCTCATGACCATTTAGCTATGGCTCAAGACATTGTTGAGTATGAAGAATCTAAAAAGGATATTATTCAGGAAATTGAAAATGAACTAGCAGAGCGAAGAGCTGTTGCTGGCAGCATTATACAGTAATTAATCTACTTCACAAAGTTTGTGTTGGATTGATTGTGTGTTGCTGTCTTTGTGGAGTATTAATTAGAGGGGGACGAAAGTCCCCCTTTTTTTAATCCCACACAAAATATAAGTATATAAACCCAAGATGTATTTGAAATTCATTATACGCATATTCATCTGTAGGAGAATAATATTTAACCCCTAATAAATATCCTGGTATAAGACGAATTCCTATATCCATTAGTCTGTAGATGCTATAAAGTATTCAATTTGACATGTTGCAGTGTCTGCATCTGCCCATATAGAGTCTATATTTGCTAATGTGTAACTACTATTTAAAGCCGTATCACCATCTTCATGTGCGTCCATTACTGAATTACCAAGTATAAAATGGTCTTCTGGCTCTAATTTTATAAAGTATTCTGCATCTGATTGTTGTATTCTTAATACAACAAAATTAGACGCATCTAAATTTGTAATACGTAAATATTTTACTGTACCGTCCTTAAATGTACCCGCCCCATTAGCAGCTCCAAATTTAAGGATTGCAGCTTCAGTTGTAGTTACATCCATAATACGATGATCTACTTCATTTACAGTTATAGTTTGTACGTTTGTTGTCCCACGGTCTGTACTACCGTCTCCTAGTGTAACTGCTTCAGTTACTGTTACTGTCAGTGTTGCCATTATCTATTATTGTATAAATTTGTATTAATCCTAAAAAAATCTGTATTTCATAATACGGAGCATACTCCTCTGGTTGAAAATGTCTAATTCCAAATACTAAGCCCTTAGCCCATCCTATTCCAAATTCTATTGTCATTATTTCATCGGTTTATATAAGAAACCTAAAGCCTCGTCAAGTTTTCTTCCTGTTTGATACCATATCGGTACAAGATCTCTAAACTCTTTTGCTAATTTCATTTGTCCTTTACGCTTACCTTGCTCGTATCTTTCAAACTCACCCCCTGCGCTAACAGATAGTACATCTGAACCCAGCTGTTGAAATACTTCCATACCGCTTTGTATCAAACTCATAGATGCTGCGGGGGATTTTAATATCCTAAGAGTCTCCATAGGGTTTACATAGAATGTTAATTCCGAATACAGTCTTCTTGTGTAGAAAGCCCCTAACATTAAAGCATACTTTTTCTTTTCATCTGGCTCATCTTGGGCTGCTCCGTAAAGTAATCCTGATACTAAAACAGATATTATAACTGTTGTTGTTTCAGCGATAGTCTTTTTAATATTGGCTTTTTCTCTAACAGTTAATTGACTCCAATTGTCTGAAGTCATTTCTAGTGAGAAGTTTTTATAGTCTCGTAGTAACTGCGCTACAAATCTAGTTGTGGTTACGTATGTACCTTCATCTAGGTCCTGTATTTCTCTATTGTAATACAAGTCTTCAGCTGTCAATGCATCATTAGGTATTGTAGCTGTACTTAGCCCACGGTATCTTCTACGGATACCCGGTTCTAACCACTTTCTAAGCATAAATGCAAGTTTACCTGCAGCATGTCTTTGTGCTAAAGACTGGTTATTACTATCATAGTTACCGTTTAGTCTACGGTTGAGGTGGTTTAAATATCTTTTTATCTCTTTTTCTGCGTTAAAAATATTTTCACTTCCATCTTTATTTATTAAAGATATTTCTAAACCACTCTTAAGTTCAAAAATTCCTTTTTTATCTACAGCTGATGATAATTCTAATCTAGCTGCTTTCTTTTTATCTTTTACTACTTTGTAGGCCTCATGCAAACTCATTGCTTTATCTCTAGAGTCTACAACTTCCCCCTTTTTATTTATATACTTACCGTCTCTATTCTTAAGTTTTATTCCTTGTAAGAAAGAATACATTAACGTGTTCTGTATATAGTGTTCCGCCATACTCGTTATAAAGTGTAGAGTACTTGTCTCCATTAATTGGCTAGCTTTAGTTGCGCCTGAAAACTTTTTAGCTACAGCACTAAAATCTTGGGTAGATTCAAATATTTCAGATAATAGTTGTGTTTTAGAAGAAGGGGTAATTTTACCTACATCTCCCATTATATTAATCATATCTGCGCTATACAGGAGCTCTGCTTTAGCTACATCTTTTTTACCAAAGTCTACACCTCCTACAGATTCTATAAACGTCATTGTTTTACCTTGAAATATAGAAGCCCCTGCAGAGAAGAAGTTACCTATTAAGAATAAGTTACCAGTATACTTCATTAGAGATCCTGCAAGTTTATTTGTAAACACATCTCCTAAAGCTTTTACACCGTAGAGCCTGTCCTCTATTAAACTAGTTAAGGCTTTGTAAGAGTTAGATTGATCTCCAGGCACTGTTGCAGGTGTACTATCTTTAAACCCTAGTTTTGCAGCAATCTTAGTTTTACCCAAGAAAGTTCTTTGCACTGCTTTTCTTGTAGCTAAAGATTCCCTAAACACTTCTAGTGTCGGTAGAGCTTTATATTTTTCTGCATAGTTAGTAGATCCCCAATAGTCCATTAAATAAATACTTAACAAATCGAATGATTGAGACTTGTCAGTTACCTTATCATAGTCTCTAAAATATTTAGGTATTGTTTTTAATTCTTTACTATCTTCATCTACTAATACTTTTATCTGGCGCTTCATAGTATTCCAAAAACTCACCTCTACATCATCAGGGTTTTCTTTATGCAGCTCGACCTCACTTGCTCTAACTGTTACAATATCTTTGAACCCGGTTCCTATCCAGTGCATCATCCCGTTTTCAAATGCATTTTCTAATCCTGTCTTCTCTATAGCAGGTAGTTTAAGTCTTGCGGGGTGACCAAGATAGTTCTCATCTCTCTTCTCAACTAAGTTTCTTAAGAATTGATACATATCATACTTAGCTTCTCCCGCATTATTTTTATTAGCAAAGTATTCATACTTAGGATTTATCCATTTAGCTTTAGGTATATAACCATCTACAGTTTTTACTTCATTAATACGTTGCCAGTAGTTAAACTCTTGTTTAGCCTTTTTATATTCAGCACTGTCCTCTCCAAATTGATCTTCTGCTATTTTCATAGCATCTGCTTTTTCTTTTCTTTGATCGTAGTACTCAGGCTTGTATTTTCCTAACAAGTATCTAGCAACTCTACCGTCTTCATATTTACTAAGAAGATCGCCATAAAGCGTTTCCATATTTTTAGTATTTCTACCTTGCTTATACCTTTCAAATAAATCGTAAGCCTCTTTAGTTTTATTAATAGTCTCACGCATTACATTGTAATCTGCAGAGTCTAATATTTCTACAGCTATTTGTATGATGTCATCTGTAAGATCTCTGGGGTTACCAAACAACGCATCCATAAAGCCAATATCTTGAACTTTATTAATAAGTATGTTTTTAATATATGCTTTCTCGCTTTCTTTTATAGATTCGGATTCTTGACCCATTCTATCTTTTATAAAATCTTCTAAAGCTTGTTGGTAATCTTCTTTGGTAGCTCCTGGATTAGCTCGCATCCAAGCACTCTTCTTTTCAAACGCTCTTCTAAATTTCTTTTCTGCTAGCTTGTGTTGCTTTCCTGGCAGCTCTCCCCAAGTATCCCCAATCCTATCTACGTACCCTTCAACTAATCTTTTTCTTGTGCCTGCAATACGTGAAGTTAAGTCCGAATATTTGATACCTTTTTTGTCAAGATATTTTTTTACTTCAGGACTTTTATTATCAATTACATAAATTACATCCTCAATTGCGTTAAAATATTTAAACTTACGCAAGTTTTCATAATACGCTGTAACCCCTAATTGCAAGGTGTCCATAGCTGTATTTACATTATTAAGTAAGACATCCACTTCTTGTATGTAACTTGCAATCCCGGCCTCAGTTGTTTTAGTGTTTAAGTCTTGTAGTATTTTTTCTAATTGATTTTTAAGTCTTTCTTTAGCTCTACGTCTAACGTCATCAGACTTTTTCTTCATTGTACCCTGCTCAAAACTAGTTTGTAGTTCTACAGCATCTTTAGCTACGTTATTGTAAGCTATCTGAGTTTTCTTTAGTATTAACTTTCTAACTTCTTCTGCATTCTGAGGAGTAAAAGTATCTACATAATCTATATAAGAAGAGGGTAATGCATCCTTAGACGTAATACCTTTTCTTTTAAAATGATCTTCTATAGCTTCTAGTGTAGGATAGCCATCTTTTATCTTAGTAGTATCTTTGGTCTGTCCTTTTGTAAAATCACCGAATTCTCTAGTAAATGCAGGCGTATGAATGTACTCATAGATACCGTCTGCAATTTGCTTACCCTCTACAGGGTTAAACTTTTTACTATACTCCTTGGTTAAATCTTCTTTTATAGTACAACTCATTACTTACATTTATTAATTTCACTAGCATTGTCATATTTCACTTCAGGGTAACCTCTCTCAATCAATAATCTTGATTGTACAAGCTTTTCCATTGCCGGGCTTATAGTTACCTGGTTACCAACAAATATACTATTTACATCTGACACTCCAAACTTATATTCCACAACTCTAAATCCATCCTCACCTTTAAATCCTAAAGTATTGATTCTTTTATATAGATTTCTGTTTCCTTTTGCAGTTGCCACTGCTCCTTCTAACCTATAGAGCCCTAGTTTATTGTTTGACACTCTTGTTATATAAGGATCATTTTGTTTAGGCTTTCTAAAGAATCCTTCAGCCTCATCCACGCCTTCTATCTTAATTACTTTTCTAGCTTTTGGAGCTAATGCTGAGTTTGTATATTCATGTTGAACAATTTGTTCTAATCCCATGTTTATCATAGCAGGGTTCTCACTCTTCATATACTGAACAGTATCATTAAACTCTGACTCTACATTCCATAACGCAGGGATTAATTGGTGGAAAGTTTGTATACCTCTTCTAAATCCAGACGAGTGATAAGCGTAGGCTGCTAGTTTATTAGCAAACTGTTTTACACTTTCGTCTTTAGAATTAAGCATGTCTTCCCATTCCTGCTTTGCCAGATCTATAGTATCCGGTGGCATATGCTTGGTGTTTGCTATATACAGCTGACTAGGCATACTATACTGTCCTTCTGGATTTCTAGTGTATTTGTATTTCAAAATTGTATTTAAAAGTATGCTGTCGGGAAGTTTCTTTTGCATATCTAAGAACTCTCCCACTAAAGACTTTTTACTATTAGTGTCAAATAGCAAATCTTCTATACTGCTTTCAAATAAGTGATCAGAATACATGTAAGAGTACATAGCATCCTCTATTTGTCTTCTAGTTCTATAGTTGTGTTTATAGTAATCTCCCAGTAAATTTTCTATCTGGCCGTTAAGTGCATCAAAGTTTCCCGATAAAAATCTATCAAAAAATAAATTCGTAAACAATTCGGGGCCATTTTCAAGATACTTACCAAGCATAGTACCTTCGTTAAACTTAGAGTCAAAGTTTCCAATCACTTGATCTTTGTCGTCGTTTATACTATCTATTATATCTAGCTTTAGTGTAGCATCTAGTAAATCCTGTCCTACTCCTTCAGTATGAACTTTGGATGCTAAGTTTTGTTGGTATAACTTATCTCCATATTCATGTAAGAATGCAAAGTAATTTAAAACTTCTTGTCTGAACCCAGGCTCAACCTCTTGAGTGGGGTCTATAGCTTTCAATAAGTTATCTAAAGTTAAATTCTCTGTTGGTAAGCTTGGAAGAGCACCTAAGTTTTTTAAGACACTACTTTCGCTTACAAGTCTATAAGGGTTTAGTAACCTAGATTTACCTAAAGCAGCTTTCTTTGCATACTCTACAATAACAGGTTGTTTTATAAATGCGTTTATAAATTTAGGATCTATACCTGCACGCAGCATTAAGAATCCTACATTCATTGTAGATTTTACAAAGTTTATCTTAGTAATATATGGGTCCTTTTCTATATCTACAAATGCGTTCATATAACCAGACATGATTTCAGATATTAGATCTCCATCTATCCTATCAGTGCTGTATAGTATAGTTCTTCTTGTATCTCCAATTACAGAAGACTTACCCATACCAATATATGGCACATTTAACTTCGCCCCCTGCCCCATTACGTTGTCAATGGTATTGTTAGCTGTTGCCCCCACACCGGCTGCACCTGCAGAGAATCTTTTCTTAAGCTCTTGTTGGAATTCACCTGTAAATAACTTTAGACCGTCAAACTGATCTTGTTCCCCGGCTAACTCTATTAACTTATATGCATCATCTTTTAGTTTTTGCGTATCAATAGACTTTATTATTCTTGGGTATTGTTCTGCAGTTTCAAATAACTGCTTGTACAATTGAATTCTTTTATTCTCTAAAGATTTCTTACTATCTCCTTCAGGGTCTACTAGCTCTAGTGTACCAGTCTCTTTGTTGTACGATACGTTAGGCATCAACATAAATAATTTATCAATATCGAAGTCACTCCCTGTCTTTGCAGTCATTTCTTCATATACAACTACTGTATCTCCAGCTTCTTTAGGTAAGATACCTGCAATGTTTAGCACATCTGTAGACGCCAAAGACTGGTTAGGTATACGATACCCTACTACAGTTAGCACGTCTTTACCTATACGCTGTTTAAGTTCTTGGTCAGACATGTTTTCGTGTCCAGGAATCTGCTCGATGTAAGAGTATGGTATAAATATATCTCCAATCTCTAGCTTACCATCTACTATTCTAGGCGGTTTTAGATTACCATCTTTTAAGTATCTAATTCTAGATCTCGTAGCTTCATCTAGTCCTATTAATCCTGTTGGTTTTTGGAACAATCCAAAAGAACTTATCTGAACCATGTTAGCTCCAGTAGCGTCGTAAGTTACAGTTGCTTTAGTAAGCTCGTTTGCTAGAGTGTTTAAGATTTTTCTTCTAGATTGGAATATAGCATCAAACTCAAGGCCGCTCTCTAATCCTTCAATTAAAGTTTTATCCGGGAAGCTTTGTTTAGACAATACATCTATAAGAGCTTTTCTAAACTCTTCTTCGTTTATATCTAAATCTTCGTTTATACCGTATTTAGTTAGAAACTCACTCTTACCTAAGTCAGATATTTTACTTTCTAGTATTTCTAATTCCTTCTTCCACTCAAATGCAGGTCTACCTCCAACAATAGCTTTGTCATTAATATCAGCTAGTATATTTATCTTAAGCTGAGAACCCAGTGTAACTGGCTTTATACCTTTAGTAGGAATCTCTTGTTGCTTACCATATAGTAAGTGAGATTTCTCTACCGGGTTTAATATAAACTCATTTAGTATCTCACCCTCGTTGTCATCTATCTTAGTTCTTAATCCTGCCCCTACCTTTATAGCAGATTCCACAGACACAGATATACCTATATCGGCTCCTGTTCCTTCTTTATAGATCTGCTCTTCTTCTATCATCTGATCGTAAAGAGTTTTAAGTCCCGCGTCGTTTACTAGCCCAGGCCATAAAACTACCTCTGCAGTCTTCTCTCTGTATGGTACGTTCATACCGTTCTTTAATTCTGTACCACGGGACGCACTTTTACGAGGAGTTAGTTTTAGTATATCAGATACCTGCATCTCGCCTTTCATCATTCTATTGTATGCGGCTTCTACTTCAGGCGTCCATTCACCAAAACCTTTCATTCTTTGCTTTTGTAGCTCAGGACTAATCCATGTAGTTGCATCAGAGAGATCTACATTATCGTAGCCCTCTATATTTTGTAGATACTTTGACGGGGCAAATATATCATTTACTGTTGCTTGTAAATATGTGGGATTAACCTCGCCTTTTATAAATCTCATAGGTACTACAGAAGTAGTGTACAGGTTAGCTCTTTTTACAAAGTCTTCTATATTTTTATAGAACTTAATATCTCCTACAAATAGTTTTGTAGACTCAACGTTTGCTACTATATTAGAAAATACGTAGTCAGACATAACTCTACCTATAGCTAGAGATCCTAGATTTTTAAACCTATCAGTTTTTAAAATATTAGTTGGCAGCTCTCTATTTGCTAAGTTTCTTTCTATAAGTTTATATTCTGTAGCTTGCTGTATTTGAGATACTGCGTATTTTTCAAACTGCGCTTTTATCAAGTTTGTCACCGCTTCATTCTCGCCTATCATTTTAGAGTTATATACAGGCTTTCCTTTGTTGGTGTAAAATCCTTTTGCTATTTCATTACCAAAACTTAGTTCCGGGAACAAAATATGTTTAAATGCATTACCAGTGGGCTTGCCTTGGGAGTCTCTTTCATTACCGTTCTTATCGTAGTGATAAAATAGTATTTGATCTTCTTTGGCTATCCTTTCTTCAAAGACTTGTCTGTATGCAGTCTCCATAGATGCAAACTCGTCCTCTATATACCCTCTAAATGTTTCTATAACATTATTGTTTCCATTTTCATCTGTCGTATACTCGAAGTTATATTTCTTTCCGTTGAAAGTTATATTTACCCCACTGTTTTCGTAGTCAAATCCAGATAATGTGTATAGTGTTTTAGAGTTACCAGGTGTCATTAGTATGTGCTCACCGCTCATAACTCTAGCAATCCTGTCTGCTAATTGATCAGGGTCCTGCAAATCAAAATACTTTCTACCTTCGTAGCTATCTTTTTGTTTCATTTGCATAAACACAGATCTGTCAATCTTTGCTCCTTGTAGAAGTTGATTGATCCATTTAGAGTTTACGTTGTAAGGAACCTTTGCTAGTGCCTCTAAGTATCCACTATCTTCTTTTTCGATAGTATCTAAAGCCTGCGCCATCCAGCTGTAGTTACCAAAGCCCCAATACATATCTCCTTGTGGGCCCAAAGTACTGTTGTCAGTGTAGTCTAGTCTGAACTCTTCTTCTTGTTTAGCTAAAGTCAGTACGCTTTTCTCGTTCTTTATAGGTAAATCAGTGTCTGCTAGACGAATAACATCTTTACGTTGTTTTTCTCTTTCTTTATACCTATTTATTATGCCAGGAATCTCTTTTGTAAATACAAACCCGATACCAGTTTCAGTGGCTCCTAAGAAGTCGTAGATAGCTTTCTTACTACTGTAGTTTTTTGTTATAGTTTTATCTGATATGGTTATACCAACATAATCCAATAACTTCTTAAATTCTTTTTGTACCTGAGCTAGACTAGCGTCAGAACGATCTCTTGCATTTTGTACTAGTGCTTTATATTTGCCTTTAGCTTGTGCTGCATACTCCTCGTTTAAAATAATGTTTGCATTTTTATTGAATGTAAACAGCTTAGATTTAAACGATTCGGTCCACTCAGATCTTATTATTTCAAAACCTTGTTGAGAAGATGGCATACCAACTCTAAACTCTTTTGTGCCTATACCTCCTTCATATAAAGTTTGTGTATAGGTTATTTTTTCTAAAGCTAAACCATTTACAAATCTAGTTTTAACATACTCAGGAGCATTGTTTAGTTTTGCAGTTAGCTGTGACAAGTAAGGAAAATCTACTGTAAGTTCATTTAGCTTATCAATGTATACATCATATACATCTATAACCCCATCTTTAGTTTTGTAAGGAACTACCCCAGACAACTCTCTAAGAAGTAAATTAAATGTACCGGTAAAACTTGCAGGCATTGGTTGTCTTAATGTGGCATCTCTTTTGCTAGTATCCATTAAAGACTTTATCATAAGCTTAAGACTTACAGAAGCGCTGTCCTTTGGGGAGGTAAAGTATCTTTCTTTTATATTTAAAGGATTAGTTCTATCTCCTTCTGCAACTTCATCTTCTATAAGACCGTCAGCTTTTAATCTGTTTCTTAAGAGTTCTAAAAACTTAGACTTAGTATTGTATAGCCCTATCTTTTTATCTAAAAGATCTTCTTCCAGAATAGACAGTACTTTTAAAGTCTCTATATCATCTATTTTAATATAAGAGTTTTTTAGTCCTTCTATAATTTTCTTTACATCTTTAAGATCTATTTTTTCAGCAGCTTCTATATTATCTGTTTTTCTTAATAGATATGCATATGTAAAGTTTGCAATATCGTTTACCTGCCTAGTTGTAAGCCC
>Ga0208560_1000101_pt1 | contig 10828 bp, 17 predicted proteins | sample Virmet3827_250_FD_185742 | JGI IMG/M metagenome (GOLD analysis project Ga0208560, IMG submission 185742) | Marine viral communities from the Southern Atlantic ocean transect to study dissolved organic matter and carbon cycling - metaG 3827_250... | ecosystem: Environmental > Aquatic > Marine >...
TTTATCGGGAATAGCCATGTCTTGCATGATATTATCTTGTGCTGATTCTTCCACATCATATAGCTTCATCTTAGCACGATCAATACCAATTACAAAACGTTTATACTTAGTCGGATCATTATAACGATTCTTTAATTGTTTCACCATGATCTGATTAAGCTCTTCTAGCTCTTCTGTTGAAATAAGAGCAAACATTAGATCAGCCGTTGCCGGCAAACCAAATGATTCGGATGTATCTTCAAGACCAACATCAGTGTTACTATAACCTGAACGAGTTGTTTGAGTAGCACTCATAATAGGTACATCAAATTCAACTGCAAGACCACGTAGTTCTTCGGCAATCGATTTGATGATTGTATAACTGTTTGCTGCTGTATTCTTTACTCTTGAAGATGCACAAATGTTTAGATAATCAACGAATATCATATCAGGTACAAAGTTCTTTTTCAACTTTAATTCATTAAGCAGTGCACGGAAGTGACCAACATGTGCTGCACCTGTAGGATATTGTTTGACGATTAGTTTACCAATAGAACCCTTTGCGATCTTTTTAATCTTTTCATCAAAGACATTCTTTGGTAACTCAGTTAGTTGTTGAATAGGTAGATCCATTAGATTAGCATCGATACGTTCTGCAATACGTTCTTCAGCCATTTCCATTGTAATATACAATACGTTCTTACCTTCACTCAATGCAGATGAACTCATATGACACATAAACAAAGACTTACCTACACCAGTACCAGCCAGAGCGATATTCAGTGTTTTGTTTGGTAAGCCGCCTTTCGTCATCTTATTGAATATATCAAGATCGAATGGAATCTTTTCCTCTTCATTATTATAGAACTCATATCGCGAATCAGCATCATTAATATAGTCATGACCAATTGCCTGATCAAAGGAAACACCAAGAGCTTCCTGTAGTATTTCGGGTATTGCACCCTCTGTCACCTCTTGGTTTTTTCCATCAATGATTTGAATGGAGTTCATGATAGCACCATAGATTGCTTTATCACGACACCATTTCTCTGATTCACGTATGAGGTATTCAGTATCAATATCAGATTTAACTGCAATTTCTTGAATTAAATCATACGATCGAGTAAGTGTTTCATCAGGAGCTGAAACCTTTTCAATTTCAATCTCCAACACTCGACTTGTAGGAAGCTTATTATGATCACGAACAAAGTCTGTAATCAGATCAAATACAATCTTATGTTCGCCATCAAAATAATCTTTCTTTAGATACGGTACTACCCTACGACAAAAATCTTCATTATTAAGAAGATGATTGAGTATATGTGTTGGGATTTCATTCTTCAACTTGTGAACTACCTTCTAAGTCATCTTTACTTTCTATAATATGTGCCAATATATCGCCTAAACGATTTTTAAACTTTTCTGATGATCTAAGTTCATCTGGTTGAAAATCAGCAGCATCGTTAATATTATATTGAAACTGAAGAGTGGCAATATCAGAATCTTTATTTTCTCTAATAGAAACTTTACCGTATGTTACAATCACATCCTTCCATTCACCTGTAGTTAATTTGATTCCATACAGGTCTGAGTTAGGATTTTCAACAAAACCATAATCATTTTCTGTTATACCATTATAACTCATTTACTTCCTCTTGTACACTGTTTTTTTCGTTAGCTTGCTTAGCACCAATTTGATATCTTTCAATCAAATGATCTTTAAAGTCAGTACCTTTGAAAATAGGTTCCCAGAACTCAGCTTTTAGAGTTTCCTTTTCTCTAACTTTTGGCTGCACCAATTCGCCGGTATCACGATCAACCCGACAATACCAGCCGTTACTAGGTTTAGCAACATAGCCACCGTCAAGAGCAACATCAAGCAAACCTGAATAACTCTCAATACCGCCGTCCCAAGAAACTGAGATAGGCACTTTAGATTTTTCTTTAACAAACCTTGATTTCTCCACGTTAATTACAAAGTCATAACCAGTAACTTCTGTACCAGTTTTGTTTTGGCGACGACCTAGAATCCAGATATTATCTGCTGAATAGTAGATACCTGTACCGCCTGATACAACTGCTTTCGGGAATAGACCCATTTCTTGATATGTGTGGTTAATTGCAAGCAATGGAATATTCTTCATTGTAAGGTACGGTGTTACCATACGGAATAAACCTTTAAGTGCTTTAGCTCGTGACATATCAGCAACTGATTTTTCATTTAGTGCATCTTCCAACTCTTTCTTAGATGCAAGGTTACCGATAGAATCGATAACAACAATAACATGATCTTTACGTTCAATGTTATCAAGCTGGCCAACAAGATCAAACTTTAGTTGTTCTACATCTGTGATTGGTGTATGCAATACTCTACTTGTATCGATACCAAATGTTTCGAAGTATGATTGTGGTGAACCAAACTCTGAATCATAGAATAGCAAAACAGCATCATCATGTTTCTTTAGATATGCTGCAGCCATTAACAATGCAAACGATGTTTTAAAGTGTTTTGATGGACCTGCCAATACAGTAAGACCTGATGATAGACCACCATCTGGATCACCGGAAAGAGCAACATTAATCATTGGTACATCAGTTGGTGCTTGCTCTTTTTTAGAAAAGAATATACTCTTATCAAGTACTTGTGTTTCCTTGATTTTAGAGTTCTTCTTTAATCTATCCATTATACTCATATTAGTACTTCCTATTTTTTCTTGAATAAATCGAGTTTTCAGCATTTAGCTTACTTTGACGTTTTAAAGCTTCTTTACGCTTACGCTTGCGTTTAGCTGTCGGCTTTTCGTAAAATTCTTTTTCTCGTACTTTCTGCAGAATACCTGCTTCATCGACGAGTTTACCGAATTTACGTAGAGCTACATCAAACGGCATAGGCTTCTTGCTTTTGTTTTTATGTAATACTACCTTTGGCATTTTGATTCTCTTTCTTTATCGTTGTGGGTTTATAATTCAATGTATATTATATCATAAAACTATCTAATTGTACACAGTTTTTTTCGTAGTCATAAGTTCGTTTCTTATTATCTTCTACTAGAAACTTAGTATCAATTGATTCTACACTGCTGCCTTCAAGCCACTTTTTAATCATACGTGCTGGATGTTCTGCCGTAGTAACAGGAACATTCTGACATATATGATTCAAATTAGCTTTAGGGTTAATCAAATTGAAGTCATCTGGAAGCTTCATAATTGACATTGCTTCTCGTACAGTTAGATATCGGTCTTCGTCTGGGTGACATAGATTTGTAGGGAAGTGACCAACAAAAGCACCGATATAATCTTTCGGTATCTCTGTTGTCTTACGCATAATGTTACCGCCAGCTTTTAGTTTATGATACTTACGATCACACTTAGCAGCTTCATTATCATATCCGTTTTCACGCATCCATTGAGCAACTACTCTATAATTAGTATGCTTCTCTATTTCATCCATTGGATTTGTAGTTCTTTCTATCTTATCTTGAAACTCTGAATGTGTAATACCGCCTTCGATTACTTCAAGTACATATCGATAGTACGGATTTTCAGATGGTTTCCTTTCATTAGTTAATACATTCATTGGATCATCATCACGTCTTTCAATTGATCGTATATGATCTTCGATACGAGTGTGCGGATTCGAGACGTAACCAAGGAGTGGCACCTGTGTTCCTTTCCAAAAAAAGTAGAAAGTTCTGTCTCGAACTTGCGATAAACCATGTAATATGCTCTTAGTTTTATATATAGAAAATGTATATCCATACTGCTCACCAATCTTACGCAATCTTCTTACAGTTGGTTCACCCATCTTAGATGCAAGTCGTGGAGCATTCTCTCCCCAAAATACTTTAGGTTTAATATTACCAAGTACATATTCCGCTGATTCAATCATCCAATCATTTGTAGAACTATTAGCATTAGCTTGTGGAGATAACGAAGAAAGACCAGCACATGGACATACTGTATTAACTACATCAACATAATCTATTTTACCGTTACCTTCATCAATTACATGATACGGTACTTCATTATTATAGTAATTCAATAGCTGTGAATCATTTGCATTAAATGCAGAATATGATAAAATGTACTCGGGTCTTTTACCGAATACATTCTCCATTGCAATTGTTTCTCCACCAATCAGCGGAACTATACTTGCATATTTCATTTTGTTTTTCCCTTGATATATTCTTCGATATCATATTTTGGCGTCCAGCCTAGAGCTAACATATCAGTAATATCTGCAGTATTATCATGAGCTTCGCATTCATCACCTTCACGAGTCGGTATATCTGGATATCCTGCAAGTGGACCAAGATCAGAAACAACTACACCATTACCTGTACCAATATCGTAAGCTGGTTTTAGAAGCCATGCATTATGTTCCATGAGTAATATCATAGCATCTACTACATCATCAACATGCACAAAATCACGAATATGATTTGTGAGATAGCTTACTCTACCTTCGATTAATCGACCGATCAACATTTCATCTCGAGCACCTTCACCATAGACAGTTGTAAATCGTAATCCTACTTGATTTGGGAAAGCTGTTTCTTCATTTACTTTCTTGCTCATTCCGTATGGCGATAGTTGCCAATCATGTATACAAGATGATGAAGCATATAGTAATGGTATATCATAAAAATCACAAAACTTTTGAATCTCAGTTGTTCTTTCTACGTTGTTATCCCAATACTTCTGAGGTTCATTAATGCTTTCTCTTACATCTGCATAAGCAGCAAGGTGAATAACATAATCAATATGTTCTGTTTGACCCTTAGATACACATGTAAAATCTTTAAGTGGTTTATTGATTTTCTCATCCCATTCATCAATTTCATGACCTAATGACATCAGTCGATCTTTTACATGACTTCCAATAAAACCTCTTGAACCTGTAAGTGCTATTCTCATTTTAAAAACCTCTTGGCAGTTGCGAGAGCAGAAGATATTGCTTGATGCATATCAACATAGACATACATTCCACATCGACCAATAAACGTCATGCGATCAGTATCAACCATCTCTTTATATTTCTTGTATGTTTCTCTATTTACACCATCTACATCTTTGACCGGATAGTATCTTTCGTAATTGTTATCTTTGTAATCACATGGCTCTTCGTATGTGATAATTGTTTGCTTTGGATCCTTACCATGATTAGGTATGTTCTTCCATTCAGTTACTCGAGTGTATGGCCCATCATGTGTAAAGTTAACGGTTGCAGTCGGTAACACACGAGCCATTGGAACGGTTTTATGATGGAACTTAATAGAACGATACGGTAGCTCGCCATGTTTATAATTGAAGTATTGATCAATTGGCATTGAGTTAAAGATGTGATCATACTTCTTTTCCATCGATGTACTAAACTTCGTACCAGTAAAGACTTTAATATACTTATGCTTGAATATTCTTTCAAACAGTTTAGTATAGCCATCTTTTGGCATCATTTGATATTCATCATTTGGAAAGTATAGCTCATTGTCATCATCGCGTGTAGGAATACGATTAATGATAGATGGATCGAGTTCATCGAGTGTCTTACCCCACATCTTGAGAGTATACGGTCTAAAGAATGTATCAAGAATATTTTCTTCGCCTACAATTTCTTTGGTTTCTTTATTTACTGGTAAAGTAACGTATGTTCCATCAGCCAATTGAGCTTTTACTTTATGTTTATAATCAACCCATTCAGTAAATTGAGATAGCCAATCAACCACATCTTTATTATTGGTATGAAATAAATGAGGACCATATTTGTGTATTCGAATACCTTCGTGATCATAATCATACGCATTACCACCGATATGATTACGTTGATCTATAATTGTAACTCTATGACCAGCTTCTGCAAGCTCTCTTGCAATTACGGCGCCAGAAAATCCAGCGCCAACGATTAAAATTGACTTCATAGTATAACACTTAGTTCCTTTTGTTGTAGTGTTTTATCGAGTGGGTGTTCTTTATATAATGCTGCTTTTTGTCTAGCAGCTAAGCTTGCTAATTCTTCTGTTGAAAGATCTACGATATCACTTGCTTTTAACGATGCTAGTTCTTCGTTATTATACAGCAACATCATTTCATCATACTCACCAATAAGAATAGAACCTGCATCTGCAAGTTGAAGTGGTCTTGCTCTCCACCAACCAGATCCAGCATGATTATATCCTGGCATTAAACATCCCCATTGTTCGGCATATACTTTACACATATCACCTTCACCAAGGCGTCTTTGCTTTTCTTTACGAGAACCAAAGAACTCAATATCCCATGAATCAGCATTTTGTTGTTTTAACCAGCGCTTAGTCTTACCTTGTACTAATGATGCAAAGTTAAAACATCTTAGTTTATCAGCTGGTGATACTGAATCTTCTTCAGCAGAAGGCATCATTATTTGTTCCATATATTCCATTTCGTCTATATGTATATCACCACGATTACCTGGTACTCGATTACGATGATACGGATTAGGATTATAACCAACAAGAAGTTCTTCAGGATAATCAACGAGTTTACTTAGATCACCACCCATGAAGACTGATAACAACATTGGTGCTTTCTTTTCTCCAATATAGTTGACAGCATCAAGTAATGTTTGAGTGTGTGGTTCAAGTAATTCGAATGATATGTCCGGATCACACATTTTGTTTTGGCCGATCGTAAACTCTTTGAGTAATGAGTCTTTATCTTTACACGATTGAATACCTTTAAAGATATCTTCTGTTTGCCAATCATCAAATGCAAGGACAAGGTTATCCTTTGGTGTAGCATGAATGGCCCACAGACCATTATAGAATGCTAGCTGAAGGGCTTGTCTTGGAGATGCAAGGAAACATATAACACGATGATATTCGGATAGATCTTCTCCAATCTTTACCAATCGTTGTTCTACTTCGTAACCCATATCCTCTAAACATCGAATAAGAGAATAATGAGATGGTACTACTTTAAGTTGTTGTCTTAAATAAAAATCCTTTGTAGTCTGATTCTTATTCATTCCTGTAATTAATATTTTCTTCATACTGTTTTCCAGTGTATACCTGCTTCGTTAACTAATGCTATTGTTAATTCAAATGAGTCTAACCACTTTTCATCTGCACCTTCTAAAGAGTCTTTACTCATTACGATTTGTTTTACGCCGACTTGTATAAGACCCTTTGCGCATTCAGAGCATACTGGCAATCCTGATACATAAACCGTAGAACCATTTAATGATATTCCATTAAATGTCGCATTATATATAAGATTCATTTCAGCGTGTACTACGTACTTATACTTAGTCTCTTTAGTATTTAGCCTGCTTTCATTATCATCGATACCACGAGGAAAGCCATTGTATCCTTGAGCCAAGACTTGACCTTTAGAACCAATGGCAACTGCACCGATTTGTTTTGACGGATCTTTTGACCAAGTACCTACTTGCTTGGCTAGATCCATATAACGTTTATCCCATTTATTACTCAAAAAGATTACTCCATTTTTGTAGTTTTTCTCTTTTTACTGCAATCCTATCATCAATTTCTTCTTGAGTGACAATCAGATATTGTTTCATAATTTCAATCATTGCTACTACATCACCAACTTCATCTTTTAAATTGTTAATATATTTCTTCTGTTTATTTTTAGTTCGCATTACTTTACTACAGGCTTGAATGAGTTCACCACATTCTTCCATTGTAATAATTAATACTTCATCAAACCTATTAAATTCCGACAAGATCAAAGTGCCTCTCATATACGTGTAAGTTCTGTACCTGCCAATGCATTTGACCAGTATCAACACCTAGTTCATCAGCTAATGCATAAAGCACATATTCTTGCCATGCATAATCATTACGATAACCGAAGATTACATCGTTAGAACGCATTTGTACAACCGAATGTAACTCATCATCACGAATATAATAGGTTACAGCGTTAGTACAAATAAAATCATTCTTACAGTTATCGTTGTATTCAACCCATATTGAAGGACGCTGATACACCATCGATGCACGTCGAGAATCTCTATTACGACGTAATTCGTCTACAACTTGTTCAAACTGATTATGATACTTATCGCTGAAAATAAGATGACCATAGTTAGAGTTAATTTCACCATGACGATTAGCAGACATTTGCCATGCCTTTGGTGGATCCTTATCAATGTAGATATCATTAATGTTTGTTGATTGAGATTCATACCATGCAAGTTCAGCATCAATGTAATCCTGATTAGGAACACCAAAGATAGCTGGATCATCTGCATAAAAAGATGCACCAATCAATTCAATAGTTTTACCGCCATTACGATCTGTAGTAAATCTTTTATTATCTAGTTCATTACGAAAGTAGGTGCGAATTTGATCAATCTCAAGAGTCATTCTTTATTCTCCGGTTTAGAAAGTCACGATCCGGATCTTGGCCGTCGATACCACCACGAATATAAGCGGCAATAAACGAACCGTAGTTAATTAAATCTTTTGCTGAATCTTCGAGTGATTCGAAGTTTGGTTTATAGTTTGGATCATTTTCCATTGCTTCGAGAACTGAAAACATACGTAGCGTTTTTGCATGTACAATATCAAGTAACGATGCAACGCCACGTGGATAGTAATCAGCCTGACGAATATTTGAGTTAGGGTTTTGATAATCGTTAGATTTTTTAGTTTGTAATTCTGCACATTCTTGCAAAACTTTAAGTGATTCTTTCATATAGTATTCCTCGTAATAATGAATATATTATAACACATTTTAAGCCGTTTGTAAACACCTTTTATTAAGTAATTTGTAAGATCTCATTTTAGTTTGAGAAACATTTAATGCTTCCATGATAGGTAAGTATCCATCAGCTTTAAATGTAAGAACATCTCCTAGCTTATAATTTGTTTCAATGTTTTGAGTATAACTAACGATATGAGTAAGTTGACCCATACGATGTGATTCTTCTAATCGACCTTTATTTGATAGTGATATGTTATCTGACCATTTTGGACGACGCTTTAGATCAATAAAAAGAGATTCAGATAATTGAAGATCGTGTCTCCATGTAGATGGTCTACTAAATCCACCTGCTTTATATAGCGTAAACTCGAGAGCCAGCGCTTCTACGTTATTGCGATTACTATAAGAACCTTTGCGGTATTCTTGCTCTAACGCGTTAAGTAACCATTCATCTACGATATATCGATGGTTGTTTATTCTATCAATCAATTCACTTATTGTTGTCATATTATATTAATCCTTAGGTTTATGAACGGTGCCTAAATGTACACCAATAGTTTTATCTAGTTTACTCATAGGAATATTATCCTGTGAAAGTTCCAACGCTTTTTGTTTCATATTAACATTAAAGTTATTACGAAACCAAATATCGATTCGATCTGCAATATTAACTGCTTTACGAAATATCTTACCTTTCCATCTATTTAGTGCTCTCATCAGAACAACTCCTTCTCAGTCAGCACAAGAAATTCCATTTCATTTGTTTTTCCATACATGATAGCTGCAGTCCATTTTGCTATATTAACCTTCATCTTTTTCTGATGATGTGGTTTAATTTCGATGAGCTTTTGAACTCGATTTCCATCTTTATCGATCATATCAACCCAGAAGTCTGGATAGTATGTTCTGATTTTTTCTTCGAATCTATACGGAATTTTAATCTCTTCGCTTGACCATGATAATACTTGTTCGTTACGATCACAATAGACCATGAATAATCTTTCCCAACTACTACGATAGATTATTTGTTTTATGTTTCCATCATACTTATCAGGATTCTTTGGAATATACTTACCTTTAAAATGCGATCTTACCACTGATGAATAACTCCTGCAATAATGAAGAAGCATGTAACAAAGTTTACCAATACTACAATGCTTCTTATCATTGCTATTTGATCAGCTTCACGATCGTTGTCACCTATCTTTTCGCCAAGTGACTTAGCCCAGAGTCTCCAGTATTTATTGTGGCTCATCATTACTCCAATCGATAGTAATACGAGTATCGCCTTTACCATTCCAGTTGTACGTACAACCCATTTCTTCAATGATAGGTAGAATAGCTTTTAGATTCTTTACGCCTTCTTTATCACCTGCAAAACAAAAACAAGAATCGAAAATTTCGTTTGGAGTATATGTTGGCATAATTCCTTCGCCGTCATAATTATCAAGCATTTCATAATATTCTTCTTCATCGCCTTCCCAATCTTCTTCTTCAATACAACAATCTTGTTCGTGATTAAATAGAACTTTATCCAGATCTACGCTTTCACCTTTGAATGGACCTATTTCGTGTTCAAAAGGTACTTCTGCCCAAGCACAAGAAGAGCAGCAAATGTGAGCCCAGCCACAATACCACCCATCTTGCCTCAGGCGATCAAATAACTTTTCTAGTTTATTCGTCTTCATCTTCTAGTTTATTACCATAGTAATCATGAGTTCCAGCATCGTACTGCTTACGACGCATTTTTCGTTCTTCATCAGCAGCTAAGGCAATTACTATCATACAATAGCTGAATCCTATAACACCGATACCAGCCAATAAAATCTGCCAACCATATAGATTAGCAATTGCTATAGCTAAGTACATAAATGAACCGCCAACACACATTCCATCAATAAACGTTTTAGTTGTCTCTTTCATAATTAAACTCCAAATAAAGTTGATACATAACGATATGCCATAATGGCGATGATTCCCAAAAATACACCTTGGAAAAATGGTATTGCTCTGTCAAAAAATTGCTTCATTAGATATTGCTCCTAAAAATATATTCAATTGCACGATCTGCTTCTTTTACAAGATCGCGTTTACCATACCAGCCACCCGTATCATTGTCAAGATCACGACATATATATGC
>Ga0208560_1000103_pt1 | contig 10606 bp, 13 predicted proteins | sample Virmet3827_250_FD_185742 | JGI IMG/M metagenome (GOLD analysis project Ga0208560, IMG submission 185742) | Marine viral communities from the Southern Atlantic ocean transect to study dissolved organic matter and carbon cycling - metaG 3827_250... | ecosystem: Environmental > Aquatic > Marine >...
TCATAAAAAACGTCATAATAAATACTTTTGACTTATTATGTCATTTTTTGAATAACCGTGGAACCCAGCCCCCACCTGCCCTACACTTTTCAAGTGTGATAATAAATAAAAATGTCCTATATCTTAGAGTAACGTGTTATCAGGTGTACCACTCCAAACTGTCCAAATTTGGAGTTTTTGGAGTCTGTGGAGTCTAAAACTTGCGTTCCTTATAACTTTTTGGTATATATACACCTACGGTTAACAACCTGCGACCAAAATATGACGATTAAACTAGAACCAGAGATGGGTGTTCCGGTGTACGACGATGATCCGACAGTGGATCTATCTGTGCGTGCGCAAGCTGCTAGGGTAACGGCAGAAGAGTTAGGAGAGCATGGCTTAGACCTGACTCCGACAGCGGAAGACGAAGCGGTTGCTAGTATGTTGTCTATGTCCTACGCTCAAGATCCTGAAAAAACCTCTAAAAAAGCCACGAAATCGCGTATAGCGGAGCTAACACCTGCTTCCTTAGTCGTAACTAGTAACATTTTGAATGAATTTGGGCGTTCGGTGGTCGAATCTGCTACCTCTGTACGCCATATGGTGACAAATAAGCTGATATTAGAGACAGAGAACGCTGATGCTAGAGTAAGGTTACGTGCATTGGAGTTATTGGGTAAGATTTCTGATGTAGGGCTATTTGCCGAAAAGTCAGAAGTGACCGTTACGCACCAGTCTACGGACGATCTGAAAGCAAAATTACGACAAAAACTAGAGAAAATAGTAAATCCGCTCGGTATTGCTGACGATCCCATCGTTTTAGATGGGGAGTCCCACGATATTGCCGAGGTGGTAGAGGCGGAACCTGTTAAAAGTACAGAAAAACGCGCTAAAAAGAGTACTAAGTCTACAAAAAAGTGCGCTAAAAAGAGTACTAAAAAGAGTACTAAAAAGAGTACTAAGTCTACAAAAAGTCCCCAAAAAGGGGGAAAAACTGTGGAGATGGCTGATGAGTAAGACATATATACATGTAAATCAGCATAAAATACGCTCTAACCTCAAAAATGGGACAAATGAGCCTGTTATTACGATAAAACAGGGTAAAACCAACACGTATTGTAAGGCCGTAGAGATAAATGGCACTGCAAGGGTATTACAGAGTAATACCGATAAGCCAATTCTTAGTTGTGGGGCACGTGTTGTTATAGAAACCACGTCTCCGATAGAGATTTTAGAGTAATGAGTGACCTTACCGTAGAAGAAATTGGCCAAATTCTGGACAATCTGGACAAATTTAGTCCAGAAGAGGTCACTGAGATCGAAAAGATGGTGGATGAGCTAGACGCTCGCCACGAAAACCAAGCAGCATATGATGATTTAATAGAGTTTTGTAAGCGTATGCAGCCTGATTATATAGTAGGTAGGCATCATAGGATACTTGCGGACATGTTAATGGGGTTAGAAAACGGTACGGAAGACCGTGTATGTGTGAATATCCCCCCTAGACACGGTAAGTCGCAGTTAGTGTCTATTTTCTTCCCAGCGTGGTTTTTGGGGCGAAATCCGGACAAAAAGGTAATGATGGTGTCGCATACTACTGATTTAGCGGTAGATTTTGGTCGAAAAGTGCGTAATTTACTGAGTTTACAGGACTATAAGGACATATTTCCCAATGTCAATCTGGCTACAGATTCTAAGTCTGCGGGGCGCTGGAACACTAATATGGGCGGTGAATACTACGCTTGTGGTGTTGGATCGGCGTTAGCGGGTCGTGGTGCACACTTATTACTCATTGATGACCCTCATTCGGAGCAAGATGTTATTAATGGGAACTTTAGTGTGTTTGAGAAAGCATATGAGTGGTTTACCTTTGGTGCACGTACACGTTTGATGCCCGGGGGTAGGGTAGCTATTATCCAGACTAGGTGGCACATGGACGATCTAACAGGCCGTGTAGTTAAGGATATGACTCAAAATGACAAGTCTGACCAGTATGAAGTTGTGGAGTTTCCTGCTGTACTTGAAGTAGAAGATAAGAAAAGCGGAGAACTTGTAGAGAAACCGTTGTGGCCTGAGTTCTTTGATATGCCTGCGTTGGAACGTACAAAAGCGTCAATGCCCTTATTCCAGTGGAACGCGCAGTATCAGCAACAGCCTACGGCGGAAGAAGCGGCAATTGTAAAAAGAGAGTGGTGGCAGATATGGGAGAAGGAAAACCCCCCTCCCTGTGAGTATATTATTATGTCGCTGGATTCTGCGGCAGAAAAACACAACAGGGCGGATTATACGGCTTTAACTACGTGGGGCGTGTTTTTTAACGAAGATACAAACGCGTATAACATCATACTATTAAATAGTATAAAAGATAGATATGAGTTTCCCGAGCTGAAAGAGTTAGCTATGGAACAGTATAGGATGTGGGAGCCTGACGCGTTTATTGTAGAGAAAAAGAGTTCTGGTGTTGCTCTATATCAAGAAATGAGGAGAATGGGGCTAGTTATACAAGAATATACCCCTCATAGGGGATCTGGTGATAAACTAGCGAGATTAAATTCTGTATCTGATATTATAGCCTCTGAACTTGTATGGGTACCTCAGACGCGTTGGGCAGAAGAAGTTATAGAAGAAATTGCTGGGTTTCCGTTTATGAGTAACGATGATTTGGTGGATTCTACGGTTATGGCGCTTATGCGATTTAGGCAGGGCGGATTTATACGGCTACCTTCAGATGAGCCAGAAGAAACTAAGTACTTCAAACGACGAAGTATTGGATATTACTAAGAGGCTAAACGATGGCTATTGAAAAAAGTTTACAGACTGAGGCTCCTGAAGGGGAGACCCTAACAGGCGAAGAGTTAGAAATTGAAATTGTAAATCCTGATGCGGTTATCCTAGATGATGGTAGCGCAGAGATTACTATTGTTCCCGGTGATGAAGAAGACATGACCGAGTTTGATGCTAATCTAGTAGAAATGCTAGATGATAGAGAACAAAATCTGCTGGCAGAAGAGATTATTGGGCTTGTAGAGGCAGATACCCAAAGCCGCAAAGACTGGGCGGATACTTACGTAAAGGGACTAGACATCCTCGGGTTTAAGTATGAAGAGCGTACAAGTCCGTGGGACGGCGCGTGTGGCGTACATTCTACGGTATTAGCGGAAGCCGCTATTAGGTTCCAAGCAGAGGCTATGAGCGAGACGTTCCCAGCTCAAGGGCCAGTAAAGATTAAGATTCTAGGCAAAGAGACCAAAGAGAAAGAAGAAGCGGGCGAGCGCGTGCGTGTGGACATGAATTACGAGCTGACAGACCGCATGGTGGAATACCGCCCCGAGCATGAAAGAATGCTATATAGTCTAGGGCTTGCAGGATCGGCGTTTAAGAAGGTTTATTTTGACCCTACCCTAGATAGACAGTGTGCGGTGTTTGTCCCCGCAGAAGACGTTATTGTCCCCTATGGAGCGTCTAATATAGAAGATGCTGAACGAGTTACTCATGTAATACGTAAAACTAAGAATGACCTGCGCAGACTTCAAGCAAACGGATTTTATATAGAAACAGATATGGACGACCCTGCGCCTTACCACACAGACATTGAAGAACGTAAGGCGGAAGAAGGCGGTTATGAGCTAACTAACGACGAACGTTATACGCTGTACGAGGTACATGCATCCCTCGTTATTGAGGGGATTGACGATGAAGATGATCTAGCTAAGCCGTATGTCGTAACTGTAGAGCGCGGTACGGGCGAGTTACTATCTATTAGACGCAATTACGAAGAGGATGATCCCTTAGAGAAGAAGCGCCAGCACTTCGTACATTACTCCTATGTCCCCGGATTTGGCTTCTACGGGCTTGGGCTGATACATATTATAGGTGGGTACGCTAAAGCAGGAACGTCGATTATACGGCAATTGGTGGACGCTGGTACGCTATCTAACCTTCCGGGGGGTCTAAAATCACGTGGTTTACGCATCAAAGGTGATGATGAGCCTATTGAGCCGGGTGAGTTTAAAGATGTAGATGTACCGTCAGGTAGCATCCGTGACAACATTATGCCCCTTCCTTATAAAGAGCCTAGCCAGACGCTGTTAGCCCTATTGAATCAGATTACTACAGAAGGCCGTAGATTAGGTGCTATCGCGGATATGGACGTTTCTGATATGTCAGCGAACGCGCCAGTTGGTACTACACTAGCTCTGTTGGAGCGTACATTGAAGCCTATGGCTGCTGTACAGGCTCGTGTGCATTATGCGATGAAGTTAGAGTTCCGTATGCTCAAGGAGATCATGGCAGAGTATGCGCCAGAAGAATACGCATACGAACCTAATAGAGGCGAAGTAACGGCTATTAAGAAAGACTATGAAATGGTCGAAGTGATCCCAGTAAGTGATCCCAATAATACTACTATGGCTCAGCGTGTAGTTCAGTATCAGACTGTTCTACAAATGTCGCAACAAGCCCCACAGATATATAACCTTCCCCAGTTGCATCGTCAGATGATTGAGGTATTGGGTGTCAAGAATGCTGATAAGCTAGTACCTACGAAGGACGATGTGAAACTAACTGATCCTATTAGTGAAAACATTAACGTGCTAGCAGGTACCCCAGTGAAAGCGTTTATATCGCAAGATCACGAGGCGCACATAGCTGCTCACACCGCGTTTTTGGAAGACCCTAAAGTAGCGCAAGGTATGGCTAAGAACCCGCAAGCTAAGGGGATTATACAAGCCCTACAGGCGCACATTGCGGAGCATATCGGTTTCCGATATAGAGCTGAAGTAGAGAAGAAGATTGGTGCTTCGTTACCATATCCAAATGAAGAGCTACCACCAGAGATAGAAGTAGAGATGTCTCGATTAGCCGCTAGTGCAGGTAAGCAAGTATCAGACGCGAACAAACAGCAACAAGCTCAACAGCAAGCGCAACAACAAGCGAAAGATCCTATCATCCAACTCAAGCAACAAGAAGTGCAAATCAAGCAGCAAGAAGTGCAGCTTAAAGCACAGAAAGATCAGCTTGAAGCGCAGATCAAACAGGCTGAAGTACAACGTAAAGCCCAAAAAGATCAGATGGATGCCCAAATCGACCAACAACAACTGGAGCTTGATAGACAGGGGTTGGAGATTGATGCCCAGAAAGCGGGCGCAAAATTGGCGGCAGACAGACGTACCGCCAACAATAAAATAGACCTAGATCTGTTAAAGGCTAGGACTGATGCGAGTAATAAACAACGTAAGGAATAACTTATGGCTACTACCGTCTTAGACGTGCTTAAAGAAAAACTCGAAGAAGATATTTCTTCTGCAAAAGACTTTCTTAGTGTTGGTGGAGTGAAAGATTTCTCCCAATACCAAGAAACTGTAGGTTTGATACGAGGTCTAGAAACCTGCATATCTTATACAAACGACCTCTCGCGCAATTACTTGGAAGAAGATTATGACTAATACCGCTGATTTAAAAATTGTTAAGAAAGACCCTGAAACTCCCGAGGAGCTAGAAGATCAGCTTCCTAGCCCTGTTGGATATAGAATACTTGTAGCCCTACCAGAAGTAGAAGAAACTTTTGGAGAAAGCCGCATCATTAAATCCAGTAAAGAACAGCACCTAGACCATGTATTATCTACTATAGGTATGGTGGTAGATATGGGCCTAGAAGCCTACTCTGATAAAGAGCGGTTTCCTTCAGGTGCGTGGTGTAAGGCAGGTGATTATGTAATGTTTCGTGCTAATACTGGCACGCGTTTTAAAGTAGGCAAAACTGAGTTCCGGCTGATGAATGATGATTCCGTCGAGGCAGTTGTAGCTGATCCCCGTGCAGTAGCACGAGCGTCATAAGGAGAATATTATGGGTTTCCAAAAAGTTGAATTTGAGTTTCCTGATGAGCAGGAAGAAAAAGGCTTAGAGGTTGAAGATACTAGTGCAGTAGAAATTGATCTGTCTGGTAAGAAAGAGGCTGATGATTATAAAGAAGAGCCAGAAGCAAAGGTCGAAGCTAAGGAAGAAGTCGAAATAGAAGTAGTCGATGATACTCCTAAGAAAGACCGTAAACGTAAGGCTTCTGAGCCACCTGAAGACATTACAGATGAAGAGTTGGAAAATTACTCTGAGAAAGTACGTAAGCGTATCCAGCACTTCAGTAAAGGCTACCATGACGAACGTAGAGCTAAAGAGACTGCGGAACGCGAGCGTTTGGAGTTAGAGAATTACGCTAAGCAGTTGGTAGATGAGAATAAAACGCTACACAATAATGCAGCTAAAAGTAATAAAGCTCTCCTAGAACAAGGCAAGAAACAAGCTGAGAAAGACGTTAATATTGCCAAATATGCGTACAAGAAAGCGTACGATGCGGGGGATGCGGATAAAGTTCTAGCCGCGCAAGAGAAGCTAACTGACGCTAAGGTGAAGCTCAGTAAGTTAGAAGATGTAGATACTTCTTTACAAAAAGATGAAAATCCTGTACAAAGTGAAGAAAGGGCAGTACAGACCCCACAAGTCGATGAGAAAGCCTCAAAATGGGCTAAAGAAAACACTTGGTTCGGCTCGGATGAGGAGATGACTGCGTACGCTATGGGGGTTCATAACAAGATTGTTAGAGAAGGTCTTGACCCCGCAAGTAATGAATACTACGAGACTATTAACTCTCGTATGCGTTCTACCTTTTCGGACTATTTCGGAGAGGAAGAGCAAACAGAAGGGCAAGAAACTAAGAAGCGAAAGTCAAATGTGGTCGCTCCCGCTAAGCGGAGCACGTCGCCAAAAAAGGTGACATTAACGCGAACACAAGTAGCTATCGCTAAGAAATTAGGAGTACCGCTCGAACTATACGCCAAAAAGGTTGCTGAAGAGATGAGGAAAGTATGATGGTTGATAACAGACTAGATCGTGAATTGGAAACCCGTGATAAGACCGCTCGTAAAACTGCTTGGAAACGTCCAGAAGTTTTACCGTCACCCACTCCACAAGAGGGGTACAAATATCGTTGGATCCGGGTTAGCACGCAAGGTAATGTAGACGCTACTAACGTCTCATCTAAATTAAGAGAAGGTTGGACGGCTGTAAAAGCATCGGATCATCCTGAGATTACTATAGTTGCTACTGAGAACGATAGGTTCAAAGACAACGTAGTGATTGGTGGATTGATGTTATGTAAAGCCCCAGTCGAAATGGTTGACGAACGCAATGCTCATTATAGAGAACAGAGCGAAGCGCAGATTAACTCAGTAGACAACAACCTTATGAGGGAAAGTGATCCTCGGATGCCAATCTTTAACGAGCGGAAATCCAAGGTTACTTTCGGAAAAGGCTAATTTAATTTTTTAAGGAGATTTATCATGGCTTCAACAGCTTCTCCCAACGGCCTCATACCAAAGAATCTTGTTGGTGGTGGGCCATATCAGGGTGGTACTCTTCGTGAGTATCACGTAAAAGCAAACGTTGCTACAGCTATCTATAATGGACAGCTAGTATCAATAAGCACTGCAGGTTTACCTGCGGGTGTTACATCTACTCCAGTAGCACAAGTCATCACAGGAACGGCGGTAGCGTCTACTGCTGGTGTTATGGGAGTTATGCAAGGATGTAGTTACATCAGTGCAGAAGGCCAACTTTTATTTAAGAACTATCTTCCAGCAAACCTAGTTACTGGTGGCGCTACTGAAGTTAAAATCTTAGTAAATGATGACCCTAACACTGTGTTCCAAATCCAAGGTAGTGCCGCACTAGGTACATTTAATAGTGGTACTGACGGTTCTGGATTTGCAGGTGCAGTAGGCAAAAATGCTGCTCTAACTACTTTGAGCGCTGGTGACACTTCAACTGGTAATTCAGGTATGGCGTTGCTTGTTGGTTCTAACGGCGCCAGTATCGCGACTACAGCTAGTCTTGCGATGCGAATTATCGCGGTTGTTCCGGGAACGGAAACGGATAATTACCCAGAGTTCTTGGTTAAATATAATCAAGGCGTTCATTCATATTCAAACTCATTAGGCATTTAAGGAGAATAACTCATGGCTATTTCAAGATCGCAACTGCTAAAGGAGTTACTCCCCGGATTAAACGCTTTGTTTGGTTTGGAGTACTCCAAATACGGAGAAGAGCATAAAGAGATTTTCGAGACTGAAACCTCTGATCGTTCTTTTGAAGAAGAAACTAAGTTGTCAGGATTCGGTTCCGCACCAGTTAAATCTGAAGGCGCGGCTATCGAGTATGACAATGCGCAAGAAGCGTGGACAGCTCGCTACACACACGAGACTGTTGCTATGGGCTTTTCAATCACTGAAGAAGCGATTGAAGATAACTTGTATGATTCTTTATCTGCACGTTATACCAAAGCACTGGCTCGCGGTATGGCATATACGAAGCAAGTTAAAGCTGCTGCTATCCTAAACAACGCGTTTGATTCCGGTACTTACGGTGATGGCAAGGTACTTTGTACTACTGACCACCCACTAGTAGGTGGTGGAACTAACTCAAATGAACCAGCAACTGCGGCTGACCTTAATGAAACTTCTTTGGAAGCGGCTATTATTCAGATTGCAGGTTGGACTGATGAGCGTGGACTTCTTATTGCTGCGAAGCCTAAGAAGTTGATTATTCCGCCTAACTTACAGTTTACAGCGACTCGTTTGCTAGAAACTGAAGGTCGTGTTGGTACTGCGGATAACGACATCAACGCCCTTGTTAGTAACGGTTCTGTTCCCGGCGGCTATGCAGTAAATCATTATCTAACTGATACTGACGCATGGTTCTTGATGACTGACGTTCCTAACGGCTTGAAGCACTTTGTTCGTTCTAAGATGGCAACCTCTATGGATGCTGACTTCGATACTGGCAACAGTCGCTATAAAGCTCGTGAGCGTTATTCATTCGGTGTATCTGACCCTCTTGGGGTATTCGGATCTCCGGGCGCAGCGTAAGAATACTTGTGTGAGTTGAGGAACTTAGCAGTCAACTTTGTATAATTCACTCACACACGTATGTTACATCTAGGGGGCTTCGGCCCCCTTTTTATTGCCTTTTATAATGTACTGTGATAAGTTAGCACAAACCGGGAACATTCGGTGGACTTGACAGCCCCGGCTGACGACATGTAGACAAGTTCACTTTAACTCACATGTGAGATTTATATTATGGCTAATACTACATTTAACGGTGCAGTACGCTCCGAAAACGGTTTCAAAGTTGTTTCTAAAAATACATCAACGGGCGCGGTTAGCACCTCTTTTACGCTAGACGGCGGCGGTATTACTGTTGCACCCGTAGCGATTGCTGCTGATACTACCCTTACCTTCGCTGCTAACGCGGGCCGCGTTATGGAAATCAATGACGCAGATTGCAAAGTAACGCTCCCAGCTATTACTACAGCAACTCTTGGTGCTACTTATAGTTTCTTTATTGGGACAGACGCTACTGACCTAGACATTAAAACTGATGGAACTGATAAGTTCTCAGGTAACGTGGTTGTTGCGGGGGGTTCTGGTGAAGCTAGGGCTTTCGCTTCTGATGTTTCTAGTAACGACGTTATGACTATGAACGGCACTACTACTGGCGGTAAAGTAGGTTCAACCGTAACGGCAACTGCTATTGGAACTGCAGAGTATCTAATAACAGGAGTTCTTATTGGTTCTAGTAATGGCGCTAATCCATTCGCTGACGCATAATAGGAGGCTATCATGGGATCATTTAGTTCCGATGTAAAAGCCGTAACCAAAGCTGGAGACCAAACTGTGGTGCTGGGTGTAGGCCCAGCCCGCGTACGTCAGATACAAATAGTTGGCGCTGGTAGTGGTACAGGAAGCGTTGTTGTTAAAGATGGTGCAAGTGGTACTACTGTCCTTACTATGACAATACCTACAGCCGCAGTTTCGGTGCATTCCGTTAATATACCTGCAGATGGTATACGTTGTGAAAACGACCCAGAACTAGTTTTGGGTGACGGAATAACTCAAGTAACGGTGTTCTATGCGTAGGTTGCGGAGAATAAGTATGTTAATTACACAAATTTTGCGGAGAATATAATGCCAAAAGTAGATGGTGAAGAGTTTCCCTATACCAAAAAAGGTAAAGCGGACGCTAAGAAAGCTAAAAAGGTTAAGGATAAGAAGCGTAAGAAGATACCTACGGAAGCAGAGTACGACAAACTGAGTAAAGCAGAGCAACGTGCTCGGGATAAGGAGACGTTTGCGTCGAACGCTAGGGCTTTATCTAAAAAGCCGCCTGTGAATAACACTGTGGCTCCTCCTACTCCTCCTGCTCCTGTACAAGCTGGTATTGGCGCAATGGCGGTTCAATCGCCTACTGCCGGTGGTATGCCTCCTGCACAACCTGCTAGGGGCATCTTTGGTGCTCAACAGCCTCCGGGAGCGCCGGGTGGTATGGGCGCTGCTCCTAAACCTAACATGCCGGGTATGAAAGCTGGCGGTAAGGTTAAGAAGAAAAAAGGGAAGGCAAAAGTACGCGGAGCAGGTATTGCTAGGAAAGGCGTACGCCCTACTAAGTATCGCTAAGAAGGAACAAATAATGAGTAATTATTATAATCACACTTATAGAAAAGGAGACGGGAAACGCGCCGCTGCAGCCCTTAGAGCGGCCAAAAAAGATAAAAAATACACTGACTCTTATTAC
>Ga0208560_1000104_pt1 | contig 10551 bp, 8 predicted proteins | sample Virmet3827_250_FD_185742 | JGI IMG/M metagenome (GOLD analysis project Ga0208560, IMG submission 185742) | Marine viral communities from the Southern Atlantic ocean transect to study dissolved organic matter and carbon cycling - metaG 3827_250... | ecosystem: Environmental > Aquatic > Marine >...
TCGCCACCAGCCGATATCCCACGATCATGGACCGGCTGATCGATGCGCTGCGGCTGCTCGAAGGCGCCTATGCGCTGATCGTCATGACGCCCGAGGGCATGATCGCCTGCCGCGATCCGCTGGGCATCCGCCCGCTGCAGATGGGCCGGATCGGTGATGCCACGCTGTTCGCCTCGGAAACCGTCGCCTTCGACGTCGTCGGCGCCGAATTCGTCCGCCAGGTCGAACCTGGCGAAGTGATCAAGGTCGATTTCGATGGCAATGTCGATTCGCTGCATCCCTTCGGCAACCATTCGGCGCGGCCCTGCATCTTCGAGCATGTCTATTTCAGCCGCCCGGATTCGGTGTTCGACGGGCGCAGCATCTACGCTGCACGCAAGGCGATCGGCGCCGAGCTTGCGCGCGAGACTCCGGTCGAGGCCGATCTGGTCATCCCGGTGCCCGACAGCGGCGTGCCCGCGGCCATCGGCTATGCGCAGGAAGCGGGCATCCCGTTCGAACTGGGGATCATCCGCTCGCACTATGTCGGCCGCACCTTTATCCAGCCCAGCGACGGCGCGCGCCATGCCGGCGTCAAGCGCAAGCACAATGCCAACCGCGCGCTGGTCGAAGGCAAGCGCATCGTCCTGATCGACGACAGCATCGTGCGCGGCACCACCAGCCTGCAGATCGTCGAAATGATGCGCGAGGCCGGGGCCACCGAAGTGCATTTCCGCGTCGCCAGCCCGCCCACCGCGCACAGCTGCTTCTACGGCGTCGACACGCCCGAGCGCAGCAAGCTGCTCGCCGCGCGGATGGACGTCGAACCGATGCGCGAATTCATCCGGGCCGACAGCCTCGCCTTCGTCTCGATCGACGGGCTGTACCGCGCGGTCGGCGAAAAGCCGCGCGATGCCGCCTGCCCGCAGTTCTGCGATGCCTGCTTCACCGGCGATTATCCCACTTCGCTGACCGATCTCGCCCGGCGCGACGACAAGCAGCAGCAGCTTTCCTTCCCTCCCGAACAGGTCGCCTGATGACGAAACCGCTCGACAACCGCCTGGCCCTGATCACCGGGGCGAGCAAGGGAATCGGCGCCGCCACCGCGCAGGCGCTGGCCGCAGCCGGCGCCCATGTGGTGCTCACCGGGCGCGACGTACGCGCGCTCGAAGCGGTCGAGGACACGATTCATGCCGCTGGCGGCGCTTCCACCATCGCACCGGTCGATCTGGCCGAAAGCGACGGGATCGCGCGGCTCGCTTCGGCAATTGCCAGCCGCTGGGACAAGCTCGACGTGCTCGTCGCCGCAGCCGCCTACCTCCCCGCGCTGACCCCGGTCACGCAGATCGACGGCAAGCAGCTGAGCCAGGCGCTGACGGTCAATTTCCTCTCGACCCAGGCGCTGCTCGCCAATTTCGACCCGTTGCTCAAACGCGCCGAAGCGGGCCGCGTGATCGGCCTGACCAGCAGCGTCGGGGCGAGCCCGCGCGCCTATTGGGCGGCCTATGGCACGACCAAGGCGGCGTTCGACAACCTGCTCGAAAGCTATGCGCAGGAGGTCGAGAAGACCTCGAAGGTGCGCGTCGCGCTGGTCGATCCGGGCGCCACGCGCACAGCCATGCGCGCCAAGGCCTATCCGGGGGAAGACCCACAGACGGTCAAACCGCCCGAAACCGTGGCGGCACGGCTCACCCAATTGCTGGTCGAGGGCTTCGACGGGTTCCACCGCGAGCGGGTCGAAGCCTGAGTTAACCAAGTCCGGGAACCCTTTGGCCACCTTGATCGATCATATCCGCTGCCTGCGCGCCCGAATGCGCGCCAGGACCAAGCGGGACAGATCGAAAAGGGGCGCCGCCATGATCCACCAGTCGCAGGATCGCTATTCACTCGCCGCGCAGGAAGATCGCAGCGCGCCGCGCGCGAAGCTGGCCATTCCCGGCCAGTTGCGCGCGAGCGGCGGCCGTGCCTTCCAGACGGTCGTCCACGACCTGTCGGTATCCGGCTTTTCCGCCGCTGCGCTCAACCGCATGCACGAAGGGCAGCTATGCTGGCTGACCATGCCCGGACTCGAATCGCTCCAGGCGCAGGTCGTGTGGTGGGAAAAGAGCATGGTCGGATGCGCGTTCAGCGAATTGCTGAGCCCGCTGGTGCATGACAGCATCCTCGCGCGGTTCGGCGACCCGAGCTACCAGCGCCCTTTCTGAACGCCCATTCCGGTCAGGTGGTGACGGCGTAGCCCTTGCCGGGACGCCGCCACCGGCCGGTTACTCAGCCGCCGCGACGATCTTGCCGATCAGAGCGCGAAAGCCGTCGCGGTTCGCGCTGCTGGTCGCGGTTTCCCAATTGCTGACCACGGCCACCACCAGTTGTTCCTGCGGGACGATGGTGATCGCCTGGCCGAAGATGCCCTGCGCGCCGTACATGCCGCCGGGATAGGTCCACCACTGGTACCCATAGCCGAAGCCGGGCGCCTGCGGTGCGAAGTCGACCAGCGGCGAACCGGCGGTGGCGAACCAGCCTGCGGGTACGGTGCCCGCCCCGCCCTCCAGCGCGAACTGGCCCATACGCGCATAGTCGGCCAGCCGCAGCGACAGGCAGCAGCCACCGATGTTGCCGCCGGTGAGGTCCTGCATCCAGAACAGGCCACCTTCGAAGCCCGCGGGTGCGACGATCTTTTCCGCGGCATAGGCGGCCAGCGACTGGCCGGTCGCCTGTTCGACGATCAGCCCGAGCAGATTGGTTTCGAGCGTCTTGTAGACCCACTTTTCGCCAGCGGGCGCCTCGCGCGTCAGCGTGCGCGCGTAGGTGACCGCCTGCGATTCGCCCGCAACCGGGGCGACCGCCAGCATCTTGGCAACGTCGCTGTCGGGATCGGTGTAATCCTCGTTCCATGCCACGCCCGAGGTCATGGTGGCGATCTGGCCGACGCTGACGCCGTCATAGGCGGTGCCCGCCAGCGCAGGAATGATTTCGGTTACCGGCGTGTCGACACTGGCAATCGCACCATCGGCGATTGCCGCCCCCAGCAGCGTGGACGTGAAGCTCTTGGCGACCGAGAAGCTCGTCCAGCGTCCGGTCGGGCCGAAACCCAGACCGTAATCCTCGAACAGCACTTCGCCGTCCTTGAGCACCATCAGGCCGGCAGCCTGCGTTTCGGCCATGTATTCGCGCAGTTCGGCCTGCAGCGAGGCAGGCAGCGGCGCTGCGCTGCGCGGCAATTCGCGAACCGTACTGGCAGGCGCGACCTCGAGCCCAGGGAACGATCCTTCCATGTCGCGGAACACTGCCGAGCGGCGCTCATCACTCCAGAACAGGATCGAGTCGCTGGGATCGCGGCTGGCCATCTGCTCAGGCATCGACTGGGTCACTGCAGGCGGCGGAACCGCCGTCGCCGTGGCGGTGCCAGCATCGCCATAGGCCGTGCCGCAGCCGGCCAGCGCCAGTGCCGCCACCGAAATCATAAGTCCGCGCATCATTTCTCTCCCTCTTTCACCAGTGTAACCTGGTGGACGTCGATCCCGCCCCCGCGGAACCCGCCTTCGCAATACATCAGATAATATCGCCACAAGTCGCAGAATTCCCGATCGAAACCCTGCGGCAGGCGATCCTCCGCCACCGCCCTATCGAAGTTCCGGCGCCAGTGCAGCAGCGTATCGGCATAATCGTCGCCGAAATCGTGCTGGTCCTGCCATGCAAGTCCCCGTTCCTCGGCCAGGCGGCGAAATTCGCTGGTGCGGATCAGCAGCCCGCCTGGGAAGATATAGGCCTGGATGAAATCCGCACTTCGCGCATAGGCGTCGAACAGATCGTCGCGGATCGAGATATACTGGATCGCCGCGCGGCCCCCGGCGCGCAAATTGCGTGCGATGCAGTCCATGAAGGTCGGCCAGTATTCGCGGCCCAGCGCCTCGACCATTTCGGCGCTGACAATGGCGTCGTAGCGGCCGTCGCAGTCGCGGTAATCCTGCTTGCGGAACTCGGCCACGTCCGGATGATGGGTGCGGGCCCACTCCAATTGTTCGTCGGAAAGGCTGATCGCGGTCACCCTGCGGCCCTGCGCGGCCAGGCTTGCCGCCAGCGCGCCCCAGCCGCAGCCGATTTCGAGCACGCTGGGCGCCTCCCCGATCCGGCCGGCAAGCGCACCGCACTTGCGCCGCTGCGCCGCCTCCAGCCCGTCGTCCGCCGGGGCCAGCGCCGAGGAATAGCTCATCGTCGGGTCAAGCCATGCAGCGTAGAAATCATTGCCCAGATCGTAATGCGCGCTGATGTTCTTCTGCGCGCCCTGCGGGGTGTTGCGATTGAACAGATGCGCCAGCTTTAGCGCGTGGCGGAACGGCCCCTTGGCCCGCGCGGTATCGCCCAGGTGCTGCGCATGCTGCATGAACAGGGCGAACAGCGGCACCGGATCCGGGCTCCACCATTCGCCGGCTTCCCACGCCTGGTACCAGCCGACCGACCCATTGCTGGCCAGCCGCACCAGCGCGTTCCAGCTGCGCAGTTCGACCGCGCATTCGAAGCCCGGCGAACGCCCGCCGACGGTGCGCCGCGTGCCGTCGGGCAGCGTGGCATGGATCGCGCCGCTGACCAGCGCCCGGTCGATCCGGTCGATGATCTTGCCGATGCCGGGCGCCACCAGCCGCGCGACCAGACCGGGCCTGCGAACGAAACGCTGCGATCCGGCGACAAGCTCGCGCCCGCGGGAGGTGGTCGGCATATCCATCGTCCGCGCTATGGCTCGGCGATCTGTCGTTCACAAGCCCGCGGCATTCACCGATGCGCAGCGTCGGCGGATCAGTCCTTCGCGCTGCGATAGGCTTCCAGCGCGCGCTCGCGTGCTTCGCGGTGGCCGATCACCTTGGCCGGGTAATCGCCGCGCCGGTCTTCGGGAGGATCGTGGATCTCGTCATCGCCAAGCCCGGCCAGTTCGGGGACATATTCGCGGATATAGCCTGCCGCGTCGAATTTCTCGCTCTGCGTCAGCGGGGCCATGATGCGCACGAACATGTTGCTGTCGACCCCGGTGCCCGAAATCCACTGCCAGTTGACACCGTTGTTGCCGTAATCGGCATCGACGAGGCAGTCCCAGTACCACTGTTCGCCGAAGCGCCAGTCGATCAGCAGGTGCTTCACCAGGAAGCTGGCGCAGATCATCCGCACGCGGTTGTGCATCCAGCCGGTCTGCCACAGCTGCCGCATGCCCGCATCGACCACCGGATAGCCGGTCATGCCTTTCTGCCAGCACGCGAAGTCCTGCGCGATCAGATGTCCCGCATTGGGGTTCCGCCACAGCGTGCGCTCGTCGTAGTCGCGGTAGCTTTCGCGCGGGTAGTCGGGGAACTGGTCGATCACGTTCTGCGCATAATCGCGCCAGATCACCTCCTTGGCGAAGGTGTTCCAGCCGTCGCTGCGCTTGTCTTTCAGCCTGTGCCAGACCTGCGCGGGGCTGATCTCGCCCCAGTGCAGATGCGGCGAGAGGCGCGAGGTGGTGTCTTCGGACGGCAGATTGCGGCCCTCGTCGTAATCGCCCACCACATCGGCCCACCACTCGAGCCGGTCATGCGCCGCCTGTTCGCCGAAGTCCCAGAATTCGCGAATACCGCCAGCCCAGTCGGGCTTCGTGGGCAGGAGCGACCAATCAGCCAGTTCGTCACTTTCGGGCCAGCTATCGGGCGACGACAGCGTTTCCGGCTCGGGCAGCGGGTCGCGCGGAGGCATAACCTCCAGCATGGATTTCGCAAACGGGGTGTAGATCTTGTACGGATCGCCCGACCCGGTGGTCACGCTGCCCGGGGGAAGCAGGTAATTCCCATCGTAGAGGCACAGTCTGCGCTGCTCACCCCCCAAACCCGCAAGCGCATCGCGCAGTTCGTCTTCGGCCTCCTTCCACCACGGCTCGTAATGGCGCATCGCGTGGATGCAGGTGGCGCCGGTTTCGTCGGCCAGCGCGGCAAGCACCTGCGGGGCGTCGCCCCGGCGCAGCACGATCCTCGAATTGTGCGCGCCATAGCTCTTGCCGAGGCTGTCGAGCGAATGATGCAGCCAGACCTTCGACGCCCCGCCATAGGCATGGTCGCCCGCGCGGTCGTCGTCGAGGACGTAGACCGGAATGACGGGTCCGGCTTGCGCGGCGGCATACAGCGCGGGATGATCGGCCATGCGCAGATCGCGCCGCAGCCAGACGATGTGGGGTGCAGTCATGCCGTTCTAACCGCCGGGTGCTGGCGTGGGTTCCGTTTGCACGCCGGGGCAGACCCCCGCCGGCAGTTCGACCGAAAAGCGATCGCCCACCCGCGGATCGTAGAAGCGCGCATCACGCAGCCACAGCGAGCCATCCTCGCGCGGCTCGATCAGCGGGGTGCGTGCCCAGAACAGGAAGGCGTCGATCGCGCTATCGCCTGCCCGCGCCGCTGCCAGATCGCACCGGTCGAGCGGGCCCCCGGGCAGCGTGGTGTCTTCCCCGAGCGTGTACAGCCCGTTGCCGCCGCTGATCATCTCGCGCGCGAGCGGGTTGAACGGCACCGGGCTGGCGATCACGGTTGCGGTCCCGGTCGGGCTGGCGTCGAGCGCGTTTTCGTCGGCTGCGGTGATCATGGCGTTGAGCCCGATATAGGCGAGCGCCGCCGCGAGCGCCGCGCGTGCCGGCCTGCGCCACTCCCCACCCCGCTTTTGCCGCCGGAGCGAGAACCATGTGGCAAAGCCCATCAGAAGCCACAGCCAGATATCGATGATGAACAGCGTGTCGCCGTAGAACCAGCGCGAGGAAAACGGCTCGAGCAGGCGGATGCCGTAGACATTGAGCCAGTCGAGCGCGGGATGCGTCAGGCAGCCGAGCAGCGCGAGCGCGTAGAGCCACTTGAACCTGACCGGGAGCCGTGCCTCCGGGCGCTTGCCGCGTTTCGCCTGCCAGCGGTCGAAGCCGTAGAGCAGGCCCGCCAGCAGCAGCGGCAGCAGGAGCATGGCGGGCGGACCATGCGTGATGCCGCGGCGGAAGCCGAGGTGTTCGACCCCGTCGAGCCAGAAGAAACAGGCCGCATCGACATCGGGCAGGTTCGCGCCGATGATCAGCGCGGGCATCGCCAGCCCAGTCTTCCGCTTGAGCCCCGCCTGCCCGATCAATGCCCCGACGAGGCTGTGTGTGAGATTGTCCATTGCGCGCGAGTGATAGCCCGCCCCGCCCAAAAGGAAAGGGCGGCAGGTTGGCCCGCCGCCCTTGTCCAGCCGATTGCCCGAGAATCAGGAATCGAAGTTTTCGCCGCGGCGGGCGGACGTGAATTCGCGCCGGTCGAGATAGGTGTCGCCGTCGGTATCGTAATAGAAAAAGCTGTCGGCGGCCTTGTTGATCGTTTCCGCCTTCAGCTCGGGCTCGCCCTGGTCGTTGAGCGCTTCATGCTGCGGATCGAGCGGGATCGCCCAGATCGCATATTCGGCGACCGAAAGCTGGTCGTCGTCGTTCCGGTCGAGATAACCCCAGGTCATGTTCTGGCGCCGACGCATGTTGGTGTCCGCGTCGCGCTCCTGCGAGGCGGCTTCCATTTCGCTCCGCTCGTCCTCGCTCATGTCGGCTGCGGTCGCTGCCTCGTCGGCATTTGCGACCTGCTCCGCCGCAACCTCGTCGCGGTAGCCGTCATATTCGCTGCGAAACGCATCCGCGTCGAATGCGTCGCGGCGCGTCTGCGCGTCGTCCGAGAGCGCGTAGTCGCGCGTCATCGGGTCGTATTCGGCAGTCGCGGCGGTCTCGACATCGGCCATTTCGCTGCCGACCACCGGATCTTCGGCGACGTCGTCCCCGCAAGCGGCAAGCGCCAGGGCAAGCGTGGAAAGCGCGGTCGTTTTCTTCAGAATGGTCATGTGTCCTCCATTGGTTGAACGTCCTGCCGGCGGCAGGGGAATGTCCAACCAACGAAGCCGCACCGCAATCGGTCCGCCTCGCGCGAAACCGATTGCCGGATGCGTCAGACCGGGTCTTGCGCGGTCCCGTCGACGGTCCAGGTCTGGCCCTGGCCCAGCAGTTTGGCCAGATTGGCCTCCTTGCCCGCGCTTGCGGCGGCCTTCTCGGCCAGCACAGCAGCCTCGAAGGTCGGGCGCGGATCGTCGTACAGCACGCCCAGCGCCATCGGGAACGGGCCGAAGGGCATCTCGACGAGCATGTGCGCGATCGAGCGGTTGGTGACGTCGTGGACGATCACCCCCGCGGCTTCCCAGTCGCCATCGACGACATCGACCACTTCGAGGTTGAGCGTGTCGCGGTTGAGCGCAATGCCCTTGGCATCCTTCGCGAATAGCATCGGCTTGCCGTTTTCGAGCCACAGCTGCTGGTCTTCGGCGCCCTTGGGGGCGGCGAAATCGTTGAACACGTCCTTGTTGTAGACGATGCAGTTCTGGAAGATCTCGATGAAGGCGGCGCCTTCGTGTGCATGGGCGGCCTTGAGCACATCCGGCAGGTGCTTCGACACGTCGAAACCGCGGCCGACGAAGCGCGCCCCGGCGCCGAGCGCGAATGCGGCGGGACGGGCGGGATGGTCGTAGCTGCCGATGGGGGTCGAGGGCGACTTGGTGCCCTCGCGGCTGGTGGGCGAGGCCTGGCCCTTGGTGAGACCGTAGATCTCGTTGTTGAACAGCATGATCTGCATGTTCACGTTCCGGCGAAGGACGTGCATCAAATGGTTGCCGCCGATCGACAGGCCGTCGCCGTCGCCGGTCACCAGCCAGATGTCGAGATCGGGATTGGCCAGCTTCGCGCCCGTGGCGAACGCGGGCGCGCGGCCGTGGATCGTGTGGAAGCCGTAGCTCTCGACGTAATAGGGGAAGCGGCTCGAACAGCCGATCCCGCTGATGAAGACGGTGTTGGCCGGGTCCGCGCCCAGCTGCGGAAGCGTGCGCTGCACCGCCTTGAGGATCGCATAGTCCCCGCAACCCGGGCACCAGCGGACTTCCTGGTCGGTTTCCCAGTCCTTGAGCGTGGTTTCGATTTTCACTGGTGCGTTCACGAGCTGTGCTCCTGCGATTGCGGCGAGGCCTGGTCTTTCAGCGAGCCGTCGTCATGTCCGGTTTCCAGATGCGGCAGCTGGTCGTCATTGACCGAAACCTGCCCGCCTTCATTGCCATCGATACCATCGAAATACTTGCCGATGGCCTCTTCGAGCTCGGCAATCTGGAACGGCTGGCCGCTGGTCTTGGTCAGCGGCACGGCATCGACGAGGAACTGGTCGCGCAGCACGGTCTTGAACTGCCCGGTGTTCATTTCGGGCACGAGCACGTGTTCGAAGCTGCGGAGCAGGTCGCCGAGATTCGCCGGCATCGGCCAGATATGGCGAACGTGGATATGGCTGACATCGAGCCCCTTGCGGCGCGCATTGTCGACCGCGCGGTGGATCGGGCCATAGGTCGAACCCCAGCCGACCACCGCAAGCTTGCCCGAAGTCTCGCCGAGGCAGACCTCCTGGTCGGGCACGGCGATGCCTTCGATCTTGTTCTTGCGCGCATCGGTCATGCGCTGGTGATTGTCGGGCGAATAGTCGATATTGCCGGTCAGCTCGTGCTTCTCGATCCCGCCGATGCGGTGCATCAGCCCCGGCGTACCCGGCTTGACCCAGGGACGCGCGCCCTTGGCGTCGCGCTTGTAGGGCAGGAAGACACCCTCGCCTTCGTCGTCCTGCGCGTTCTTTTCGGTCAGGAAACTGGCCGGGAACGGCGTGTAGCTGGCCGGGTCGGGCACCTTCCACGGTTCGGCGGCATTGGCGATATAACCGTCGGTCAGCAGCATCACCGGGGTCATGTACTGCACCGCGATGCGGCAGGCCTCGATTGCGACATCGAACGCGTCCGACGGACTGCTGGCGGCGATGACCGGCATCGGCGCATCGCCGTTGCGGCCGTAGACCGCCTGGTAGAGATCGCTCTGCTCGGTCTTTGTCGGCAGGCCGGTCGAAGGGCCGCCGCGCTGCGAATTGACGATCACCAGCGGCAGTTCGGTCATGATGCCGAGCCCGATCGCTTCGGTCTTGAGCGCGATCCCCGGGCCCGACGAACTGGTCACGCCGAGGCTGCCCGCATAGCTGGCGCCGATCGCGGCGCAGACCGCAGCGATCTCGTCTTCCGCCTGGAAGGTGGTGACGTCGAATTCCTTGAGCCGCGCAAGGTGGTGCAGGATCGCCGAAGCCGGCGTGATCGGATAACCGCCGAAGAACATTGGCAGTTCGGCCAGCTGCGCGCCGGCAACCAGCCCCAGGCTGACCGCTTCGGCACCGGTGACGGTGCGATAGAGGCCGGGCTTGGACGGAACCGGATCGATATGGACCTGCTTCAGCGGCCCCGCGAGTTCCGCCGTTTCGCCATAGGCATGCCCCGCGTCGAGCGCCGCGATATTGGCATCGGCGATCTCGGGCTTGGACTTGAACTTGCTCTTCAGCCAGTCGTGGATCGGGTCGCGCGGACGATCGAACATCCACAGCGCAAGGCCCAGCGTCCACATGTTCTTCGACCGCAGCGCGTCCTTGTTGCCAAGGCCGTAGGGCTTGACCGCCTCGATCGTCTTCTCGCTGATGTCGAAGGCCAGCAGGTCGAACTTGCCCA
>Ga0208560_1000105_pt1 | contig 10526 bp, 9 predicted proteins | sample Virmet3827_250_FD_185742 | JGI IMG/M metagenome (GOLD analysis project Ga0208560, IMG submission 185742) | Marine viral communities from the Southern Atlantic ocean transect to study dissolved organic matter and carbon cycling - metaG 3827_250... | ecosystem: Environmental > Aquatic > Marine >...
CACAGCGCAAGGCCCAGCGTCCACATGTTCTTCGACCGCAGCGCGTCCTTGTTGCCAAGGCCGTAGGGCTTGACCGCCTCGATCGTCTTCTCGCTGATGTCGAAGGCCAGCAGGTCGAACTTGCCCAGGCTGCCATCTTCGAGCGGATTGGCGTCGTATTTCGCCTTCTCGAGGTTGCGCTTGGTGAAGGCGCCGGTATCGGCGATGATCAGCCCGCCGGGCTTGAGCGCGGCGAGGTTCACCTTCAGCGCGGCGGGGTTCATCGCCACGAGCACGTCGGGCGCGTCGCCCGCGGTGTTGATTTCGCGGCTGCCGAAATTGATCTGGAACGCGGAAACGCCGAACAGCGTACCCTGCGGCGCGCGGATTTCCGCGGGGAAATCGGGGAAGGTGGCCAGGTCGTTCCCCGCGAGCGCGGTCGACAGCGTGAACTGCCCACCGGTCAGCTGCATGCCGTCGCCGGAGTCGCCGGCGAAGCGCACGACCACGCTTTCGGGGGTTTCGGGGAGGCCGTCCTGCGGCGCCGTGGCGGCTGTAGCCATCCGGGTCATCCTTGTCTGCGCCACCCACCGGCGGCGCCGTTTCCAATTGGAAGCGCCACCTAGGCCGCGCCCCATTCTCTCGCAATGAAGTTTCTCTGCTAGGCCGAAAAAGCCTCATGGAAAAGCGCTCCAAACACGCTAAGTTCCAAAACGCAACGGATTTTGGAGAGAGAACGACATGGCCGATACAGAACATTATGTCCGCGACGACGTGCGCGGCTTCCTCGACATGCTCGAAGCGATGGGCGGCAAGGGTGTCGAAGAGGTCGGCGCACAGGAAGGCCGCGAACAGATGCGCGCCATGGGCGCCCTGGCCGAAGCCGAGCCGCGCGCGATGGCGGTTCAGAAGGACCTCACCTGCCCCGGTCCCGCCGGCCCGATCCCGCTGCGCTTCTACGATCCGCGCGCAGAGCGCGAACCCGGGCCCTGCGTGCTGTTCTTCCACGGCGGGGGCTTCGTCATCGGCGATCTGGAAGTGTACAATGCGCTGTGCACCGAGATCGCGCACCATCTCGACCTGCCGGTGGTCTCGGTCGACTACCGGCTGGCCCCCGAACACCCCTTCCCCGCTGCGCCCGACGATTGCGAAGCGGCCGCGCGCTGGGTCGCTTCCTCGCCTGCCGAACTGGGGCGCGAGATCACCGGGCTGGTCATCACCGGCGACAGCGCGGGCGGCAATCTGACGATCGTCACCACCAACCAGCTGACCAACGAGCCCGCCGACGTCCCCGTGATCGTCCAGGCGCCGATCTACCCCGTCGCCAGCGATCTGAGCCAGCACCGGAGCCTGGCGATGTTCGCCGAGGGCTTCCTGCTGACCGGCGCGGCGATGGCCTGGTTCACCTCGCAATATGGCGGCGATGCGAGCGACCCGCGGCACACTCCGATGGTGGGCGACTGCGCCGACACGCCGCCGACCGTGGTGTGCACCGCCGGACTCGACCCGCTGCGCGATTCAGGACGGGAATACGCCGCACATCTGGTGCAACTCGGCACGGAAACCGTGTTTCTCGAGTTCCCCGGCATCGTTCACGGCTTTACCACGCTGAGAAAAGCGATACCGAGCGGACAGAAGGATCTCGAGGCGTTTCTCGACGCCGTGAAACTGATGGTGGAGCGATACAGGTGAGCGATGGGCTCGGTTACCGTCCCTGCGTGGGCGTGATGTTGGTCAACAGCGACGGCAAGGTCTTCGTCGGCCGCCGGATCGACAACAAGGAAGGCGACTGGTGGCAGATGCCGCAGGGCGGCGTCGATGACGGCGAGGACCTGCGCGAGGCCGCTCTGCGCGAACTGCACGAGGAAACCGGCGTGCGGAGCGAGCATGTCACCATCCTCAAGGCGCTGGACGAACCGATCCGTTACGACCTGCCCGAAGAGCTGATCGGCAAGCTGTGGGGCGGCCGTTTCCGCGGGCAGGAGCAGGTCTGGTACCTCGCGCGGTTCCAGGGCAGCGATACCGATATCGATCTCGAGGCACATGACCCGCCCGAATTCTGCGACTGGAAATGGGTCGAGGCGGAACAGCTTCCCGACCTCATCGTGCCGTTCAAGAAACGCGTGTACCGCGCGGTGGTCGAGGCTTTCCGCGAACTGGTCTGACGGACCCGCCGCGGCGACCGCTGCCGGGGTATCCGGTCAGTTCGACTGCGGCACCGCGGCGTCGGGCAGCAGCGCTTCGGCGGTTTGCACCCGCGCCGGCGGACCGGCCGCGATGGTTGCCGACAACGTCTGTGTTTCGGGGCAGCTTTCGCCGCACAGCGATTCCAGCTTGGCCAGGCTGCCCTTGGCCATTTCGACCGCGCCCTTTTCGACCAGCGCCTCGCCCTCGCCCGCAATCGCGGCCAGATTGCGCGGCTCGCGCGTCAGCGCTTCGCGGTAATAGCGGATCGCCTTGCCCTGCAGCCCGTCGGCGCGGGCGGCCTCGGCCAGTCGCAGGAAGATGGGCGTGTGGCCCGGGTCGACCGCCAGGGCGGCCTCGAAGGCGTCGATCGCCCCCTGCGTATCGCCCTGCGCCAGCGCGGTTTCGCCCTTGGCGATCAGCACGCCCGCTCGCGGCTCGGGCGCGTCGTTCCCGGCCCAGCCAACGCTCGATGTCACGGCCAGCGCCAGGGAAAGGGCAGCAGCGGCAGGGGCAAAACGCATAATCGTCTCCAGCGGGGTCGTCCGTCGAATAGGTGGCGGGTCAGCCATAATTCTTATGGCTAACACGTTCACCCTGCACAGGCGATGAAAAATCCGTCGGTCCCGTCATGCGCCGGTGCGAGCCGGATCCCCTGCCCGCGCGCCTGCCCCAGTGGCAGCGCCATGGCCTGCGGCTGCAGCTGCGGATGCCGCGCGAGGAAGGCTTCGAACTGCCCCGCGCCCTCTTCGTCGAGCAGCGAGCAGGTGACATAGACCACCCGGCCGCCCGGCTTGATGAGCTGCGCCGCGATGTCGAGCAGATAGGCCTGCAGCTCGGCCAGCCGCGCCAGTTCGGCCTCGTCCAGCCGCCAGCGCGCTTCGGGATTGCGCCGCCAGGTCCCCGTGCCCGAACAGGGGGCGTCGACCAGCACCGCGTCGGCCTGTCCGGCCAATCCGGAGAGCGCTTCCATTTCGCGCCGGGGGTCGAGCAGCAAGGTCTCGATGCAGGTCGCGCCTGCCCGTTCGGCGCGCGGAGCGAGCCGGGACAGGCGGCCGCGATCGGTATCGGAGGCGACGAGCCGTCCCTGGTTGTCCATCGCCGCTGCCAGCGCGAGCGTCTTGCCGCCCCCGCCCGCGCACAGATCGACCACCGTTTCGCCGGGCCGTGCAGCCACTGCGAGGCAAGCCAGCTGCGAGCCGGTGTCCTGCACTTCGATCGCGCCCGCGCGGAAGGCGTCCCATTGCTCGACCGGGGTGCCGGTGGCGAGCCGCAGGCCATGCGGCGCGGCGGTGGGCACGGCGGCTTCGGGCAAGGCGAGCGTGGCGCGCTTGGCCCTGAGCGTGTTGACCCGCAAGTCGAGCGGAGCCCGGTCGAGCAACGCGGCCGCATCGGTGCCGTCCATGCCCGAGGCGGCGAGCCGGTCGACCAACCAGCGCGGCGCGACCCCGCCCTCGGCCACCGGCTCGTTGTCGGCCAGCGGCGCGGGGCCGTAGTGCGATCCGTCGAACAGCGGCGCGATCGCCGGATCGTCCTGCGCCAGCCGCAGCATCGCCGCGCGGCCGGTCGCGGGGACCGGGCCGCAGGCGCGGATCGCGGCATAGACCAGTTCGCGGATCGCCCGCCGGTCCTTCGACCCGGCAAAGCGGTTGCTGCGGAACCATTCGGCGAGGATCCGGTCGGCGGGCGCGGCTTTTGCGCGCGCGGCCTCGACGATCCTGTCGAGCAGCTCGATCGCGGTCTGGACCCGGGCAGCGGGCGTCATGGCCTAGCGCGTCGGATAGTTGGGCGCTTCGCGGGTGATCGCCACGTCGTGGACATGGCTTTCGGCCAACCCGGCATTGGTGATCCGTACGAATTGCGCGCGCTTGCGCAGATCCTCGATCGTGGCGCTGCCGGTATAGCCCATCGCCGCCTTGATCCCGCCGACCAGCTGGTGGACGACCGCCGCGGCAGGGCCTTTGTAAGGGACCTGCCCCTCGATCCCTTCGGGGACCAGCTTCTGCTGGCTGACATCGGCCTGGAAATAACGGTCGGCGCTGCCGCGCGCCATCGCGCCCACGCTGCCCATGCCGCGATAGGCCTTGTAGCTGCGACCCTGGTAGATGAAGGTCTCGCCGGGCGCTTCCTCGGTCCCGGCCAGCATCGAACCGACCATCACCGTGCTTGCGCCGGCAGCCAGCGCCTTGGCGGCATCGCCGCTCGCGCGCAGACCGCCATCGGCGATGACCGGGATGCCGTATTCCTCGGCGGCCTCGGCGCTGTCCATCACGGCGGTCATCTGCGGCACACCGACGCCTGCGACCACGCGGGTGGTGCAGATCGACCCCGGGCCGATGCCCACCTTGACCGCATCGGCGCCCACCCCCGCGAGCGCCCGGGTCGCTTCGGCGGTCGCGACATTGCCCGCGATCACCTGCACGCTGTTCGACAGCTTCTTCACCCGTTCGACCGCGCGCGCGACATCCTTGTTGTGGCCATGCGCGGTATCGATCACCACCACGTCGACTTCGGCATCGATCAGCGCCTGCGTCCGCTCGAACCCCTTGTCGCCGACCGTGGTCGCGGCGGCGACGCGCAGCCGCCCGGTCGCATCCTTGGTGGCATCGGGATAGGCGACCGCCTTTTCGATATCCTTGACCGTGATCAGCCCGACGCAGCGGCCGTTGTCGTCCACCACCAGCAGCTTCTCGATGCGGCGCTGGTGCAGCAGGCGGCGCGCTTCCTCCTGCCCGGTGCCCAGCGGCACGGTGGCGAGATTGTCGACCGTCATCAGCTCGCTGACCGGCTGAAGCGGATTTTCGGCAAAGCGCACGTCGCGATTGGTCAGGATCCCGACCAGTTTGCCGCCGCGGTCGGTGACGGGGATCCCGCTGATGCGGTTGGCGGACATGATGTCCTGCGCTTCGCCCAGCGTGGCTTCGGGGTGGATGGTGATCGGGTTTACCACCATGCCGCTTTCATAGCGCTTGACCGCGCGCACGGCAGCGACCTGTTCGTCGACTTCGAGATTGCGGTGCAGCACGCCGATCCCGCCAAGCTGCGCCATGGCGATCGCCATGTCGGCCTCGGTCACCGTGTCCATCGCACTGGACACCACCGGGATGCTGAGCCCGATATCGCGCGTCAGCCGTGTGGCGGTGTTCGCCAGCGAAGGCAGGATATCGCTCTCGGCAGGACGCAGGAGCACGTCGTCGAAAGTAAGACCGAGGGGGATGTCGAAATGTGCCACGTGGAGAATCGCCTGCCGGGGGGAGAAATGTGGCGGCCCATGTAACGACGGTTTGGAAAACTAGCTAGTGCCCATAACCGCGCGGGGCCAGCCGGCGCATCGCACCGGTCGCCTAGCGGCGCCCGGCCAGCGCGCCATCCCGTCCGCGAGACACCCGTTGCCGCCGGCGGTGAACCGCGATCCGGACGAGCACCGCAAGCGCACCGAAGGGGAACAGCACCCGCAGCACTTCGGGCTGCCAGCTTCCGGCAGCGGCGCTGAACGAGGCGGTCGGGAGCGCCATGCCGAGAAACCAGTAAAGCGCGCCGGGCACAGCCGGCACCAGCGCCGCCCAGCCCGGTCAGCGGGAGCAGTGCCCATAGCGGTTTCAGCCCCAGTGCCGGCTCGCGCAGCGCGGCGATGGCAGCGGCGCCGCTTACCATCAGGCTGGCAGCCATCGCCGCGAGGAACAGCGTCAGCGACACGGGCATGCGCTGCTATTCCGCGGTCCAGCCGCCATCGACGCTCCAGTTCGCGCCGTTGACGTTCTGGGCCTCGTCGCGGCACAGGAAAGCGACCAGCGCGCCGATTTCCTCGGGCTGGACGAACTTCTTGGTCGCCTGCTTGACGAGCAGCACATCGTTGATGACCTGCTCGCGGGTCAGCCCGCGCGCTTTCATCGTATCGGGAATCTGGCTTTCCACCAGCGGGGTCCAGACATAGCCGGGACTGACGCAGTTCGCCGTCACGCCGTGCTCGGCCAGTTCGAGCGCGATCGTCTTGGTGAAACCGTCGAGCCCGTGCTTGGCCGAATTGTAGGCCGCCTTGAACGGGCTGGCGACCTTCGAATGCGCGCTGGCGGTGTTGATGATCCGGCCCCAGCCCTTCCGCTTCATCGCGGGCACGGCGAGCCGCGTGGTGTGGAACGCGGCGGTCAGGTTGAGCGCGATGATCGTATCCCACTTCTCCACCGGGAAATCCTCGACCGGCGCGACATGCTGCATGCCCGCATTGTTGACGAGAATGTCGATCTCGCCCGCCGCATCCATCATCGCGGCGATCTGCGCGGGATCGGTCAGGTCGGCGCCCGAATGCGTCGCGCCAAGCTCTTCGCACAGCTCCGCGATCACGGCCGCATCGCCGAAACCGTTGAGGATCAGCGTCGCCCCCTCGGCAGCCAGCGACCGCGCAATCGCGAGTCCGATACCGCTGGTCGATCCGGTGACGAGCGCGCGCTTGCCGGCAAGAAACATTTGGGCCTCCGGGCGTTGTAGAAACTGTTCATTGCGGCCATCGCGCACATACCAGCGGCTGTAAAGCGGCCAGACACCGGGGGAAGACATGCGGCTCAATCCGTTCAACACCAACAATATCAACGTACGATCGAGCGGCGGCAGTGTCCCCGGCGGCAAGGCGGGCGGGATCGGCTGCGGCACGATCGTGATCGCGGCGATCGGCTATTTCGTCTTCGGGCTCGACCCGATGCAGACCGCGGGCATGGTCGAGGGCGTGCAGCAGGGCCAGCAGCAGGCAGGCCCGGCCAACACCGACGAACAGGAAGTGTGCACCAGCAGCGAATATGCGCTGGAAGCCTGCAACGGGCTGCAATCGCTCAACCAGACCTGGGCGGCGACCTTCGACGCGCAGGGCTACGGCGACCAGTTCCAGCAGCCCACGCTAGACCTTTACGGCGGCGGCGGGGTCCGCACCGGGTGCGGCAACGGCACGTCGGCGATGGGGCCGTTCTACTGCCCCGCCGACCAGACGATCTACATCGACACCAGCTTCTACGACACGCTCGAACGCCAGCTCGGCGCGGGCGGCGATTTCGCGCGTTATTACGTGCTGGCTCATGAATATGGCCACCATATCCAGACGATCACCGGCATTTCGGGACAGATCCGCAGCGCGCAGCAGCAGAACCCGAGCCGGGCCAACCAGCTGCAGGTGCTGATGGAATTGCAGGCGGATTGCTATGCCGGGGTCTGGGCGGGCAAGAACCGCAATCTGATCGAGCCGGGCGATATCGAGGAAGGCATGAACGCTGCCGCCGCGATCGGCGACGACCGGCTGACGGGCGGACGGGTCTCGTCGGAGAACTTCACGCATGGCACCTCGCAGCAGCGCAGCGATGCCCTGCGGCTGGGCCTGCAGGGCGATGACCGCGCCTGCGACCGGATCACCAATATCGGCTGATCAAGCGCTGTCGAGGCGGGCAGGCGCGGCGCATCGGCCGCGTCCTCCCCGTCACGCGGTGGCTGATCAGCGCGTCAATTCGGCGAGTTCGGCGTCGATTTTGCCGAGCGCCTCGGCCCGGTCCGCCGCGGACATGCTGCGGTCAGCGGCGATGGCCTTGCGAACGCTCTTCAGCGTCGTAAGCGCCAATTTCTGCCCGTAACTTTCGCAGACATACATCGTCACGCGGCCCGCGCTGTCGACCTTGGTGGTCACGGGGCTGTTCTTGTCGAGGCACTTCATCACGACCTGCGGCGCATTCGCCACTGCGCGAACGGCAACCGCTTCGGCGCTCATTTGCGCGGCCTCGGCCTGGGCCTCGGCCATCGCGATCTTCACCTCGCGGCGCGCTTCGGCCTTGTCCGTGACTTTCACCGCAGACTTCCGCTCGGTTTCGCGGGCCAGCCTGCCGTCCTCCGCCAGCGTCTCGCGCAGTTCGGCCATTTCGCGTTTGAACGCGCGCCGTTCCTTGTCGTTCATGTCGTCCCAGACCTTGCCGTTCCAGCGCGCATGCCGCTCGGGATTGCGCTCGACGCTGGCCATGGTCCGGCGGGCCCGTTCGAGCTCGCGCTCGGCGCGTTCCAGATCGCGTTCGGCGCTTTCGAACTCGCGCTCGATCGTGCGCTCCAGCGCCGCGACGAATTCGCGCTTGCTTTGCGGCGCAGGTGGCGGAGCGACAGGTTCGGGCGGCGGCGGCGCCCAGTCCGCCGCGGGCGGCGCGACAGCAACGGGGGGCTGCGGCGCAGCGGGCGGCACGGGCGTGGATGCCCGATCCTCCGGGGCCGTCACCGTCTCGGCATACCCGATGCTCGCGGTCATCGGCAGCGCGAGCAGCGCAGCGGCGACCACGCCGCGCGCGGCAAGCCGGCGGCGGCGCGAATGGTCGGTCATCGGCAGGCTGCGCAGCCGGTGGATGATCGACTTGTCCCCCAACACGGGGCACGCCATCGGCGCCGCCAGTGCTGGGCGCGGCGCGATTTGCGGGCGGCGGGCGAAATCGGCGATGATCGCCGCATAGGCGGCGCGCTCGTCGCGGCTGCGGCTGGCCACCACCCGGGCGTCGCAGGCCGCCTCCTGGTCGCGGCGCATGGCCGACCAGCCCATCCACCCCAGCGGGTTGAACCAGTGGAGTGCGAACAGCGGCTGGACGAGGACGTTGACGAGGATGTCGTGGCCGCGGTGATGCGCCAGCTCATGCGCGATCGCGAGGTCGCGGACCAGGCGCTCGCGGTTGGCCATGAAACCATCGGGCAGCGCGACGACCTTGTCGAAGACGCCGAATGCCATCGGTCCCGAAATCGCCGGGGTTTCGATCAGGCGGATGGCGCCCACCTCGCCCACCGGACGCGCCTCTTCGAGCAGTTCGCGGCGCAGCTGGCCATAGAGCCAGAACCGCCGCGTCATGAAGATCGCGGCGCCGGCGAGCCACAGGATCAGCAGCGGGGTCAACAGGTCGACCGGCGCATCCATCGGCACGGGCGATACCGGCGCGACGAGTGCGCCATCGCCGAAACCCCCGGCGGCGGCGGGGGACAGCGCCAGCTCGGCCGCGGGCGGCGGGGTAGTGGACGACAGCGGCTGCATCCAGGACGGCAGCGTAACCGGCGGGAACAGCAAGCGCGCCAGCGGCAGGAACCACAGCGCATAGGCAGCCCCCGCCCCCAGGTGCCGCGCCACCGGGCGCCGCAGCAGCAGCGCCAGAACGATCAGGGCGCCCGTCCACACCAGCGTGTCGAACAGGAACCAGTGCCAATACTGGCGAAGCAGCTCGGTCATTTGCGCATCTCCCTCAAGAGCGCCTCGATTTCGGACAGATCGTCATCGGTCAGCGCCTCGCTTTCGGCGAGCTGCGCGAACAGCGGCGCCGCGCGGCCGCCGAACAACCGGTCGACCAGCCGGCGGCTTTCCCCGCCGACATAGTCCGACCGTGCGATCAGCGGGCGGTAGAGGAACTTGCGACCCTCGGGCTCGGTACCCACGGCCTCCTTCTGGACCAGCCGGCTGAGCAGCGTCTTGACCGTCGGGATCGACCAGTCGCGCTCGGCGCAGATCGCGTCGCAGACCTCGGCGGCGGAGATCGGGTTGCGATCCCACAGCACTTCCATGATGGCATGCTCCGCTTCGCTGATCCGTTCGCCCGGCCCGTTGCTGCGCTTGGCCATTCCCGCCTCCTCGTTCCGCCACGCATAATGTGGCGATTACGTCTGTAGCCGCAATGACTACGATTGTAAACCTGCACCATGGATCAATATCGGGAAAACGCGCTTGCTTCTCGACCAACGACATATCACTTTTGACCGATGACCCGGTTTCTTACTCTGTTCGCCCCGTTCGCTGTCCTGGCCAGTCCGCTGGCCGCACAGGACGATCCGCCCGCCCCGCCCCCGCGCGAATACGCCACGCAGCGCGTCGTGATCGAGACGACCATGGGCGACATCACCGTTGCGCTGGAGACCGAACGCGCGCCGATCACCGCGGGCAATTTCCTGCGCTATGTCGACGAGGACCGGTTCGACGGGACGAAATTCTACCGCGCGATGCATCTCGATTGGGGCGAACCGCCCAACGGCCTCCTGCAGGGCGGTACGCAGATGCACCCCGACCGCGTGCGCGACCCGATCGCGCATGAACCGACGACCGAAACCGGGCTCAGCCATACCGACGGCGCGCTGTCGATGGCACGCTACGAGCCGGGCACCGCGACGGGCGATTTCTCGATCATGATCAAGGACCAGACCGGGCTCGATGCCAATCCCGCCTCGAGCGACCCGAACCTGCAGCTGGGCTTTGCGGTGTTCGGTTATGTGGTGGACGGGATGGAAGTGGTCCATGCGATCCATGCCGCGCCGATCGATCCCGACAAGGGCGAAGGCTGGATGAAGGGCCAATTGCTGGCCGAGCCGGTCGAGATCGTCGA
>Ga0208560_1000110_pt1 | contig 10183 bp, 19 predicted proteins | sample Virmet3827_250_FD_185742 | JGI IMG/M metagenome (GOLD analysis project Ga0208560, IMG submission 185742) | Marine viral communities from the Southern Atlantic ocean transect to study dissolved organic matter and carbon cycling - metaG 3827_250... | ecosystem: Environmental > Aquatic > Marine >...
ATTGTGCATAGTACATCCACTTTTCTACTTCCCATCCATCGGGAACTAGTGATAAATCAATAAGTGCGATTTTACCTTGATTGGCTGCAATAGATAATTCAAGCCTATACCACATTGTTATATATAAATAAATCCATGGTACTAATCTGTCCATTAAAGAAACAGATTGAGAATTGTTTGCATTATACACTGTCCCCACATAGCCTGAACTACATTGGGATAGGTTATCTAGGTGTCTAAACTGATTTGGTCTTGGGCGGATGTGTATATAAATATCATCTCCAAGCTTAGTACCTTCCCAGTATTCGCTTACCCACATGTATTCAATTTCTTCCCCAGACTCTGGATCTATCTTGTAAGTTTCGTTTACAACAGTTTCCTGTCTCATTCCTAATTCATCTATGTAAGAAAGCTTCCCTATCTTACGCATAGACTTCCAAACTACTTTAGTAACTCGGATATTTCCGTCTTGATCATAGTAATTAAAAAGATTCCCATCCTCTCCCTCTCTATTTTGAATAAACAGTTTTTCTTGGGCTGGGTAGTTTAATAGACTATCGCTTTCCATAGAAGCTCTATTTCCCTGCTCTTTTTCTAATTTGTCTATTTGTTTAGGAGTTAGATCCTCGTAGTAATTATCAATAATAGTGTTTACAGACATCCATGTATCCTCTACAATGACATCTGCGTGATCTACTAAATCTGAATTATGAGGTAGTAGGCAGTAAAATTCAAGAGGGTTTACATTTCTTACTACAGGTTCATTAGATATTTCTTCTACACAATATATCTCTTCACCAGCAATAAGAGCGTCTTCCCACCCCTTGTTAAATTTTGATTTTAGTCTTTGCTGCTTCTCAAAGTATGTTAATAATTTGTGAGCAGTAGATTCGTTCATGTCCTGAAAGTCATAGTCAAAATACTTTTGTATTCTCTTTAACTCTTCGGGTATATTTTGTTGGGCCTCCGCCATAAGCTGTTGCATAGCTTCTGGGTTTTGCGGCTGCTCTTTGCCTTGCATATAAGTCTGCACAGCATTCTGCATCAATCCCTGAAAATAATTTACTACAGCTTTTTTCTTCTCCTCTTCTTTTTGCCCGATAGCCTCTTCGTTAACAGATCTAACGACATAGCTAAATGCCCTCTTGGTTTCTTCACCCAGAAGCAAATTAAAGATAGGAGATACTACATCGTAGTACTGTAGTGTTGCGGGAAGTTCTGCGGCTCCTCCTAGGTTTAGGGGATCAGTAACGTACTCGAGATCTTTCTTATCAAACTTTCCGTTATAAAGATCATAGTTCCGCTTCTTTTTAAAACGGGAACTACGTCTTGTATGATCATAAATGCCTATTAAACCTAAGGCAGCTTCTATACATTCTTCTCCCCATTTCTGAGTCTTTTTTCTACGACTCAGTTTTTGTCTAGGAAAATCTATACGAGGCATAAATTATGTTTAGTCTACTTCTAATAATAAGAATTCTACTGTTGGTGTTCCAGAGGACGATTTAACCTGGATTTTTGTATTATCTGCTGTTGGGTAGAATAAGAATTCTCCTGGAGATAGCTTTGAAAATATCTGATCTCCGTCATCAGCAAAGATTAGATCTACAGTAGAGTCAGTATTCTTAGCATATACATATGCCTTTTTTCCCCCCTGAGTTGAACCAGATAATGCCTCTACGTTAATATCTGCGTAAGAAGTACTGGTAACCATTGTAGTTAAACCTTGTCTGTTATCGCCATCTATAGTTACTGCATCAGACACAGTCTTTGAAAGATTAACTGTATTGAACAAATCAGTACTAGAAATACTGAACGTTACATTTAAAGTTGCGTTTGCCATTTTACTAAATTTTTAAGATTATGCTGCTTTTTCCATTAAGATGTACTCAACTACAGGAGTTCCTGAAGCTGCTTCGAAATCTACGTCTTGCATGTTTGAAATAGGTACGAATAAAAATTCTCCTGGCCCTAATGATGCAAACCAGTCACCTGCCGCAGAATCTGATCCATAACCTGAGCATAAACTAACTTTTACATACTCACCTGTAGTAGAGCTAATATTGTGTAAAAATAGGTAGGCCCGATCGTCTGTTCCGTCTAAAGCTTTTGTTGCGATATTATCTTTTGTGCCTGAACCAGAAGTTTCAATTCTTCCGACTAATTGCTGATCCCCTGCAGGAGAGAGTGCGTCTGTCTCTGTAAAGCTGATAGTTTGTTTTGCAAACAAATCTGTACTCGCTAGAGATAGTGTTACGTTTACTGTTGCCATATTAATATTTTTTTTAAAATTCGCGAATTAAAGAACAAAAATAGTAATTTAATTTGTATGTCCAAATAATAATGTACTAAATTATATTTTAAGTTTTAACTTTTATAGCTAAAACGTTTTTTTATTTCTTGAGAAAAGGGATTTGCTCCAAAACCCTTGGTCGTATATAGTTGTTATTTTATTTTCTTTATCCACCTTTATTTTTCTCACCTCTTGAAGATGGTATACAACCATCATAAATGCCATCACCCTGTCAAAGTTTCCTATATCATTATAAGCTATTAGTTCTTTTAATAAAGGTATACTTCGTATTTTATGTAGGTTAAGTAGCCCCTCCGTTCCATAAGGCTCTAATAACCACATTTTAATAAGCTCCTCTCCGTAATCTTTTAGGGGTTTAGACATATGCATCCCCTTCCCCCTGTTTACTCTACTATTTTGAACAACATCTTTTATAATCTCTGGTTGATCGAGTAAAAGATGAGTTTGATTTTTAAATTCTAAGTATTGGTACATACCTTTACGTTCGTTCTCGTATAAACACTTAGCATTATAAAAATGTAATAATCGTCTTACTTTTTCATAGTATTGATTAGCAGTTTCTGGTCTCCCTGTATACTCTGCTACAACTCTATTTGTAAGTTTATTTAAAATAAGAGTTGATCCTAACGAAGAAGTGGTGGAATCGTCGTGATCATAAGGATCGGTTCCCGCAAGATACATGCCATACGGAGTATTTCCATCAGAATCTTCATAAGGCATTTCATATATAACTACACACCCTGATAAATCATCACTACCCCTTAAAGGGAAATCCACAATTGGAGATAATTTAGCGTTTGGTTTCCACTTAATTTTATTACTAGTGGAATCTACGTAAAGATCTCCTACATAATCGTGATTTCTCTCTTTATTCGATACCTCTAATTCTGCTAATCTTGTAAGTAAATCTGCTACAGGAAATAAGTTACCTGTACGGGTAAGGAATACTTCAGATGGTACAAGTGGTCTATTCTGTAATTCAGCATCTAAAGCGCTTCTAGAGTTTTTACTTTTCTTTAATTTCTCTCTAAATTCATCTAGATATTTCTTAGCAGGCTCTTCCAGTGTATTTCCGTTTTCATCTTTAAACTGGTTTAATCCTGAGTATGCAGGAACAAAGTAGGAAATCTTTCCTTTATCTTCCCACACATCCTCAAAAGAAATCATATCATAAACATCTGGATTATAGAACATATCTCTAGCGTCCACGGTTCCCCCGCCTTCCATATCACCCCCTGTACCTAGATACATACAGCTTCCGAATTTATAAGCCCCGTTTTTCATACACTCTACAGATGCTTCATGTGACGCTCTAAGATTATTAAACATACCAATCTCTTCCATTACCATTACAGCAGGACGAGTACCATTGGCAGCAAATGGGTTATCCTTAAAAGTACGATGTTTAATCTTGGATTTACTACCCATAACTTTCCAGGTACCACCAAGTTTCTTTTTATATTCTGCAATAACCTCTTTACCAGAATACCAACTTCCCCCGTATTGTTTAGAGAAAGGTGAAGGAAAAAATTTATTCCCAATCTCAATTCCTCCAGGTAAATTATCCAATCCAAATTGTGTCTTTTTTAATATATCCCCTGAATACTTAGCATCTCCTGCTCCCGCCACAATTTCAGTGGATGGTGGATTACCTATATACTCTGGATCGTATGATTTCATTCCGTCAAATACAAACTCATGTCCAATTACTCCGCCCGCAACAGAATAAGACTTACCAAATCCACGACTCCCCATCATCATAAAGTTTTTAGCTTCATTTTCCCATAACGGGCGCCCTAAATTCTTTTTATGTGTCTTACGCATATATTCTGCTGCAGGAACATAGTTATCTTTTCCTATAAACGCTCTGTCACACGTAAACTCTTTATCGTCTTCGAATCCTGAGAATCCTCTAGCCTCACACCAGTTATAAAAAAATTCCCATTCAAGATCTCTAAGAAAAGGTTTGCCTGGGGTTTTAGTTTTAGAATGCGCGGTCTTATTTAAAAGGATGGTCCAAAAGTTTACATAAAAATAAAGATTACCTGGCATCCATGCTCCTCCAACCCAATAACCTTCAATACATCGTTTCTTTTCTTCTCGCCAGAATAATAAATATTCTTCACTAGCAGGATGAAACTGCGGTATTTCATTAAGTAAAAACTCACCCCTATTAATAATCATAACAATCCTTTTTCTGAAGCGGATTCTTCGGCCCCGCCTTTTGTGGTTCCTTCGTTAGTTTCTTTATCCACTAATTTAAGAAGGCGTTCATAGTCTTCAAATAGTTTAACATTTGTTTTAAGTAAGCCCTCAATAGTGTCTGCGTTCTCTTCGTATGTAAGAATATCAAGATAGAGAGTTTTTTCATCCATCTTTTTATTCCACACCATAAGTTGGCGTTTAGCGGGAGTAATTAGAGTACGTTCATAAAATATTATTGCTTCTTTATACTTTCCCCATTCAAAATCCTTGTCTTTAAGAAAATCCCCACTAATCATATCTCTTCTCGTATTATACGAAATATTTGAGAATTTAGAATCAGGATCTACTAAAAGCGCAATAGCCCACATTATCTGTGAGCTCTTACTTTTTCTTTTGCTTTTATCTTCTTTATAAATAGAAGCAAAAGATGAAGGAACTTTTAATTGTGGATGTAATTTCCAAAAATTTACATCTGTATCAAAGCTTTCTAATATCATTAGTTTGTTCTTAATCCGTCGTTTTTGCCTCTCACTTTACCTCCCGGCCGAGATAGTGCTGCCCCAAATCCCGCATTCTCTTTAATACTTTTCATATAAGTATTACAACACATGGCGTCAGGTGATACTACCATCCCCGCCACTACCTTGATAGTATGCGTGGATAGTTCTAGCTTTGAATTGCAGGTATTACATTTAAATTTTGCCATTCTTATCTTACAATACCTAGCACGTCAAACATATTCATTTGAAAATATTCAACTTCTTCTACCATAACCATAAACCCTTGGCCTTTCGGTATTACAGTATCTCCAACTTTAACAGTTTTCACGTCCTGACTAACGGCCACCACTTTAGCATGTCCATCTCTTTTATCGGACTCTTCTCTTAACATCATATCAGATTTAATAATCCCTGACGCTGTTTCCTTTTCTACTTCAGGCATTTCCACTACAATGTGGTTTCCTAAAGGCTCGTAATTAATTGTGTTCTCCATGTTTACCATTTTTTAATTGGGCAATGTGATTGCATTGATCTTGTTTTAGCAATCAACGGACACCCGCATTTTGTGCATCTGTTTTTAACATTAAATTCGCAGTCTGAGCAAATGCTTGCCCTTGCTTTTGCGATTTGCTCTACATGTTCGTTTGGAAATACTACATTCTTCCACCCGTTCAGGATCTCAGACATCTTCGCTGCTGTCCCCTTTTTCTCTTCTGCCATTTTTGTAATATTTAAATCTGTTCTTCTTTACTGCAAACATCCCTAAATGTTTTAACCTTACACTCTTAAAGTCTCCGCTTTCGATCGCCTCCTTAAGGAGACCAAATTGAGACTTTACTATAAGATCCGCTTTGAATTCGCTGATGCCGTATTTCTTAGCTAGCTTCTTTATTGTTTGCTCCACGTTATCTTATAAATTATCTCGATCCCCTCTTTTTCTATACCATTAAGTATAGTCGGATTTATTTTTTTATCTACAATCATCTTCTTTTTTCTAAGCATTGTAATATGATTATTAAATGATGCCTCAGACATCTTTATAGATTTTCTAATCATCTTTCTAACGGGAGTAGAAAATAGAAGTTTATCTAAATTTTCTTTATCTCTATTTATATACCATATAGATAAAAAACTAGAAAGCACCTCAATCTCTTTATCCTTAAGTTTTAACACAGGATTTAGAATATGAAGATATGCTTTAAAAGATTGTGCTATATTAGCCTTTAAAGGTATTACCATCTTCAGATAAGTTTATTTCTGGAAACATGCTTTCTGCTTTGGTTTTGTCATACTTCATAATAGAAGCTTTCACATATCTAGCTGTATTTAATGCTTTCTGCTTATCCTCAGCAGTAGCATCAGTACCTAGATTCATTTGCGCACTAGCATTCATGCGAAGTAGATCATCGATTCTGTATTTTGCCATATACTTCTTCATGCATTCCTCACATAATTTGCCCTCCATAGAGAGACCAAAATATTTCCTTATAGTCTTTTCAAAATCATTCATGCTACAAATATATAATAAAATTAATTATAATTCAACATATTAATAATTTCTTTTTTATAATCAGCGCATTGTATTAATCGGTACGAGTCATTCTTCTCGTTAAACCATACAATATAACAGTCTTCTATTTTAAGCTCTGTTTCAAGCTCTATAATATACTTATAAAGGGAAAGTTGTAGTGAGTAGGTTGTGAACTCACATTCAGGGAGGTGGGATATTGGATCTAGCATCCAATTATCGAATTTACTATTGTAGTTTAATCTTTTGTTGGTTTTCCAATCAAATATAACCAGCCCCCCAAGAGGAACTGAATAATACAACTGATCAACCATACCACAAATACCAAGCTTACTAGAGCCCACGCAAAGCTCCGAACTGATAGGTATAAGATTTTCTTTGGAATTCTCATAGAATTTTAAAAAATGGGATTCAATTTTGTCATACGCTTCTTTATCTAAATCGAAGTCATATATTGTATTAGGTAATATCTTATTATTAATGTAATTTTCAGCAAAAGCATGAAACTTACTTCCTTTATTGCAAGCCCGCGTACTAATTGAATCCCACTTATCTAAAATCTTCTCAACAGTTGTGTTCTCTTTCTTAGCACTGCGGTGTGCCCAGAACTCCTTATTGAAAGGTTTTTTAAATTTACCAATAAATGTAGTTACCGAGGTAGCGTCTTTTCCATTTATTGTGTACGTATGTCCTTTCTCTGTAAAGACTACGTCTTTAAACTTATTTAGTTCTTTGAATAACATGTAAAATCTTTTCTATATATACTGTTGCGTCCATTAGTTCTTCTTGTAGGTGCGTCAACCACTCTGTTTTAGAGAGGTCCTCTCTTTCCATGGTTGTGCCGTACTTAGTTTCTCCTACTTCTGCTCTTTCTAGAATTTTTTTACAGACTTTGTTTTCAATTTTACTCATTACTAATAACCAGTTAATAGATTAAGAACTTCATCTATGGCCTTATGCCTATGGTTGTCCTCTAAAACGATTTTGTAAACATACGAACTTTCTCGGATCTTTGCAACATCATCGATAGCAGAATTAAAACTATCTTTTAAATCTATCTGTTGGTTGTCTCCACAAAAGATCATAATTGAGTCTTTACCCAATCTACCTAAAGCCATCCTTAATTGTGACTTAGTAAGGTTTTGAAACTCGTCAACTATAACTACTGCACCATCAAACGTCCTTCCTCTGAAGTGTGATAAAGATACAAGTTCAATATCTTCTTGATCCACCATCTTTTGGATCTTATCAGGTTTATTATAAACCTTCCTCATGTTAGACATGATAGGTACAAGCCAGGGTTCTAACTTCTCTTTCTCGGATCCCGGCAAAAAGCCATTATCTTCAGTGGCCACAGTGGGCCTAGTTATAATAACCTTATTATATTGCCTTTTAAAAAACATGTCCAGAGCAACCTGAACAGCAAGGAGCGTTTTTCCAGAACCTGCTTTGCCCACTACAAAACTGAAAGCACTATTAATTATACCCTCTTTAGCTCTTTTCTGCTCCTCCGATAAAGTTATATTAAACTTTATACTCCCCTTTGGGGGCTTCTTCTGTTTATTCTCCATAAATTAACTGCCACAATTCTCGCAATCTGGATTATCAATACTACAAGCGTTTGGTTGGTCTTTATCTTCTAAATCGTTTAACCACGAATCAAAGGTGTTGTCTCTTGACTCGTCAGCCTTTTTAGTTAAATCTTTCATGTACTCTTCATCTTGTGTTGCCATAAATATACGAATTTAATTGTTAAAAGAAAAGTGGCCAAAAGAAAACCAAATTGAAACGCCACTAACTTTTCAATTGGGAGAGTCATTGCTGGTTCAACTCTCAAACATCATTAAACGATAGAACTTACCTGTTCCAACAGCCGTCCTCTATTTGTTTATCCTTAAAGGTGGGTGACTGAAGTGTTAGTTCGGTAACTCAGATTGCAAATCTATATAAAATTTTTTATTCAACCATAACTTTTTTGAAAAACTTTTAAAAAAATATCCCCCTCAGAATGAAGGGGATACAAACCATGAAAAACTGTTATGAAAAACAATCGTCTCTGAGAGAGAGACACAAAACACTACAAATATACAAAACTTTATTTTATAAAAACAAGTTATTTTTAAAATTTTTTTTACCTTTAGGTTAGAAGTCTAATTATAACACAGTAATCACATGGGATAAAGGTAATAAAGGGGGGCATACTCCTTATAACTGGCTTGTTGCTAGCCAATATGATAATAGCAGTGGAAGGATGGGAATTTTTTGTAACTCCCATTTCAGTACTAGGAGTTCATCCAATCACTAAAAAATATTTCGCTTACTTTATGACATTCCAAGTTTTAATCTTGGGAATCCTATATAAAAGAAGAAATGTAAAACCCTTTATAATATTTATGGGGTTGAGTGCATTATCCCTCCTTTCCATGTACGATATGTATTACTTTACAAGTATTCATAACTTCTTTGCCTTTATGTTTTTCATAACCCAACCTCTTATCTTCTTCTTAGAGTATAAGAAATCTAAGGATTCTTATGCCCTCACTAAAACAGCAGTTTTTCTTTTCTTAATACTTCTTACCTGGGCAGGTGTGTTGCCCCTACCTTTGTTCGAATACCTTTCTTACATCTTACTAATTTTATTTTTATAAAAATTTTGTTTACGGAAATGAGGGAGTAGACCACTTACTTCACTACACCCCCTGAATGTTTTGGCGGGGAAAACCCCCACCATAAACTTACTTAAACTTACTACAATGGACTTAAGTTTCACATCTTACAAACTTGGTACTTCAGAGAAAGGTACCGATTGGCTTATGTTATTAACAACGCCAACCTACGACGATTCGTCCGGCCGAGCCGAACTTCAGCGTCGATGCTTAATGCTCATCGCTTCTCCTGCGGAGAAGGATGTCGCATCTCGCATGCAAGCTCGAATCAACGACGGCAAAGCCGTCATTGTCGATTCTCGCTTTGAATTACTGGATAAATAAAAGAACGAGCGCTTCGCGCTCTTTTCTTTTTTAATAGTCGCTAATGAATCCGTTATGAACTTACTATAAACAAACTTGTTATGATCACTACTAAAGAACTACTTACCTGTACTGCACAAGAACTAGACATTAAAGCTAAGAAAGAAGCAACTAATGAACTTATAACGCAAGCTATTGCTCTTGCCACTCAATGGACGCAGGAAAAGTCCAAAGATTATAAACCTTTCAAACAACCTACATTATAAATATAGCTAATTATGGAAAAAGACTTATTAAACGACTTATTCAACATGCATCATAAAATCAAGTTAAAGCTTGATGCAATCTGCCAAGAAGAAGGTTACGATGTAGTAGAAGATTTCATGCAAGTGTATGGAGGTCTTAAACGAGATAGAAAGGTTCTTAAACCTAAACCAACAGGCATTGAACGTAACTTCCAAGAAGATATGATTAATGATATGGATTCAGGAGAGATGTGGTAACACACTCTCCTTAATTAACCTAACATTATAAATAAAGATAATTATGGAAAATACACTTGAATTAGTAAAGTATCTAATGGACGAATTAGTAAAAGTAAAAGTTGCTAATCAACGTTGGATAGATAAAGACGAGATTAGATCTTATAAATGGGAACAAGATCGAC
>Ga0208560_1000112_pt1 | contig 10166 bp, 5 predicted proteins | sample Virmet3827_250_FD_185742 | JGI IMG/M metagenome (GOLD analysis project Ga0208560, IMG submission 185742) | Marine viral communities from the Southern Atlantic ocean transect to study dissolved organic matter and carbon cycling - metaG 3827_250... | ecosystem: Environmental > Aquatic > Marine >...
GTACAAAAAGAGTTTAAGCAGCTACTAGATTATATAGGTATAACTATATCAGATCAAACTATAGCAAAGAACTATAATAGTAAGAAAGCTATTTATGATTTCTTAGGGGCCACTGAAACTGGTATCGGGTTTGTATTTACAGATAAAGAAAAGGGGATTCCTAGTATAATAAATAAATATAAAGAAAGAGAAAAGGGACGCAAGGATATCATTCGTTTATCAGATAGTGATCTACCTATAAAGAATGAGAAAGGTGTATTAGCACTAGCTAAACAAGAAGAAGCGTTTAGATTAGACTACACTGATAACAGTACTTTGGGCCCACAAGGAGATATGTACTGGGGCTTTGGTAACTACAGCTGGATGGCACAAGCTTTAGACACTATACAGGAAGAAAAAAGCGGATACTTAGAAGCGCTAGCAAAAGTACCTTACAACATAAACTCTAAATGGATCAATCAACTTCTACAAGGAGCAAAGATTGATAGATCTGTGTTTATGCAAATGAAGCAAAAAGATAACTACGAAGGTAGAAAGTATTTTGATTTGCAGGACCCTGATCAATTAGCAGACAGGATTGCTAGAGTTATGAGCGGTGAGCATATACTAATGACACCTGGTAACTCTAGAACACTATACACATTATCTGGGTTCGACTACGAAAGCAGTGGAGTAAATATAACTTTCGACGGAAAGAACTATAACTTCGAGTACACTGTAGATGAGAACGGAAATAATAATGTTATAGAAACATTTAGAGGTTATATAGAAGACGAGTTTGCATCTATGGAGACTGCATATAGACAAGTCTTTGAAGAAAAGATAGCTAAAGAAGATCAAATATTATTTTACCACTACGATAAGAATGGTAAAGAAAGAGATTCTCAAGGTAGGCCTGCAGGTAATGCATTTAAACATGTCTTGTTTCCAGAACTAAGTTTTGGTAATGAGGCGGCTAAAGATTTCTACACTAACAAAGGAAAGCCTGTATATAATTCTAAAATGATAGGCGAGAATGAAGCTGTAACAAACTTAATAAAAGCACAGTTTGAAAAATACGCAGTATCTCAAATAGAGCAGGCTACAGAATATAAGCTTATAGAAAAAAACTTAGCAAACAGAGAGCTACCAATTAATATATTAGGAACTGCAAGGTTTAAAAACCTAGGATCTTTAGCTATAGGTAGAGTTATGTCTGACTACGTGTTCTCTAACATAGTAGCAAACGTTGAATCTACAAAACTATTTGTAGGAGATATTAAGTTCTACAAAAATATAGAAGACTTTGTAAAAAGAGCTAACCTGTACACTACTTCTGTAGTGCCTATGAGATTTATAAAAGGCGAGGTTAACCCTACATACTTACAAGCAACTGTAAATGATATACTAGCACCGTCAAAATATCTACAAAACGTAGAAGGATACGATAATGTAGATCTCTCTGATGCAACTACCTGGATTAGTCCTGAGCTACAAAAGCAAAGAATGAAAGGCTTTGGTGAGTGGACTCCTGAAGTAGAAGCTGCATACGATAGAATGATGAAAGGTGAGATGCAGGTGTCTGATATACTAAAGTTAACTCCTCGTAAAAGTGCGTCCCGTGGTACAGAATTAAAGAACGGTATGAACGTACCATATAGAGAAAAAACTGCAGAGGTAGTTCTATGGCCTGGACTGGTAAACAATGCCGGGCTTAAAACTCTTTATGATCAAATGCTAGAAGAAGAGCAGATTTATAAAGAAAGAACAGGAGCGGATGTTGGTATGTCTGTGTCTGTAGAATCTGCTATAAAAGTAGGTGCAGGACTAAGAACTAAGATAGACAACAATGAAGGTGAGATACTAGATGAGTTTGTATTAAACCCAATTGAGAAGTCTCACTTACTATACGGTAAGCAGCAAGAGATTCCTACTAAAGGTATAAAGCCAGTCACACTAGGTTCTCAGCTTAAGATAAACATACTAGCTGATATTGACGACAAAACTATTGTTGGAGGTAGGCCCGCATCTGAGTGGAAAAAAGAACTAGAAATACTAGAAGGTAAAATGTCAGACTTAGGTAAGAGTGAGTTCTTATCTAAATACGGTATAAGCGAAGACCTAGATATAAACGAAGAAGAGTTTAGAAAAGCTCTTATAGATGTGTTGTCTAAACAAAGCTTCCCGGATAAATCTTTGATCGAAGGATTAGAAAGCGGTCTTGAGTTCGATGCTATATTCCAATCTAGAAGAAAAATCTTGAATACTCTAGCAAACGAGCTTACTAAAGCAACTGTAACCTACAACGCTACTGGAGCTAATATGGTGCAGATAAGTTCTTTTGGATTGTTCCAAAAACCAACAGCATTAGAAGGGTTAGATGAAACTACTAGATCTAGAATCAGATACCTAAAAGATGGTAATCTAAAACCACCTAGATTAGTAAACGGTAAGTTAGAGATTGGAGATATATTTATACCATATTCTTACGTTGAGCAGATTCCTGGACACGAAAACATGTCTGATCAAGAGCTTAAGCAACGTATAGGTAAAGATGTGCTAACTGTAGTGGGGTATCGTATACCTAATCAGTCTTTAGCGTCTACAGATGTATTAAATATTGCAGGTATCCTACCTAAAGAAGCTGGTGACACCGTAGTTGTATACGAAGAAATGACTGCAAAGACGGGGAGTGACTTCGATATTGATAAATTATTTATGTTGATGCCTAACGCATCGTACAATAAAGATACTGGTACACTAGAGTTAGTAGATCCTGAAGGAGATAGCAGACAGTCGCTAGAAAATAAACGAATTCAATTGTACAAGCAGCTGTTTGAAACTGCAGAACAATACCCAAGAATAATAAAATCTATTGATACGCAGAAACTAAAAGATGATGCATATAAGTTAATAGAGCTTGCCGGGGAACAAGATCAGTTTGATGGCTTGAAGTTATTTACAGGTGAATTCCAACAACAACTTAAAACAAGATTCTCTGCAGGTGCAGCTGGTGTAGGTGCAACAGCTAACAATACCATTGACAATGTAATGGGCCAAGGAGCGAAGTTAAACATGCCATATATTGGTATGGGTAAGTCTTCTATAATTGGTGACACAAGGAGAACTATACTGTATAGCACTGATAGAATAGATGGAGATCTAATATCTGAAGTCATGTCTGGTTACATGAACGCATTTGTAGATATAGAAAAAGACCCGTATATTACTAAGATAAACTTTGTAAAGTCTACAATGAACGTGGGCTTCCTAATGTTACGTGCAGGTATAGATCCTAAATTTATAAACGCATTTATCAAGCAACCTGTAATTGTAGAGTATGCAAAACAATCTGCTTTAGGAAGATCTAGACTGCTAAACCCTTATAGATTTAAAAGTGAAAGCAGTGTGTTACAAGACTTAGGCGCTTCTCCAAATTTACCTACAGAAAATTTAACTTTAGATAACCTACTGAAAGCTATAGACCCTTCTCAAGAAGTTGAGCCTGGATTTAGACAAGAAGTTTTAAATTACTTTGCATTCTTACATGAGTATGGGGATAAATTGTATCACCAAAACCGAGCATCTAAAGTGCACACTGAGGGTGTAGGACAAGATTTGCTTGATGCTACGCTTAAGCTTGATATAATAGATAGTATAAACGATGACAAAGACCAAGTAGTTGGAAACTTTGATTCTAAGTTTAACGAAGGTACTATGCTTGGTAAGTATCTTGAAAATGGCCCCGAGCTATTTACGAATTTATTCTACGATAGATTCTTATCAGGAAACTTTGATGCTCTTAACGGCCAGATAGAAAATTTACTAGGAGATTACTACAAGCACAACTATAGAAGTAGAAGGCAAATAGAGGACGCTATGTACTCTTACATGTATTCTGATCACCTGTTTGAAAGCAGCTTAGAAGATTTACTATTTGATACTAATAGTAAAAAATCTTTAGTGGCAGAGTTTTTAGATATGCAGAAACAATTTCCAGACAGCATACTCTTAAATACAATCTTAAAATACAAATACACTAGAAATCCAGAAGGACAGTACAGCATGCCTAGTCAACTGTATATAGCAAATACTAAGCATATGCCACCTGACACTATAGATCATGCAAAACAGGAGTGGGAAGACATGCTTAACTCTAAGGATGAAAATGTAAAACAGTTTGCTAATAAACTAGCAGCTTATGCTTATCATACATCCGGGTTTAGAAGAGGAGTGCAAACTTTCCACCAGTTAATTCCTACGTTATGGAATGTAGAGTCTGAGTTCAATGATACTGTTCAATATATGAAAAGTGAGAACACTGCTATGATAAATATGGGCTTAGAACAAATTGTTCAGCATGAGTATACAAACTCAGCCTTAGCTCCAAAGACTAGAAAGGTAATTAAGATAGACGGTATAGATGAGTCTGAAGGATTCTTTAGAAAGCCTAAACAAAATGACCCTTATGTAACAAGAGTATCAAACAACAAGCTAGGTCTCTACAGGTTAGAAGGAACTGTATCAACTCCAAAAGGAAACAGAAACCTATATAAAAGAATCAACACTTTAGGATTTAAAGGTGAAGATGGTTTTAGAGTTGTAGAGTATAAATTTGGAGTGTCAGATGTAAATAGTATCTTTGTTGATAACCAGGTAACTACAAGTCCAGCAATGCAGCAGCTTGTACAATCAAGGTTATTGATCGAGAGAGGTTACCCTGAAATGAAATATGACAATGCTAGTGAAATTAATAAATGTAAGTAATGAGTTGTACTATAAAAGAAGATTTAACCAAGAAGTATAGTAAGAAGTTTAACCCTATAGAGGGTAAACAGATTGCAGAGGGTATCTATGAGTACATTCATACTCCTGCATTTACTAGAGAGTTTGGTGATTTTACAAAAGGGCAGACTAAAGATACCAAGCAGATAAAAGATGGGTATCCCACGCTAGAAGCCATAGAAGATCATTTTAAAAGAAAAGGTATTACATCCAAAGATGCATTACCTTCTTCTTATATAGACTATGTAGACACTTTTACTCCTCAGAATGCAGAAGAGGTTAGAAAGTTAATACTAAAGAAAACTCAGATAGCTTATAACAACGTAGCTAAAGATGCTGTAGAACTACAAACTAGTTTTGAGCAAGGTACGATGAAAAATAAGTCTGATGACGTTAGGCGTAGAGCTAAAGAAAGACTTAAGAATCAGTTAGAAAAAATACTACTTGATTTAAATACTAAGACAACTGAAGCTGGTATTGCAAGTTACATACAAGAAGTGACTGCACTGCTTAATAATGTAAATGCTGCTATGGACTCCTTACAATTAGGGGTTACAGCATACTACGAAAACCTTCGTAAGTTTAAATATTTTAGCGCTATCGAGGATGTTGTGTATGTAATCGACAATAAAAGTCCTGAAGTAAAAAAGTATCTTGAAAGAAAAGGTATTAAGTATTCTGACTTAACATCTCGTATTGCAAGTACAAGAAAAAGATTAGTTGACGGGTACGTAGATAGGATTGGAGATACTTGGGGAGAGTTGCCAGGAAAGCAACACAAGTTAGCAGAGAAAAAATTTAGAAGAGCATTTGAAAAGAAGAGTGTTTGGATGCGAGCTAATCCAGGATCTACCAACGCAGATTACCAACAAGCCTTAGAAGACTTTATAAAGGATAGAATGGATCAGGAGTCTGAGTCCATTAAAGCAAGCGAGAAGGCTTACATAAAAAACATACTTATTAATAAGGTTCAAGACATTGGCTTTATGGATGCATTGTTTGGTAACCCTAGAGATCTTACAGATGACATCATACAAATAGCTGTAGAAATATTAGATTCTGCAGACTACAATGTAATGCGTGAGACTATCAATAAGACTAAAGAAGCTTACGATCTGTTTGCAAGATACAAGCAGGGTAGAAATACAAAAAACATGAAGGAACTTTACAGAGATCTTCTTAGTAAATACGAGGATGGTAGAGTTTCTAGATACCTGTTAGGTAAATACGCACCTGAGTACTACGATCAAAGAAAAGAAAAAACAAATGCTATGAAAATAGCAGAGGATCAATTTGGAGAGGATAGCGCTGAGTATAAAAAAGCTAAACAAGAATTTAATTACTGGCAACGTATCAATGAGACCAAGACTGCAGAAGGATATATTCCTAAAGCAAAATGGGTGAATCCTGAGTATGAATACTTTGCTAATAAAGATAATGCTGGAGAAGCTAAGTATGACATGTACCAATTCTTAAGAAACTTAGCTGAAAAAAGAGATGAAAATTATCTCGGACATCCCGCAAGGCTTAAGTTGCCTGCTATAGAGAAGACAGGATTAGAAAATGCATTTGAAAATGGAGTAATGCACTGGGTAGGAACCGGGTTTAAAGATGTGGTAAAAGTTAGAGCTAGTGAAATTGAGCTTCATAAAGAAAACCCTGATGATGTAGAGGTAAGCTTTTGGAATACTATGAAGCGTCAGATAAAAGTATTAGTGGACGAAGACAGTAAAGAGCTAAAAACAATACCTAAGTACTTTAGAGACTATGACAAAGTAGATGACAAATCACAATCCTTTGACTTAGTAAGTATTTATTTAATGGATTACTGGGGATCTATTAACTATGCAGAAAAATATAAAGCACTTCCAACACTAGAAGTATTTAGAGAATCGCTTGCAACTAGAAAAGCTGTACAAAGAACTTTCTTAGGTAAAACTAAAGTTGCTGCAAAGCTAGGATTTAAAGACAGCACACCTTCTACTATTCCAGGGGATCAGTCTAACGCTTACAAAGCTTTAAGTAGTTTAATAGAAGACAGGTTGTATGGTGTAAAAGCTTTAGGGGATGTGTTTACAAATAAACTTGCAGGATCTTTAATGAAGTACACCGGTAACTTATTCTTAATTGGTAACTTCTTCTCTGCAGGGGCTTCTATATTCCAAGGTAAAACAATGACGTTTATAGAATCTGTAGGAGGGATAGACTTTGATAAAAAAGATGTAGTTAAAGCAGAATTACTGTACAGCGCAGATTTAACAAACATAATGGGTGATATAGGTAAAATAACCCCTAGCTCTAAAACACAATTACTGTCTGAAATATTTGAATCTACACAGGACTTTAGTGCTGTAGCTAAAAAGTTTTCTGGTGCAACTCGAGGTAGCCAACTAGCAGATACAAGTACTTTGCACTTTATAACTAGTATGGCAGAGCACTACATACAGAACACATTGATGTACTCGTTTTTACGAGGAGTAAAAATTAAAAATAGAAATGGAGAATATCTAAACAAAGAAGGAAAAGTTGTAGCTAGCAGAGAAGAGGCTATGAGTTTAGATGAAGCTTACGAAGTAGTAAAAAGTGAAAAGAAAGCAGCTAGGTTAAAATTATTAGATGCTGTAGATAAAAAAGGAGTTTTTGAACTTAAGAGCGGATTAGAAATACCTTTAACAAATAAAGATGGGCGTGACAATGTCCAAAACGCAGAACAAAGAATAAAAAGATATTTAGGACATATTAACCGTAGACTAAACGGTAACTATGATGGAAATAACCAAGCTTTAGCACAAAGGCATGCAGCTGGTAAGCTTACATTCATGCTTAGAAAATGGTTAGAACCTGGTATTCGTAGAAGATACCGTGGGCTAAGTACATCTTTAATACCTAACGATGCATTGACAGCTGAAGACTTGTATTACAATAGAGAAATACAAGACCTAGACGAAGGTACGTATGTAACTACAACTAGATTTGTATCACAGTTATTAAGAGACTATAAAAACTTCTCACTAGAAATGACTTCAGATAACTGGAGCCAGTTAACACCTAGAGAGAAAGCTAATATTAAAAAGACCGTTGCAGAAATGACAACAGTTATAATATCTGTGTTAGTTGGAGGATTGCTTTATGGAGCAGCCCAAGACGAACCGGATGAAAAGAAAAAGAAAGTTTTAATGTTAGGAGCTTTTTATACCAGGAGGCTGTACTCGGAATTAACATTCTATGTAAACCCTATGGAGACACTTAGAATATTAAAATCACCTGCAGCATCTATGAGTTTGATACAAAGTGGTATGGAAGTATTCCAACAGCTAGGATCAGATATACTATCTGTTAGCGCTGGTGGCGAGTTTGAAAGATACGAGCAAGGTAAGCGTAAAGGGCAAATGAAATTAGCAAAAGAGTTTAGAGATCTTGTACCGATATGGTACCAAACAGGAAGGAAAGTTGATGAGGCTTTAGGTTTCTTATATAAACCCGTAAAATAATGGATATAGAATTTGGAATAAACTGGTCTAAAGGCTTAGTATTTGGAGTTAGACACTTTAAACCCGAGGAGTATGCTCCTTATTTTGAAATACAATTTTTTTTAGGATTAATACAAATTTATATAATAATAGACAATGGCAACACTAACAGTAACACTGACTGAAGCAGTAACACTAGGAGACGGTAGTACAGACCGAGGTACAACAAACGTACAAACTATAGATGTAAACGAAGTAGATCATCGTATTATGGATGTAACTACAACTGAAGCTGCAATCCTTAGATTTGGATCTGCTAATGGTGCAGGTACATTTAAAGACGGTACAGTAAAATATTTACGCGTCACGAATCTAGATGCTAGTAACTTTGTAACACTAAGAATTCAGCAATCAGATGCAGAGTACTTTGTAAAACTAGAACCAGAAGATCACTTTATATTAGGTAATACAGTAATGGATGCTCACGAAGATGGTGATACAGCTATCAATTCATCTCCTACACTAGCAAACATAGATACTATATGGGCAGATGCAGACACTGCAACATGTCAAATTGAATACTTTATAGCATCTACAGACTAATGGATATAGGAATTCGTCTTATACCGGGATATTTATTAGGGATTAAATATTATTCTCCTACAGATGAATATGCGTATAATGAATTTCAAATACATCTCGGATTTGTATACTTATATTTTGTGTGGGATTAAAAAAAAGGGGGACTTTCGTCCCCCTCTAATTAATACTCCACAAAGACAGCAACACACAATCAACACAACACAAACTTTGTGGAGCGTATTAATTACTGTATAATGCTGTCAGCAACAGCTCTTCGCTCTGCTAACTCATCTTCGATTTGTTTGATAACATCTCGCTTAGATTCCTCATAGTTTACAATGTCATCTTCCATGCAAGCATGGTCAAAGGCAGCGTAATCAGATTCTAAATAGACATTCTCATTCTCACCATTTGTAATAGCGATTGGATAGTACTCACAAGTACGCATCTTCGTGTTATTGTAGTCGTTTGGTACTGCTACAACGTTACGAGGACTAACTAGTACCTCAAGTATTACTTTATCGCCATATCCAAAGTCATGAACATACTCCATAGAGCCTACATGTAAACCTGTAGAACAAGTTACATCAGGATCAGAGTCGCACTCTTCTCTTGGCATAGTGATTGGTTCGCCCACTTTAATAGTGGAACCGTGCGGGCCATTATGAATAGGTTTGAAGGTCATAGACTGAGATAATTTCTCTTCCACTCTTTCTCCTGTTTCCTCATCATAACGAACACTAATTATTTCTTCGCCCGTTTCAGCGTCATACTTACGCTTAATTCCTACAGCCTTGTAAGCTAAGAAATAACCTTTGTCCGTGATAGGATGGCCGTTGTGCTCTAGAAAACTAAATAATTGTTGTCTCACTCCTTTGTCAGGATTCAGCAATGTATTTTTCCAGAAGTTAACAAGAGCTTCTACGTTAAGGCCTTTGGCAATGTATTCCAAAAGCTTTTTAGCAAGAAACTCAGGTATAGGGTCGCTAGTACCTACAAGATACATAGCAGAGTTCCCGTCAAATTCAAATCTTCCATCAGAATTAAATTCGATTTTCTTTGCAGGATTGCAAAGTTCTTCTATCTTTGTAATAATATCTACTCTCTCAGTTAGAATATTACACGAATTGTATTGCTTTACGAGAGCAATAACTAATTCAGCATCAGGAGAATCCTTTCGGATTCTCTTGTGCTTTCCATCAATAATTACTGTAACATCCGTGGGCGTTACTTTGGCTACTAAGTAGTTCATTAAAATTAATTTAAGCGGTTAGTGTTAATTGTTTAACTTGTTCAAAATCAGGTGTTTTGTCCTTTAAAGATAAGAAATCTATCACAGATTTCCTAGAG
>Ga0208560_1000114_pt1 | contig 10025 bp, 10 predicted proteins | sample Virmet3827_250_FD_185742 | JGI IMG/M metagenome (GOLD analysis project Ga0208560, IMG submission 185742) | Marine viral communities from the Southern Atlantic ocean transect to study dissolved organic matter and carbon cycling - metaG 3827_250... | ecosystem: Environmental > Aquatic > Marine >...
TGATCACCACCTCCTCGTCCGAATCGGTCACCCGGCTTTCGTCCCAGGCAAGGATTGCGGGCGGATCATCGAGCGTGTCCCAGCATTCGAGGATGTCCTTTGCCGCCGCCTCGCCGAAGACAAAGCATTCGAGCAGGCTGTTCGACGCGAGGCGGTTGGCGCCGTGCAGGCCGCTTTCGGTGCATTCGCCCGCCGCCCACAGGCCCGGCAGGTCGGTCTTCGCATCGAGTCCGATCTTGATGCCGCCGCAGGTGTAATGCTGCGCCGGGACGACCGGGATCGGGCCCTTGGTCATGTCGATGCCCAGCCCGAGCAGTTTCTCGTGGATCGTCGGAAAGTGCTGGCGCACGAATTCGGGTGGCTGGTGGCTTATGTCGAGATGGACGTAATCGAGCCCGAAGCGCTTGATCTGGTCGTCATTGGCGCGTGCGACGATGTCGCGCGGCGCCAGTTCCATCCGTTCGGGATCGTATTTTTGCATATACCGCTCACCGGTATCGGGATTGACCAGCCGGCCGCCCTCGCCGCGCACCGCCTCGGTGATGAGGAAATTCTTGACCTCGAGATTGTAGAGGCAGGTCGGGTGGAACTGCATCATTTCCATGTTCGACACCCGCGCCCCCGCCCGCCAGGCCATCGCGATCCCGTCGCCCGTGGCACCGCGCGGCGCGGTGGAAAAGAGATAGACGCGCCCTGCGCCGCCCGCTGCCATGACCGTGGCGCGCGCGACATGCGCGACGACCTTGCCGCTGCCTTCGTCCAGCGCATAGGCGCCCCAGACCCGGCCCGATCCCGAATAGGCGACCTGGTTGCGGCCGGTGATCAGATCGACGCAGCTTTGCCCCGGCAGCAGCGTGATATTGGGGTTTTCCTCCGCCGCCTTGAGCAGCGCGGCCTGCACCGCCCAGCCGGTCGCGTCGTTCACATGGACGATCCGGCGATGCGAATGCCCGCCTTCACGGGTGAGGTGCAGGTCATCCTCTTCGCGGTTGAACGGGACCCCCAGTTCGCACAGGCGGTCGATCGAGGCGGGGGCGCGCTCGATCACGAATTCGACCGTTTCGCGGTCGTTGAGCCCCGCGCCGGCAACCATCGTGTCGCGGATGTGGTTGTCGAACGTATCGCCCGCATCGAGCACCGCGGCGATGCCGCCCTGCGCCCATGCGGTGGAGCCACTGTCGAGCCGGCCCTTGGCGAGGACCAGGACCTTCTTGGTTTCGGCCAGCGCGAGCGCGGCGGTGAGACCGGCGGCGCCCGAACCGATCACGAGGACGTCGTGCGGGGTGTCTGTCATGCGCGCGTCATGCCGATCCAATCACTACGCGGCAAGCAAGGAACGATTCGGCGCAGCATGCTTATTGTCGGCCGATCTTCGGCCTAGGGGGCGCGGCAACAGGGGACATACATAACGGGACTGGAGGGTCGCGACATCATGACTATGGGACGTATCGGCTGTGCCCTGGGCCGGCACAGCATCGACCGCGAGAAGATCACGCGCGTCAGCGGGCAGCAGGTCGGGCGCTGCCGCAATTGCAAGGCACCGATGGAAGAAGTCGAACCGCATTCGTGGGCGGTCCAGAAGGTCCGCGATGCGGGCCTGGGCCCACGCGCGTTCATGTAATCGGGGCGATCACCCCGCGCCGGTCAGCTGGACGAAGACATCTTCCAGGTCGGCTTCGCGCGTGGTGACATCCTCGATCGCATAGCCGTGCGACTGGACGAGCGCGAGCACCTGTCCCGCGCTCGTCCGGTCGCGATCATAGGTAATCTCCAGCCGCCGCGGTTCGATCACTTCGGCCTTGGTGAAGGCGGGCTCCATGATCGGGCCGCCCAGATCCTTGTCGACTGTGATCGAGACGATCTTTTCGCGCGCCATGTCGACCAGTTCGCGGGTCGGCTTGTCGGCGATCAGCTCGCCGTGATTGATGATCGCGATACGGTCGCACAGCTGCTCGGCTTCCTCGAGATAATGCGTGGTCAGCACCACGGTCACGCCCTCGCGGTTGAGTTCGGTCACCAGTTCCCACAGCTGGCGGCGCAGTTCGACATCGACCCCGGCGGTCGGCTCGTCGAGCACCAGGATCGGCGGTGAATGGACCATCGCCTTGGCAATCAGCAGGCGCCGTTTCATCCCGCCCGACAGCGTGCGCGCATAGGCATCGCGCTTGTCCCACAGATGGACCGCCTTGAGCAGTTCCTCGCTGCGCCGCTCGGCCTTGGGGATGCCGTAGAACCCGGCCTGGTTCTCCAGCACTTCGAACGGGGTGAAGAACGGATCAAAGACGATTTCCTGCGGCACGATACCGATCGAACGCTTGGCATTGCGCGGATTGTCGTCGGTATCGAATCCCCAGATCTCGGCATTGCCGCCCGTCTTGCGCACCAGCCCCGCGAGGATGTTGATCAGCGTCGACTTGCCCGCGCCATTGGGGCCGAGCAGGCCGAAGATCCCGCCCTGCGGCACATCGAAGCTCACCCCCTTGAGCGCCAGCTTGGGCGGTTCGCCCGGGCCGGGCGAGGCGTATTCCTTGACCAGATTGTCGATACGGATGGCTGGGGGTGTCTGCATGATGGGTGACCTAGGGGTGCGGCCATGGCGCGACAAGCGGCGAATGCTTGCACCAAGGCAAAGCACATATTATCGGCCTGTCGCATGAGCCTGCCTCCTCCCGAAGTCTCCAAGGTCACCACGCGGCGCGTGTGGTGCGATGGCGCGACCGATATCCGCACCGGCAAGAACTATCGTTCCGCCGCGCTGGGGCATCCCAAGATCTATCTCGAAATCGACGAGCACGGCTATGTCGACTGCGGCTATTGCGATCGCCGTTTCGTGCTCGAAGGTGGCCCGGCCGACGGGGTCGACCAGTCGCAGCTGATGGACATTTCCGAAGGCGCCGACCCGGGCCACCGGTAGCTGCCATTCCAGCCGCCGCCGGAATCCGCCGCGGCGGGCGCGGCGGCGCAGGCGATCCCGGCTTTCGCTGGGACGGCGCAGCCCCTACATAGCAGGGCATGACGCCAGCAAACGATCCGCACGCCCTGCTCTACACCCAGCTCGATCCCGAGGAAGCCAAGGCGCTGACCACGCGGCTGCTCGCGCCCTGCGACGATGGCGAGCTCTATCTGCAATTCATGGCGAGCGAGAGCTTCGCCTTCGATGACGGGCGCTTGAAAACTGCCGATTACAGCCGCGATTCGGGGTTCGGCCTGCGCGGCGTATCGGGCGAGACCACCGGCTTTGCGCATGCCAATGAAATCAGCGCGAGGGCAATCGCGCGCGCGGGCGAAACGCTGCGCCTGCTCGATCCCGCCACGGCCGCCAAAGCCGCCCCGCCCGAGCGCACCAACCGGCATCTCTACACCGATGCCAGCCCGCTCGATCTCGTGCCCTTTGCCGAGAAGGTCGCGCTGCTGGAGAAGATCGACGCCGTGGCCCGCGCCAAGGACCCGCGCGTGGCGCAGGTCAGCGCCAGCCTGTCGGGCAGCTGGAGCGCGATCGACATCATCCGTTCCGATGGCTTCACCGCGCGCGACATCCGCCCGCTGGTGCGGCTGAACGTCAGCATCGTAGCCCAAGCCAACGGCCGCCGCGAAACCGGCAGCTTCGGCTTCGGCGGCCGCTATCTCTACGACGATCTGTTCGACGAGGGGCGCTGGATGCGCGCGGTGGACGAAGCGGTCCGCCAGGCCATGGTGAACCTCGAAAGCGTCGAGGCCCCGGCGGGCGAGACGAGCGTCCTGCTCGGCCCCGGCTGGCCCGGCATCTTGCTGCACGAAGCGGTCGGGCACGGGCTCGAGGGTGATTTCAACCGCAAGGGCACCAGCGCCTTTGCGGGCCGCATCGGCGAACGCGTGGCGGCCCCCGGCGTCACCGTGATCGACGATGGCAGCATGGCCGATCGCCGCGGGTCGCTGAGCATCGACGACGAAGGCACGCCGACCCGCGAAACCGTGCTGATCGAGGACGGCATTCTCAGGGGCTACATGCAGGACCGCCTCAATGCGCGGCTGATGGGGGTCGAGGCGACCGGCAACGGTCGCCGCCAGTCCTACCAGCACGCGCCGATGCCGCGCATGACCAACACCTTCATGCGGGGCGGCAGCGACGATCCGGCGGAACTGCTAAGCCGGATGGACGACGGCATCTATGCCACCAGCTTCGGCGGGGGGCAGGTCGATATCGTCAGCGGCAAGTTCGTGTTTGCCTGTACCGAGGCCTACAAGGTCGAGAAGGGCAAGGTCGTGGCACCGATCAAGGGCGCGACGCTGATCGGGGACGGCCCGACCGTGCTGACCAAGGTGCGCGGCATCGGCAACGACATGGCGCTCGACGAGGGCGTGGGCATGTGCGGCAAGGGCGGGCAGAGCGTGCCCGCGGGAGTCGGCCAGCCGACCCTGCTGGTCGACGGGATCACGGTGGGCGGAACCGCATGACTCAGCGCAGGTTCAGCCTGCGTGATACACTGTCCCTTTTCCTGAGGAGACCTGTCATGCTCAAGCCACTGATTTTCGCCGCTGCCGCTGCCGGCCTGATGGCCGTTCCCGCCCAGGCGGACGAAGCCGAACCCACCCGCGGCGAAGCGAAGCTCGCCAAGCTGCTCGACGGCCGCGTTGCCGGCGAACCGCAAAACTGCATCAGCACCACCGGCAGCCGCAGCCTCAAGCAGATCGACGGCACCGCGCTGACCTATCGCTCGGGCGATACGGTCTGGGTCAACTACACGCGCAACCCGCAAAGCATCGACGACAGCGACATCATGGTGATCAAGCGGTTCAGCGGATCGCGGCTGTGCCGCAGCGACCAGGTCCATCTGGTCGACCGGACCGTGGGCTTTCTGTCCGATGTGCTGATGCTGGACGATTTCGTGCCCTATACGATGCCTGACACCGAAGGCTGAGCCGTAACCGGCCCCGCTGCGCGCCGGCCGCTGAATTGGGGGCTGGCCATGGCAGTGCGGGCAACGCATAGTTGGGCAGAGGAGAGGACACAGCCATGCCCAGCCACCAGGAACCGGTCAATTCGCCATTCGGATATCGCTCGACTGCCGGGGAAGTCATCGACGGGATCGACCTGTCGGGCCGCTGCGTCGTCGTAACCGGCGGCTATTCGGGGATCGGCACCGAAACCGTCCGGGCGATTGCCGCGGCCGGTGCGCAGGTCATCGTCGGCGCGCGGCGGACCGGCCAGGCGCATGACGTGCTCGACGCGCTGGACGGCGAGATCGCGATCCTTCCGCTCGACTTGGCCGATCCGGCTTCGATCGATGCCTTCGCCGAAGCGGTCGCGGGCCGCACCGACACGATCGACATCCTGATCAACAATGCCGCGATCATGGCCAGCCCGCTTGGTCGCGACGCGCGCGGCTATGAAATGCAGTTCGCCACCAATCACCTGGGCCATTTCCAGCTGACCGCACGGCTGTGGCCGCTGCTGCTGACCGGCGGCGGGGCCCGCGTCGTGGCGTTGTCCTCGATCGGGCACCGGCTCCACGGGCTCGATCTCGACGATCCCAATTTCGAGCGCCGCGACTACGACAAGTGGCTTGCTTACGGACAGGCCAAGTCGGCCAACGCCCTGTTCGCGCTGCAACTCGACAAGCTCGGCGAAAGCCGGGGCGTGCGCGCCTTCGCGGTGCACCCGGGCGGTATCGCTACGCCGCTCCAGCGGCACCTGACGATGGAAGAACAGCGCGCGATGGGCTGGTACGACGAGGACGGCAACGTCCACGAGGCCTTCAAATCGACCGAGGAAGGCGCCGCGACCACCGTGTGGTGCGCGGTTTCGCCGCTGCTCGAAGGCAAGGGCGGCGTCTATTGCGAGGATTGCGAGGTGGCGGTTGCCGCCGATCCCGAGAAACCGCGCGCGGGCGGCTATTACCCGCATATCCGCGACGAGAAACTCGCCGGGAAGCTGTGGACCAAGTCCGAAGCGATGACCGGCGTCAGCTTCCCCGCGTAGCGCGGTAGAAGAGGCACAGGTCGGCCACCGGGCACCGCTCGCATTTGGGCGCGCGGGCCGTGCAGATGCGCTTGCCCAACTGGATCAGCCAGAAGTGCCCGTCGCGCAGCGCCCATCCCGGCGAGCGTTCCTCGAGCTGCGCCGCAGTCTTGTCCGCCGCCCGTGCCTGAGCGAGGCCGATGCGGTTGCACACGCGGTGGACATGGGTGTCGACTGCGATCACGTCCCGCCCGAAGGTGAAGCTCAGTACGATGTCCGCACATTTGCGTCCGATCCCCGGCAGCGCCATCAGCGCCTCGCGCGCGTCGGGCACCGCACCGCCATGCTCGGCCAGCAGCGCAGTGCAGAAGGCGCGGATATTGCGGGTCTTCATATTGTAGAGCCCGCAGGGCTTGATCGCGCGGGCGATTCTTTCATCGTCCAGCGCGAGCATCGCTTGCGGGGTCCTGGCAAGCGCGAAGAGCGCGCGCGTGGCGGCGGCGGTGTTGCGATCGCGCGACTGTGCCGACAGCATGCAGGAGACACACGACCGGAACGCGTCGGGCTGCCCCTTGGGGCCTTTCGCGCCGGGGGTGCGCCCCGGCATGGCACGGCTGAGACGGCGATAGACTTGCGCCACCTCGTCCGGGGCCAGCACTTCCTTCACCGCATCTCGCGCCGGGTGACCGCGCGCGCGGCAAACACGCCGATGACGGCGAAGGCCGGCAGGATGATCCCCGGCGCGGGCAGGCCGAACCCGAACAGCGTGCCCGCCGCGCGGGTCAGCGCGGTCAGTCCGAGCATGGTCGCCACCCCGACGACCAGCATCCCGAAAGCATTGGCGAGCAGGCCGTTGGCATGCCCGCCCAGTGCGGCCGCGTCGTTCATCGCTGCCAGCAGGAACAGCGCCACCAGCGGAAGCAGTGCTCCATTGAACGCCTGCGCCGCGAGAATCGCGGGGGCCGGGCGGATGTCGGCCAGCCCGAAGCCGAGCCCCACGAGCAAGATGCCCGCCCAGACCGCGCGGAAGCGCCAGCCGTCCGCCTGCCACTGCGGTTCGCCGGGCACCCCGAACAGGCCGCGCGCGGTCAGCGCCGCGGCCAGCGGCGCCGTCACCGCAGAGGATACGCCCGCGGCAAGCAAGCCGATACCCACGCCGGTCCGCGCCCACGGGCCCAGCCGGTCGGCCAGCACGTCGCCCAGCGCCGGGAAAGAGAATTCGCCAACGAGCGCCGTGCCCACGACCAGCACGGCAGCGGTGATGAGTACCCCGATCGCCACTGCGACTGCCAGGCCGAAGCGCATGTCGCCGAGCCCCTGGCCGCGCGCGAGGGCCGCGCCCAGGAACAGGTTGTAGGGGACCACAGTCGTCCCGACGAGCGCGAGCACTGCCAGCAGCGCAGCGGAGTCGTCAGCGAAACCCGGTTCCGGCACCAGGCCGGCGACCAAGGGTCCGATGGCCGGGGCCAGCGACACTGCGACAAGCAGGAAACCCGCCCCCATCAGCGCCACGAATGCGGCCATCAGGCGCGCCACGAATTGCGGCGAACCCGCCAGCAGCAGCGCGCCCGCGGCGAGCGCGAGGCCCAGCGTCACCGCGCCGCGCGGCGCGTCGAGCGCCAGCATCGCCCCTGCTGCCCCGCCGAGGATATTCCCGGCTTCATAGGCCGCGCAGCCGAGCAGGATCGCGCCGCCGACCAGCGTCACCGTCGCCACCCGCGCGAAACCGGTCGGGTAGCGGCGCTGCAACACCGTCGCCAGATCGTCGCCCGTGGTCACCGCGAGCCGTCCAGCGAATTCCTGCAGCGTGAAGGTCGCAATGCCCGAGAACAGGATGGCCCACAGCAGCGCCGGGCCAAGCGAGGCACCCGTGCTGGCCGCGACGGTCACCGTGCCGGGACCGATGAACGCAGCCGCGATCGCGGACCACAGGAGGATCGAGCCAAGACGTTTCATGCGCAGCGCTTGTGGCGCAAGCGGGCGCGCGCTGCAATCAGGCGCGGTGCCGCCCGGTTTCGCACAGCGCCTGCGCCGGGCATTCGGGGCAGGCGGGCGCCGCCGGGCGGCACCAGGTCTGGCCGAGCTTCTTCATCAGCAGGTGATGCTCATCGTAATCCGCCCCCGACCAATCGGCCGGCATCGCCGGCATGATCGCGGCGAAAGCCCGCGCCGTGCTCGCCTTGGGCGGCACCAGCCCCATGCGCTGGAGAATGCGCGTGTGGTGTCCGTCGAGCACGATCGCGCGGCGGTCGAGCGTGCTGGCATTCATCACCCCGGCGGCGATCTTGCGGCCCACGCCGGGCAGCTGTTCGAGCCAGTCCATCGCCGCTTCGGTGCCCATGTCGGCCAAATGCGCCAGATCGACGCCGCCGCGAAGGTCGATGAGCGCGGCCAGGCTCGCCTGCAATCGCTCCGCAGCGACATTGGGATAGGTCTGCGTCGCCAGCTCGGCCTGCACATCGGCCAGCGGCGCGGTGGCCACCGCCTCCCAGCAGCCCCAGCGGCGAAGCAAGCGATCGGTCGCGGCGTTCGAGATCTCGGACTTGGTCCGCGCCCCGATTACGCCCTGCACCAGCACCCATTCGGGCTGGCGCCATTCGGCCGCCGCGCGCTCGATATGGCCGAACCGCTGGACCAGCATCGCCTGCAGGCGGCGGATGATTGCCGTGCGCGGATCGGGGCCGAGCGGCAGTTCCATCGCTCAGCGGCTCACCGTTTCAGCGTCATGGCGATCCCGGACAGGATCAACGCGCCGGCCACGAGCAATTCGCGCGTGACCAGTTCGCCGAGCAGCACCGCCCCGCCCATGGCGGCGACCAGCGGTGTCGCCAGTTGGACGGTCGCCAGCGTCGCGAGCCCGAGCGACGGCGACACGCGGTTCCACACGACATAGCCGAGCCCCGAGGTGAGCGCGCCCGAGAGGACGGCCAGCAGCGCCCCGGTGACGCTGGGCACGCCGCCGGCAAAGGCAAGCAACGGCAGCGCCAGCACTGCGCCGATGGCGAAGCTGCGCGCGGTATGGACGCCCGCACCCACGGCAACCGCGCGGCCAATCATCGTATAGGCGCCCCAGGCCATGCCCGAAATTGCCATGAATACGGTCGGCAGCACCCGGCCACTTTCGACCTGCGGGACCAGCAGCACGGCGAGCCCCGCGAGCGACAGCAGCAGGCCAGCCCAGCCCAGCAGCCGCATCGGTTCGCCGCGCAGGATGCCCGCCAGCACCACGGTCGCCTGCACCACGGTGAACAGGATCAGCGCGCCGGTGGCGGTCGGCAGATCGACATAGGCGAAGGAAAACATCGCCACGTACACGAACAGGCTGATCCCGCCGGACAGGCTCCAGCGGCCGATGCCGCGCAGCAATAGCGGCGCCAGCACGATCGCGCCGGCGCCCAGCCGCACGAGCGAGAAGGTTGCAGCATCGATCCCGCCGGCGGCGAGCGCATAGCGTGCGATTACCGAATTGCCGGCAAAGGCGAGGATCGCGATGCTCGACAGCAGCACGATCGCGCCGGGCCCGAAACGTCGCGGCTGCGCAGGCCGGGGCCCGGCCTGCAGGGAGGCTATTCCCACTCGATCGTGCCGGGGGGCTTCGACGTGTAGTCGTAGACCACGCGGTTGATGCCCTGCACTTCGTTGATGATGCGCGTGGCCACCCGGCTGAGGAAGGCGCTGTCGAAGGGATAGACATCTGCCGTCATGCCATCGGTGCTGGTCACCGCGCGCAGGCCGCAGACGCTGTCATAGGTGCGGCTATCGCCCATCACGCCAACGGTCTTGACCGGCAGCAGCACGGCGAAGGCCTGCCAGATCGCGTCGTAGAGGCCCGCGTTGCGGATTTCCTCGAGGTAGATCGCATCGGCCTTGCGCAGGATGTCGCAGCGCTCCTTGGTGACTTCGCCGGGAATGCGGATCGCAAGGCCCGGGCCGGGAAAGGGATGCCGCCCGACGAAAATCTCGGGCAGGCCCAGTTCGCGGCCCAGTTCGCGCACCTCGTCCTTGAACAGTTCGCGCAAGGGTTCGACCAGCTTCATGTTCATGCGTTCGGGCAGGCCGCCGACATTGTGGTGGCTCTTGATCGTGA
>Ga0208560_1000115_pt1 | contig 9970 bp, 9 predicted proteins | sample Virmet3827_250_FD_185742 | JGI IMG/M metagenome (GOLD analysis project Ga0208560, IMG submission 185742) | Marine viral communities from the Southern Atlantic ocean transect to study dissolved organic matter and carbon cycling - metaG 3827_250... | ecosystem: Environmental > Aquatic > Marine >...
CGCTGCTTGAGCGGATCGACCAGCAGCAGCAGCGCATCGGCCGCCTCGGCGCCTTCCCACGCGGCGCTGACCATCGCCCGGTCGAGCCGCCGCTTGGGCGCGAAGATGCCCGGCGTGTCGACGAGGATCATCTGTGTGTCGCCATGCAACGCGATGCCCATCATCCGCGCCCGCGTGGTCTGCGCCTTGGCGCTGGTGATCGCGACCTTCTGGCCGACCAGCTGGTTGACCAGCGTGCTCTTGCCCGCATTGGGCGCACCCAGCACTGCGACCACGCCGCATTTGGTTGTTTCCTGCGTCACCCGAATGTCTCCATGAATATGCGTGCCGCCTGTTTTTCGGCTTCCTGCTTGCTGCCCGCGGTGCCTTCGGCCTCGCCGACCTTGTGGACTTTCACCCGCACGGTGAAGCGCGCCGCGTGATCGGGGCCCGACCGCTCGATCAGCTCGTATTCGGGCGGGCGCCGCTGGTTACCCGCGGCCCATTCCTGCAACGCGCTCTTGGGGTGTTTCGACTTGCCCGCGCCGCTTTCCAGCGCCGGACGCCACAGCAGGCGCACGACGTCGCGCGCCGCGGCGAAGCCGTTGTCGAGGAACTGCGCGCCGAGCAGCGCTTCCATCACGTCGCCGAGGATGTTGTCGCTGTCGCGGCCGCCATCGCTGCTCGCCTGCCGCGAGATCCGGATATGTGGCGCCAGCCCGATGCCGCGCGCCACCTGCGCGCACATCGCCCGGCTGACGATCGCGTTGAGCCGCTGCGCCAGCTTGCCCTCGGGCGCTTCGCTTTGCGCATAGAGCCAGTCGGCGATCGCGAGGCCGAGCACGCGGTCGCCAAGGAACTCGAGCCGTTCGTAATCGCGCGTCTCGCCCATGCTGCCATGCGTCAGCGCGGCGAACCACAGCGCTTCGTCCTGCACGGTGAAGCCCGTGCGGGCCAGCCAGTCGCGGGCATCCGGGTCGAGCGCGCTCATATGTCGGCCCCGATCCGGTCCCAGCGCGCGGCGGTGAACCAGGTCCACGGCAGCAGCCATTCGGCGCTGCCGTCAGTCGACCACAGCACGCGGCTGGCGCGGCCCACCAGCAGGTCGGTATCGACCAGTCCGACGCCGCCGTCGCGCACGGCCGGGAAGCGGCTGTCGAGCGAGTTGTCGCGGTTGTCGCCCATCACGAACAGCTGGCCTTCGGGAACCACGATCGGCGCGGCATTGTCGGGGTCGATGCGCAGCGGATTGCCGCGTTCGTCGGTGGCGACACCGCGCGCGCCATCGCTGAGAAAGCGCGGGCCGACGGTGCCGAAATCGATCGTCAGGTAGCTTTTGCCCGACGGCAGGGTCTCGCGGAACTGGCGGTAGCGGCAGGTGGTCCCGCCATCGACCACGACCCCGCCATCGCTGCGGCAGGCGGTGTTGGGGCCCATCGCGATATCGGCGGCGCCCGCGGGCTGATTGGGCAGCGGCTCGCCGTTGAGGATCACGCGGCCGTTTTCCAGCGCCAGCGTATCGCCCGGCAGCCCGATCACGCGCTTGACGTAATCCGCGCCGGTCACCGGATGCTTGAAGATGACGACATCGCCGCGGTCGGGCAGGCTGGCGAAGATGCGCCCGTCGAACAGCGCCGGTTCGCCCGGCAGCGATAGGTTTGAAAAGCCGTAGGGCCACTTTGCTGCGACCAGGTAATCGCCATTGCGCAGGTTCGGCAGCATGCTTTCGCTGGGAATGGTGAAGGGCGAGAAGATGAAGCTGCGGAAGATCAGCACCGCGATCACCAGCTTGGTGACGAACCACAGGAAACTGCCAAGGCTTTCCTTTTTCTCGGTCTCGCCCGGGCCGGCGGCAGGCGTAGCGGTATCCAGCGTTTGCTGTGTCATGCGGGGTTCTCAATCATTGCCGAGTTCCCTAGTCGCAGGAGCGCAGCCATCAAAGGATTTTTGCCCGCCATGACCACCGCCGCCCAGCTCTGGACCCGCCTGGAAACCCTGCCGCGCCCGACACTGGGCGAATTGTTCAGCGCCGCGCGCGATGGCGGCGAAGGCGCTGACGAGCCCGGCGGCGCCGACCGGGTCGCGATGCTCTCGGGCCGGATCGAGCTCGAGGAGGGCGGGATCTTGTTCGACTGGTCGAAGACGCATCTCGACCGCGCCGTGGTCGCGGGCTTCGAAGAGCTGGCCGAGGCGATGGACTTCGCCGGCATGCGCGCAAAGCTGTTCGGCGGCGAAGTGGTCAACCCGACCGAAGGCCGCGCCGCCGATCATGCGACTCTGCGCGGCACGGGCGAAGGCGCCAAGGTCGAGGAGGCGATGGCGCTGATCGACCGCATGGGCATGCTGGTCGAGGCGATCCACCAGGGCGCGCTGGGCGAGATCGAGCACCTCATCCACATCGGGATCGGCGGCAGTGCACTCGGCCCCGCGCTGGGGGTCGACGCGCTCGGCCGCGATCTGTCCTATTGCGACGTCCATGTCGTCTCGAACATCGACGGGGTCGCGCTCGAGGCAGCCTTTGCGAAGTGCGATCCGGCCAAGACGCTGATCGCGGTGGCGAGCAAGACCTTCACCACGATCGAAACCATGACCAATGCCGCCAGCGCGCTCAAATGGCTGGGCGACAATGGCGTCTCCGATCCCGGCGGGCGCGTGATAGCGCTGACCGCCAATCCCGAAGGCGCGGTCGAATGGGGCGTCGACGAAACGCGCATCCTGCCGTTCCAGGAAAGCGTCGGCGGGCGCTATTCGATCTGGTCCTCGATCGGCTTTCCGATCGCGATGGCGGTGGGGATGGACGATTTCCGCGCCATGCTCGCGGGCGCCAAGGCGGTGGACGAACATTTCCGCGACACCGACGGCGCGGCCAACCTCGTGCTGCGCGCGGCCTTCGCCGATCTCTATTACACCCGCGTGCGCGGCTGCCAGACCCGCGCGGTCTTCGCCTATGACGAACGGCTGGGGCTGTTTCCCGACTATCTCCAGCAGCTCGAGATGGAATCGAACGGCAAGCGCGTCACTGCCGAAATGCAGCCGGTCGACGGCCCGACCGCGCCGATCACCTGGGGCGGGGTGGGCACCGATGCGCAGCACGCGGTGTTCCAGCTGCTCCACCAGGGCACGCATCTGGTGCCGGTCGATTTCATCGCCAGCATCGCCCCGGGCGACGAGCTCGACCCCGCGCACCACCGCATCCTGCTGATGAACTGCTTCGCGCAAGGCGCCGCGCTGATGGCGGGCAAGCAGGGCGAGGACCCCGCGCGCAATTACCCCGGCGACCGCCCCAGCGCGACGATCCTGTGCGACGATCTCGACGCCGCCGCACTGGGCGCGCTGATCGCCTTCCACGAACACCGCGTCTTCGCCAGCGCGGTGTTGATGGGGATCAATCCCTTCGACCAGTTCGGCGTCGAACTGGGCAAGCAGATGGCCAAGGCGATCGAACAGGGCGGCGAGGAATTCGATGCAAGCACCGAGGCGTTGGTGAAGGCGGCCGGGCTGGATTAATGCTTAGAGTTTGCTAACGAGTTGCAATGGATTTTCGGCTTCCCCAATGGATTTCAAAAATAGGTCGTGAATCATTGCTCGAGCCTACCCTTGAGGACGAGCAACTGCCGAGTTCGGAGGAAGGGAGCGCCGAGCCAAAGCGCAAAGGTAGCAAGACCTTTGCACGAATTAAAAGAGAACTCAGTGACGATGAGCTCGGCCAGACCGGCTTTCAGAAAATGCAGATGGATAACGTGGAGCGGCTCGAGGAAGAGTGTTTTGAGCTTAGGGGATACATTGAGCGATACCACGAGGCGGATAAGCAGGTCGGAGTGCTTAATGAAAAGCTCAAGTCGAAGAAATAGCATGAGGTCATTTACTCATCGATGCTTGCGGCTGGTTCTCTAATTATCGGTTATTCGCGAACCGCTGGCGCTGACCAGTCATCTGACAATTTCCTGCTAATAGTCGGAGGCGTGCTTTTCCTTGGTGCAATCATTTCGAAATTTATGGTGCGTTGATGCTTGAGTTAAGATCAATCGCGGACCGAGGTAACTTCGCAAAGGAAAGAATCACGCTTCGAGTTATTGCCGATGCGGATGTAGGAGATTTTCTTCTCCTCCAGACAAATATGGTCGGAGAAGACCTAAGCACTCAGGTTCGACATGCTTTTTGGTTTCCGTATCAAAGAGTTTCTCGCGGTGACCTTGTCGTCGTCTACACCAAGTATGGCATCCCTTCTTCAAAGCCATTAAAGGTAAAGGGCAACGCGCATTTCTTCTTTTTTGACTTGTCAGAATCCATTTGGGGCAATCAAAATCGAGGCGCGGTACTGTTGCATGCGCCTTCTTGGGAGTGGAAACGCAGCAAAGATCTTTGGAAGTAGGCAATTTGCCTAGCTCGCGACCAACACAAAACACATCACAGCCACATCGCCCATCAACATCACGCCCGTCACGCTCAACGCACTCATCGCGGTGCTCGGGCGGGCATCTCTTAGCGCGTCGCCACGAGGTAGTTCAGCGGCGCCACGCGGCGCGACGACGAAGATCACACTGGTTACGAAATCGAGGAAGCCGGTGAATGCGCGTGTTGCGGTGAGAAACACCACCACCGCCAGCGCGCTCAGCACAACGTGCCTACGGCGGACGAGGCGCATAAGGCACTCATAGAAACACCGCGGCGAGACCCTTCGATGCGAGCGCGGAGGGGCTGCTGGAGGGGGCTGATCTCGCCTCCGACTGAGGCCGAAACCCGCACATTTCGGGAACTTCGCGGCATCCGGAGTTTTGATGCTGGTAACCGCTCGCGCAGAGGCGGCACGTCGCTAGAAGTCGTATGAGACCCACCGGATGTCGGAAATTCCGTCGCACCCCCTGAGCCAGGCGCTTGGCACGCCCAGCGCCGAATTCGATACCCCCGATGCCTTCGATGGCGCCTCGGGGCTGCTGTTCGAGCAGGCGATGGCGCAGACGCGCATGGCGGTCTGCCTGTCCGACCCGACGCTGCCCGACCACCCGATCGTGTTCTGCAACCGTGCCTTCGAACGGCTCACCGGATATAGCGCGGACTAAGTCGTCGGTCGCAATTGCCGCTTCCTCCAGGGTGCGCGGACCGACCAGGACCAGGTCGCCAAGATCCGCCAGGCGGCGTAGGATCGCGCTTCTAATCGTATATCCCCCAAGGCTCCGCAAGGCGCGGACGATGCTTCCGAAATTGCCGGTCACGCAAGCGAAATGATCGTTCGTTCTTGCGAAACAAATTGACATTCCGCGCCTTTGCGCCCATCTGCTCTCCATCGAAGCGCGCTAGCCAGCGTGAAGCGGCGATCGGTTTACAGCGATTGCCCCGGCCGCGCTTCGGTTCCTTTTTCCAGACTTCCCTATTCACGCGGGTGGTTTCAAACCCCGCGCCCGCGCCCGGATTCCGTCATGGAATGCTGAGCGCGCCGCATTACGAATGCGAGTTTTCATGACACAGTTTTCCGATCTTGGGCTATCGCAGCCCGTCCTTCAGGCGCTTGACCTCAAGGGCTATTCCACTCCCACACCGATCCAGGAAGGGGCGATCCCGCCCGTTCTCGAAGGGCGCGACCTGATGGGTATCGCGCAGACCGGCACCGGCAAGACCGCCGCCTTCATGCTGCCCAGCATCGATCGCCTGCGCGAAGCCGACAAGCAGACGCCGTTCAAGTCCTGCCGCATGCTGGTGCTCGCCCCGACGCGCGAACTGGCCGGCCAGATCGCCCAGAGCGCCAAGGATTACGGCGCGCTGGCGGGCCTCAAGGTCCATTCGATCGTCGGCGGCACCTCGGTCAACAAGGACCGTAACAAGCTTCACCGCGGCACCGACATCCTCGTCGCCACGCCCGGCCGCCTGCTCGATCTGATCGATCAGAAGGCCTTCACGCTCGACAAGGTCGAAGTACTGGTGCTCGACGAGGCCGACCAGATGCTCGACCTCGGCTTCATTCACGCGCTGCGCCGGATCAGCCAGCTGGTCCCCGAAGACCGCCAGACGCTGTTCTTCAGTGCCACCATGCCCAAGCAGATCCAGGAACTGGTCGGCAAATACTGCCGCAACCCGGTCAAGGTCTCGGTCACGCCCGAAAGCACCACTGCCGAACGCATCGACCAGTATCTCTTCATGGTCCAGCAGGACGAGAAGCAGACGCTGCTCGAGATGATCCTGTCCGAACGCCATCAGGTGCCGGGCAAGTTCGAACGCGTGCTGATCTTCGCCCGCACCAAGCATGGCTGCGACCGGGTGGTAAAGAAGCTGGCGCAGGTCGGCATTCCCGCCAACGCCATCCACGGCAACAAGAGCCAGCCGCAGCGCGAACGCGCGCTCGACGAGTTCAAGCGCGCCAAGACGCCGATCCTGATCGCGACCGATGTCGCCGCGCGCGGGATCGACATCCCCGGCGTGAGCCATGTGATCAATTACGAACTGCCCAACGTGCCCGAGCAATACGTCCACCGCATCGGCCGGACCGCGCGCGCGGGCAAGGATGGCATCGCGATCGCCTTCTGCGCCGAGGACGAGCGCGATTACCTCAAGGATATCCGCAAGAAGACCGATGCCGAGTTCGAACGCCTGCCGCTGCCGGACAATTTCCGCGCGGTCGTCGAAGGCGTCGGCCCGACCAAGCGCGCGGCCCCCGGCCAGCGCATGGCCAAGCCCAAGGTGCGCCCCACCGGCGACGCGGCGAAGCGGGCCAAGCCCAAGGACAAGCATCCCGCGCGCAAGGGCCGTCCCAGCGGGTCAGGCGGTCCGGGAGGCGGCGGAAACGCCGGAGCCGGCAGGCCCGGCGGTGGCCGCAGCCGCAATCGCCGGCACAGCAACGCCGCACGCGGCTAACTGTCAGGGGCGGGGCCGGTCGTTTCCGGCTCCGCTTCCCCGTTCATCAGCCGCAGCCGCGCAAAGGCTGCGGGCTGGTGGTCGGCCAGCCATTCGAGCATCCCTTCGCGGATGTCGCAGCGCAGGTCGAACAGCGTGGGCGAATCCTTCGCGCTCATCAGCAGCCGCACCTCGATCGCATCGCGCCTCGTGTCGGTCACCTGCACCACCTGCACGCGGCCGTCCCAGCGCGGATTGTCCGCGATCTGGCGTTCGAATTCGGCGCGGATCGGGCCGATCCGGGTTGCCGGGTCGAGATAGAGCATCACCGAACCCAGCAGCTGCGCGGTTTTCTTGGTCCAGTTCTCGAACGCGCCCTCGAGGAATTGCGATGTCGGCACGATCAGCCGCCGCTCGTCCCAGATCTTGACCACCACATAGGTCGTGCGGATGTCCTCGATCCGCCCCCATTCGCCCTCGACGATCACCACGTCGTCGATATTGATCGGCTCGGTCAGCGCCATCTGCACGCCTGCGATCAACGATTTGAGCGCGGGCTGCGCCGCCGCGCCCACCGCGAGGCCGGCCAGGCCCGCCGAGGCGACCAGCGTCACCCCGATATCGCGCACGCCGGGGATCGACAGCAGCACCAGCCCGACGGTCACGAAAATGATGATGAAGGTCGCGATGCGGCTGAGCATGGTCAGCTTGGTGCGCTGGCGCCGGGCGGAGAGATTGTCTTCTACCGAGATATCCGCGCGTAGTTTCATCGCCTCGATCAGCGCCTGTAAGATCGCCAGCGCGATCCACCCGATCACCGCGGGCATGACAAAGCCGGCGACGCGTTCCCACACGGTCTCGAAGGCGGGAATCTCGCGCGCGGTCAGAACCAGCGCCAGCGCTACCAGCGCAAAGCGCGTGGGCATGGCGAGCCGCCGCACCAGCATCTCGTCCGCCTCGCTCCGCGTGCGTCCCACGACGCGGCGCAGCAGGCGGAACACCACCCAGTGCAGCAGCAGCGCGGCCAGCGTCGCGGCCACGGCCAGCGCCAGCAGATTCCATGGATGCGGCAGGATCGCCGTCCCGCGGGCGGCGTAATCGGCAAGCGTATCGGTCATGCGGTCTCCCGTTGGATGCATGCGGACAGGGCCGGCATCCCCTCCCAGGGACTTGCCCTTCCAACCCCGGTTCCCGCCGCGCGGTTCCCGCTTGCCTCTTGTGCCGCTGCACGCGAGGCCCCAAGTGCGGCGCGCATTCACAACGGAGACAGGCTTTGGCGTCAGCACCCACCGGCGAGTACGATTTCGACCTTTTCACCATCGGCGCCGGTTCGGGCGGGGTGCGCGCCAGCCGCGTGGCGGCCGCGCACGGCGCGAAGGTGGCCGTGGCCGAGGAACACCGCGTCGGCGGGACCTGCGTCATCCGCGGTTGCGTGCCCAAGAAGATGCTCGTCTACGGCGCGCATTTCGCCGAAGACCTGAAGGACGCGCGCAATTTCGGCTGGTCGACCGAGAATGCGACCTTCGACTGGATCACGCTGCGCGACAATGTGCTGAAGGATGTCGAGCGGATCGAGGGCGCCTATACCAACGCGCTCGAAAGCCACGAGGTGACGATCTTCAAGGAACGCGCCGAGATCACCGGCCCGCATGAGATCACGCTGGCGAGCGGCAAGGTCGTGACCGCAAAAACCATCCTGATCGCCACCGGCGCCCGCCCGCGTATGCCCGAATGCCAGGGCGCCGAACATGCGATCAGCTCGAACGAGGCGTTCCATCTCGACGAACTGCCCAAGAAGATCATCATCGCGGGCGGCGGCTATATCGCCAATGAATTCGCCGGCATCTTCAACGAGTTCGGCAGCGAAGTTCACATCGTCAATCGCGGCGACCGGTTGTTGCGCAGCTATGACGAGGCGGTGCGCGACCGGCTGCTGCAGATCTCGACGATGAAGGGGATCCAGTTCCGCTTCAACACGACGTTCGAATACATTAAGCCGTGTTCGGAAGGCGGCTATTTCGTGAAGATGTCCGATTGCGACGAGGAAAAGGCCGATCTGGTCATGTTCGCGGTCGGCCGCGTACCCAACACCGAGGGGCTGGGCCTCGAGAATGCCGGCGTCGAACTGGGCGAGGGCGGCGAGGTCAAGGTCGACCGCTTCAGTAAGACCAATGTCGATCACATCTATGCCGTCGGCGACGTGACCGACCGCGTGCAACTGACCCCGGTCGCGATCCGCGAAGGCCAGGCCTTTGCCGACAGCGTGTTCGGCGATGGCGAGCCGGTGGCGGTCGACCACAGCTGCATCCCCAGCGCGGTGTTCAGCCACCCGCCGATCGCCGCGGTCGGCATGACCGAGGGCGAGGCCAAGAACCAGCTCGGCAGCGTGAAGGTCTATCTGTCGGACTTCCGCCCGATGAAGAACGTGCTTGCCGGGCGCAACGAACGCAGCCTGATCAAGATGATCTGCGACGGCGACAGCGGGCGCATCGTCGGCATCCACATGATCGCCCCCGAAGCGCCCGAGATGATGCAGGCTGCCGCGATCGCGGTGAAAGCCGGGCTGACCAAGGAAGACTTCGACGCGACCACCGCAATCCACCCGACGATGGCCGAAGAACTGGTCCTGATGCGTTAGGGCGCGGCGCCTTCCGCCTCGATCAGCAGCACCCAGTCTTCGCCATCGCCCGAGGAGGGCGGGACGAAGGACTGGATGCCCTGGCTCTGTTCGCTGCGGAAGCGGTAGGTCGCGCCGTAGCGCGGGTCGAACCACGACTGCGTGTGCATCCCCCCGTCCAGCGCGCCGAGGTCGATGGTGAAGGGTGCGCCGCGCGGCGAATAGGCGATGATCCGCTGCCCGTCCGCCGCCCGCGCCAGCCGCACCTTCGCGGCGCCATGCCGCGGCCCGTCGAGGATCAGGTCCTGCCGCGGTTCGAGTGTGGCGAAGTCGTGCGCTTCCATGAAGCGGCGCAGCAATCCCATCTGGCGCGCCCCCGGATCGTCGATCGCATCGGACCATGGCCGGTTCGCGCCGATCGCGGGATCGCGCCCCGGTGCCCACATCTGCCACACATTGTTGTTGCCATAGGTGTGCCCCGCCGCCCCTGCGAGCACTGCCCACCATGCCGCCTGCCGGGCATCGTCATCGTCGAAGCGCAGCCGCGGG
>Ga0208560_1000117_pt1 | contig 9928 bp, 7 predicted proteins | sample Virmet3827_250_FD_185742 | JGI IMG/M metagenome (GOLD analysis project Ga0208560, IMG submission 185742) | Marine viral communities from the Southern Atlantic ocean transect to study dissolved organic matter and carbon cycling - metaG 3827_250... | ecosystem: Environmental > Aquatic > Marine >...
AGCCCGGAAGGCTTGTTGATGACCAGCGCTTCGCCGTCTTCGAACAGGATGGGGATATGGGACATAGAGCTTTCCGTTCGCCCCGAGCGTGTCGAAGGGCCGTAGGGGGAGGGATGCGCCGTCCTTGGAGAAAAACCCGCCGCGCGACAAGCGGCAGGCGTGCGGGCGTCATTCCCCGACCAGCCGCGCATCCATCATCAGCCGCAGCGCATTGCCGAGCATGAAGCCGCCCGCGAGGTCCTCGATTCGCAATTCCGCTTCGCGCGCGCGGCCTTCCTCGATCAATGTCCGGCGGAAGACACCGGGCAGCAGGCCCAGCCGGGCGGGCGGGGTCAGCAGCACTCCGTCGGGGCTGGGGACGAAGATGTTGGTCACGCTGCCTTCGGTGAGCAGGCCGTCCTCGCGCACAAACAGCGCCTCGTCGGCGTCATGTGCCTGCGCCACGCGGCGCGCTTCGTCGTAGAACCCGCGGTCGCTGGACTTGTGGCGCAGCCGCCAGTCGCCGGGATCGACGGGCAGCGGCAGGATTATGCAGCGGGCCGGCTCGCCCCAGGGCGCGGGCATGTCCTGCGCCTCGAGCGCGATCGCACCCGAACGTGCAGCAAGCAGGCGCACGCGGCTTGGCTTCTCCAGCACGAAACACAGCGCGTGCAGCTGGTTGCGGGCATCGTGCCGGTCGAAGGAGAAGCCCAGTTCTCCAGCGCTCGCCTTCAGCCGTTCGAGATGGGTCTCGAGCATGGCGATCCCGGTTTCGGGGACGAAGCGCATGGTTTCGATCAGGTCGAATTGCGCGGCTTGGTGCGCGGGCGAGGACGTGCGCGCGAAAGCGCCCTTGAGCAGCGCTTCGCGCCATTCGGTGCGCGGCTCGCTGTCGGCGACGATCGCCCCGCCGACGCCCAGCACGGCCTTGCCGCGGGCGTTTTCTATCTCGGTCAGCCGCAGCGTCCGGATCGCCACATTGAAGGCGGCATCGCCCCCAGCAGCGATCCGCCCGATCGCGCCGCAATAGGGCCCGCGCGGGTCGCGTTCGGCAGCGTCGATCAGTTCCATCGCACGGATCTTGGGGGCGCCGGTAATCGATCCGCAGGGGAACAGCGCACGCACAAGATCGGCTGCGCCGCATTCCGGCTTGAGCCGCGCGCGCACCACGCTGACCATCTGGTGCACTGTCGGGTAGCTTTCGACCGCGAACGGATTGTCGACGCGCACGCTGCCCGCTTCCGCGACGCGCGACAGATCGTTGCGCATCAGGTCGACGATCATCAGGTTTTCGGCCTTGTCCTTGACCGATGCGGCCAGCTCGCCCGCCAGCGCGTCGTCCGCGGCGCTATCTCCGCCGCGGGGGCGCGTGCCCTTCATCGGCTTGGCCTTGGCCTCGCCGTCCTTGAGCGACACGAACAGTTCGGGGCTGAGGCTGAGCAGCCAGTGCGCGCCGTCGAAGACCACGCCGCCGTAACCGGCCTGCGCCGCAGGCCTGAGCGCGGCATAGAGGCCCAGCGGATCGCCCGAGAAGCCGCCCGCCAGCGGGAAAGTCAGATTGGCCTGGTAGATATCGCCCGCGCGGATCGCCTCCTGCAACTGCTCGAAGGCCTGCGCATAGCCGCCGGGCGAAAGCTGCGGTTCCAGCGGGCCGACGCTGCCGCCACCCGGTGCGCGCGCCGCCAGCCAGTGCGGCATTTCGTCAGCGGGGATCCGGACCGGTTCGCCAAACAGGCCCAGCCACACCAGCGGACCCGCACCGCCGCTGCGCACCGCCGCGCGGTCGGCCAACCGGTCTTCGAGCGCGAGCCCGGCCTCATAGGCGATATAGCCCGCCAGCTCGCCGCCTTCGCGGCGCGCGTCATCGGCATCGGCAAGCGCCCGGGCGACCTGTTCGGGACGGTGGGCGACGAAGACCCGGCGCGGGTTTTCGAACAGCAAGGCATCGGCTGCGCCCGTTTCACGCGCATCGTCGAGCAGGACAAAGGGCTGCCGTTCCGCCATCGGTGCCAGCCTTTACCGCAAGCGCAGCCCCTGTCGAGGGATTGCTTGACCGCACCCACAAGGCTGCGTCAGATGGCCGGCATCGGCGGGCCTGCGGAATGGGGATTGAGTGCATGAGCGAGATTTTTCTGGGACTGGGCGCGAATGGCCAGCACCAGCACCTGCGGCTCGACCAGGCCAATCGGCACGGGTTGATCGCGGGCGCCACCGGGACCGGGAAAACGGTTACTTTGCAAGGCCTTGCCGAAAGCTTTTCGGCGCAGGGGGTGCCGGTGTTCGTCGCCGATGTGAAGGGTGACCTCGCCGGGGTCTCGCTGGCGGGATCGCCGCAATTCAAGCATGCCGACAAGCTCGAGGCGCGCGCACAGGAACTGGGCATGGACGATTACGCCTATGCCGACAACGCCGCGGTGTTCTGGGACCTGTACGGCGAACAGGGCTTCCCGATCCGCACCACCATCTCGGAAATGGGGCCGATGCTGCTCGCACGGCTGCTCGACCTGAACGAGACGCAGGAAGGCGTGCTCAACATCGTCTTCCGCTATGCCGACGACAACGGGCTGCTGCTGCTCGACCTGGGCGATCTGCAATCGATGCTGGCCTATGCCTACGACAATGCGAAAGACCTGTCGGGCAAATACGGCAATGTGGCCAAACAGAGCGTCGGCGCGATACAGCGCCAGCTGCTCAGCTTCGAGAGCCAGGGCGCCGACAGGTTCTTCGGCGAGCCCGCGCTGGAAATCGACGACTTCCTCGCGTGCGACGCGCAGGGGCGCGGCGTCATCAACGTGCTCGCCGCGAGCAAGCTGATGCGCGCGCCCAAGCTCTATGCCACCTTCCTGCTGTGGCTGCTCGCCGAACTGTTCGAGAGCCTCCCCGAAGTGGGCGACCCGGACAAGCCGAAGCTGGTGTTCTTCTTCGATGAAGCGCACCTTCTCTTCGATGATGCCCCCGAAGCCCTCGAAGACAAGGTCGAACAGGTCGTCCGCCTGATCCGCTCGAAAGGCGTCGGAGTCTATTTCGTCACGCAGAACCCGGTGGACATTCCCGAGAAGATCGCCGGCCAGCTGGGCAACCGCGTCCAGCATGCGCTGCGCGCCTTCACCCCGCGCGACCAGCGGGCGATCAAGGCGGCAGCGGAGACCTTCCGCATCAATCCCGAACTCGATGTCGAGCAGGCGATCACCGAGCTCAAGGTGGGCGAGGCGCTGGTCTCGACGCTCGACGGGGAAGGCGCGCCCACCGTGGTCCAGCGGACGCTGATCAAGCCTCCGCAATCGCGGCTTGGCCCGGTGACCGAGAAGGAACGCGCGATCGTCAATTCGGTGAGCGCGGTCGATGGCAAATACGACGTCGCGGTCGATCGCGAAAGCGCCGAGGAAGTGCTTGCTGCCAAGGCCGCCGACGCCGCCGCCACTGCCGAGGAAGTCGCCGAGAAGGGCGAGAAGGAAGTGCGCAAGCGCAGCCGCAAGACCACTTCGCTATGGGAGCGTGCAGGCAAGGCCGCGGCAGGGGCCGCCGCCAGTAGCGCGGCCTCGATCATCGCGGCCAAGGTGATGGGCCGGACCAGCCGTGCCAATCCGGTGCGCACTGCGGCAACCTCTGCGGCGGGGACGATCGCCACCGAATTCGGCGGCAGCATCGCGGGCCGTTTCGTCCGCAATCTGGTCGGCGGCCTGATGCGCTAGAGCGGCAGGCGGATCTCGGCCCGCAGGCCGCCCTGCGCGCGATTGGCGAGCGACAGCGTGCCGCCATGCTGTTCGGCCACCGCACGCGCCAGCGTCAGCCCCAGCCCCGACCCGCCCGTTTCGCGATTGCGGCTGGCCTCGCCGCGCGTGAAGGGTTCGAGCATGTCGTGGATGCGCTCTTCGGGGATGCCGGGGCCATCATCTTCCACCCGCAGCACCGCCATGCCGTTCTCGCGCAGCACGCTGACGTGCGCCGTGCCGGCATAGCGCAGCGCATTGGTGACCAGGTTGCGCAGCCCGCGCTTGAGCCAGGTGAGATGGACCGCCGCGGCGATGCGGCTCCCGCTGGCAAGCGTGACCGGCTGGCCCATGTCCTCGAATTCCTCGATCACCGAAGCGGCCAGCGCGCCCAGTTCGGTCATCTCGGGCGGGGCGTCGCTGCGCCCGATCCGCGCGAGCGAAAGGATCTCGTCGAGCGTGCGGGTGATGTCCTCGATCGTGGCCGCCATCTTTGCCCGTGCGGCTTCGTCCTCGACGCTTTCGATGCGCACGCGCAGCGCCGCCAGAGGGGTCTTGAGGTCGTGGCCGATCGCCCCGAGCATGACGTCCTTCTCGTCGAGCATCGAACCGATCCGCGCCTCCATCGCATTATGCGCGTGGATCAACCGGCGGACATCGTCGGGACCGCTCGGGCTGAGCGGCTCGCCGGGGACCGCGCCGCTGCCGAAACGCCGCGTGCGCTCGGCCAGCGTGGCCAGCGGGCGGGTGATCCGCCGCAGGACGAAATAGAGCAGGCCGACCAGCACGAGGAACAGGATCACCGTCTGCAGCACCAGCGAGCGCACGGGTCCGCGATCGGGCGGTGGCACGGCAAGGCGCGCGACCTGCCAGTCGTCGCTGCCCGCCTGCCTCAGCCCCACGACCAGCAATGTCTCGCGGTTTGCGGGCAGCCGCTCGCGCCATTCGGGGTAAGCAGCGGCGGATTGTGCGATCAGCGGATCGGCCGATACGGCGCGCTCGGTCGCAACCACTTCGGCCACGGCCAGCCCCTGCCGTTCGAGCTGCTGGGCGATCGTGGCTTCGCGCGCGGAGTTGCGGCTCTCGCCGGGAAGCAGCGGAGCGGCAGCCGTCTCGGTAAAGCGGATTCGGCGGGGAAGGCGCAGGCCGCGCTCGGCACCGGGGATGCGGCGAGTGACTGGACGGGGCGGGCCGGAGGCACGCCGCTCGACGCGCAGATCGCGCCGCTGGCCGGCCAGCAATTGGAAACTGGCGGCACTGGCCAGTGCGAACTCGCGCCGTTCGGATGCGGCCCGGTACAGCATGACTGCCGAAATCGCCTGTGCGATCAGCAGCGCCGCGGCCAGTGCCAGCATGACCTGGCCCAGCAGGCTGCGCGGCAGCAACCGCGTCATGCCGTCTCGCCGCGCGCGACGCGCGTCACTTCGGCGCCGAAGCGATAGCCGCCGCCGCGCACGGTCTGGATGAAATGGGGATTACGGCTGTCGGTTTCGATCTTGCGTCTCAGCCGGCTGATCTGGTTGTCGACCGCGCGGTCGAACAATTGGGCTTCGCGCCCCTGCACCATATCGAGCAGGCGGTCGCGGTCGAGCACCTGGCGCGGATGATCGCAAAACGCCCGGAGCATGCGGAACTCGGCAGTCGACAGCGGTACGAGCGCGCCGGTCGGATCGGTCAGCCGGTGCTTGAGCGGATCGAGCTGCCAGCCCTCGAAATGGTAGAGCAGCTCCTCGTCCGCTGCCGCAGCGGCCGGCCGTTCGGCACGGCGCAGCACCGAACGGATGCGCGCCACCAGCTCGCGCGGTTCGAAGGGTTTGGTGACATAATCGTCGGCGCCGATTTCCAATCCGATGATCCGGTCCATCGCTTCGCCCTTGGCGGTCAGCAGGATCGTGGGCAGGCCGCGGCTTTCGACGAGGTGGCGGCACAGCGACAAGCCGTCCTCGCCCGGCATCATGATGTCGAGCAGGGCGAGATCGGGCAATTCCTGCGCGATCAGCGTGCGCGCCTGCGCGGCGCTGTCCGCCTCGCGCACGACGAACCCCTGGCGGGAGAGATACTCCGCCAGGGGTTCGCGCAGGCTGGGCTCGTCATCGACGAGCAGGATGGAGGTGGGCGCGGGTTCGGTCATAGGTCTTGCACTTGCGCGCCTACCGTCCAGCGGTCCATGCGATCAAGCGTTACTGGCCGCGGCGCTCGCCGCGCTTGGCCTGCCGTTCGGCCCGGCGTTCCGCCTTGTGGGCTTCGCGCTCCTCGGCCGAGATCGCGCCATTGCCATCGCTGTCGAGCTTGGCGAAACGTGCCTGCACCGCGGCATCGAATTCGGCGCGGCTGATCGCCTGGTCGCCATTGGCATCGGCGCTCAGGAACATGCCGCCGCGCTTCCCGCCGCGGTTGCCCCGCTTGCCGCGTTCGCCGCGCGCTTCGTGCATTGCGGCGAGTTCGGCTTGTGAGAGGCCGCCCGAATTGTCGGTATCGGCCTGCGCGAAACGCTGGGCCATCCGATCGGTCCGGTCACCGCCGCGCTTGGCCCGCCGTTCGCTGCGTTCGCCGCGCTCGGGACGATCGGCCTTGCGCGCCTCGCGGGCGGCCTGCATTTCGGCTGCGGTGAGCTCGCCGTCACCATTGGCATCGGCGCGGGCGAACATCTGGGCACCGCGCGCCTGGCTGTCGGCAGCGTTGATCACGCCGTCGCCATTGGCATCCATGCGGGCGAAACGTTCGGCGCTCGCGGCCTGCATTTCGGTCAGCGTGACACTGCCGTTGCCATCGGTATCGGGATTATGCGCCCCGCGGTGCTGCGCGATCGCGGTGGTACCGGTCAGCGCCAGTGCGGCGGCGGAAAGGGCAAGGATGGTCTTGTTCATAGGATATCTCCAAAGGTCTGGAGAGCTGCGACGGACCGGGGTCTGAGGGGAGGGAGGTCTGGCCCGCCGCAGCTCGTGTCCCTGTTCTAGGCCGACAATGTCGCAGCAATATCCCGAACCTGGCCTGAATTGTAACGGAAGGTATCACGCCGCCGGCCGCGTTCATCGCGCAGCAAGCGCGGCGGCGCGATCGGCCCGTCAGGCCGCCTTGTCCATCAGGAAGGCGTTGAGCTTGTTGCCATCCGGGTCGCGGAAATAGGCCGCATAAAACACCATGCCATTGGCATCGGGCTCGCCGCGCGGTCCCGGTTCGCCCTCGTCGCTGCCGCCATTGGCTAGCGCAATGTCATACAGCCGGCGGACCTGGTCGCGGTCCTTCGCCTGCAGCGCCACCATCGTGCCGTTGCCCACACTGGCCTCGTTCCCGTCGAACGGCTTGGTTGCCGCGATGCCCGGCGCGCCATCCATCGCCCCCCAGGCAATGAAGCTGTCGAAATCCATCATCCGCCCCACGCCCAATTCGGCCGCGATGGGATCGTAGAACCGAGCCGCCCGCTCGAGATCGTTGGTCCCCACTGTCACATATCCGATCATCTGCATTCTCCTTGTCGAAAACGACTCGCGACCGGTGGAACATTAGGGGAACATGATCTGGCCTACAAGGGCGCGCATTGCTCCTCGAGCCAGGCGAGATCATCGCCCTCGAGCTGCGGGGCAAGCGTGGCGTAGACCGCGGTGTGATAGTCGTTCCACCAGCCGATCTCGGCCTCGCTGAGCAGCGCGCGGTCGACCAGCGTCCGGTCGAGCGGAACCATCGTCAGCGTTTCGAAGCCGAGATACTTGCCCTCGCTGTCCGCAAGGCCCGCATCGACCACCAGCACGAGGTTCTCGATCCGGATGCCGTATTCGCCGGGCTTGTAGTAACCGGGCTCGTTCGACAGGATCATCCCCTCGCGCAGCGGGGTTTCGGTGCCTGGGAAGGCGCCGCCCGGCTTGCTGATCCGCTGCGGCCCCTCGTGGACCGAAAGGAAGCTGCCGACGCCATGCCCGGTGCCGTGGCCGTAATCGACCCCGCCGTTCCACAAATGCATCCGGGCCAGCGCGTCGAGCGCGCCGCCAGTGGTGCGATCGGGGAATTTCTGCATGTCGAGCTGGATATGGCCCTTGAGCACGCGCGTGTTGCGCTCGACCATCTCGGCGCTGGGCTCGCCCGGGCCGATCCACACGGTACGGGTGATGTCGGTTGTGCCGTCGAGATACTGGCCGCCCGAATCGACGAGGTAGATCGACGACGGCGGGATCGGGATATTGCTGTCTTCGTCGACCTTGTAATGCGGCAGCGCGGCATGGCCCGCCGCAGCGCTGATCGTGTCGAAGCTCGCATCCTTGAGCAGGCCGCCCGCTTCGCGGAATTCGCGCAGCTTGGCCGCCGCGGCGAGCTCGTCGACGGCGCCCTTGGGCGCTTCGATGCCGAGCCAGCGCAGGAACCGCGCCACGGCGGCACCATCGCGCGACTGGGCATCGCGGTGGCCCTGCTGTTCGGCCGGGTTCTTGATCGCCTTGGGCAGCACGGTCGGATCGTCAGTGCGCACCACGCTGGCGCCGCCCTGTTCCAGCGCGTGGAAGATGCCCGCCACCGCGTGGTTCGGATCGACCGCGACCCGCTTGCCGTCCAGCGCCTCGAGCGCGGGTACGAATTCCGCGCGGTCGCGCACCGTCACCGCATTGCCGAGATGCTGGGTGAGTTCGGGCGTGACCTTGTCGGGAGCGATGAACAGTTCGGCAGTGCCATCGGCATGCGCCAGGACATAGGACAGCGCGACCGGCGTGTTGTCGACATCGCTGCCGCGCATGTTCAGCAGCCACGCGACCGAATCGAGCGCGCTGACGACGGTCGCGTCATAGCCTTCCTGCTTGAGCCAGTCGGCCACTTCGGAACGCTTGTCGGCGCTCGACCGTCCGGCATGCGCGTCGCCATGCGGCACCGCTGCGGCCAGCGAGGCCTGCGGACGGTCGTCCCAGATCGCATCGATCGGATTGCCGTCCACCGGGACCAGTTCGATGCCTTTGCGTGCGAACGCGGCTTCGGCCTCCTCGGCCCAGCCGATCCCGTGCAGCCATGCGTCATAGCCGATCTTCGCCCCCTCGGGCGCGTGCGCGGCGATCCATTTGGCGGGCGATGTGGCAGGCACATCCTCGTAATCGTACAGCGCCCCGTTGACCTGCTCGCGCACCTGGACGGTATAGCGCCCGTCGGTGAACATCGCTGCGCGGTCCTGCAGCACGGCGGCACTTCCGGCGCTGCCGCCGAAACCGGTCAGCCAGTTGAGCCGCTGGGCATAGGAGCCGACATATTCGCTCATATGCTCGTCCGAGATGGGAATGACGAAGCCGTCGAGGCCGCGGCGGGCCAGTTCCTTGCGCAATCCGTCGAGACGGGCTTCATGGGTCTGCATCAGCATCGAGAAATCCTTTCCTTCGCGCCGGTCGCGCTGGGGAGCGACTCGGTGCTTGCGGCGCGTGGCGCAGCCGCATAATCACTCCCCCGTCATAGTCATCCGCGGCGCTCCTTTCCAGTTTTGCGCCGCCCGGGGGAGGACCACCTATGCCTTTCATGCGATACGCCGCGTTCCTATCTGCCGCATCGCTGGCGCTCAGCGCGCCGCTCCACGCCCAGAACTCCGAAGGGACCACAGTGCCACAGCCGACTTCGCCGCCGACTGCCGAAAAACGCGACCACAGCTATTCGCATCACGGGATCACGATTTCCGACCCCTACCACTGGCTGCGCGACCAGTCCTATCCGACGATCGACGACGAGGACGTGCTCGACCATCTGAAGGCCGAAAACGCGTGGTTCGAAGCGCGGATGAAGCCGCAGCAGCCGCTGGTCGACGAATTGTTCGCGGAGATGAAGGCGCGCATCAAGGAAGACGATTCCACCGTGCCGCAGCGCCGCGGGGATTATCTCTACTGGTCGGAGTTCGAGGAAGGCGCGGAATACCGCAAATATTACCGCAAGCCGGTTGCCGGGGGCGACGACGTCCTGATCCTCGACGAGAACGCGCTGGCCGAGGGGGTCGAATATTTCCGCCTGGGCGCGTTTTCGGTGTCGCAGAACGGCCGCTACCTCGCCTATTCGGCCGATACCAACGGCTCCGAACGCTTTACTGCGCGGATCAAGGACCTGGAAACGGGCGAACTGCTGCCCGACGAGATCCCCGGCACGCTGTCGGACCTCGTCTGGGTGAAGAACGACACGGCGCTGGTCTATGGCACTGCGGACGACAATTGGCGCGTCCACGATGCGACCATGCATGTCCTCGGCACGCCGGTCAGCGAAGACGTCGAACTCTACCGCGAAACCATGGA
>Ga0208560_1000123_pt1 | contig 9709 bp, 8 predicted proteins | sample Virmet3827_250_FD_185742 | JGI IMG/M metagenome (GOLD analysis project Ga0208560, IMG submission 185742) | Marine viral communities from the Southern Atlantic ocean transect to study dissolved organic matter and carbon cycling - metaG 3827_250... | ecosystem: Environmental > Aquatic > Marine >...
AGTATAGGCACATCGTGATTATTTCTACTATAAGCTTTTTGATTAGTATAAACTCGTAAACTTGAGCTTATGGCACCACTCCAAGCAGTTCTATAGTCGGCAAAATCGGCACTTGCTCTACCTGCGATTGAGTCATAGCCTTGTCCGAGACCTCCAAAGTTACCATCACTCCAGTTATTATTTATATAACTACTTTTATCTGAAGTGACTTCATTAATTACTGGACGATTATCAATCCAGAGTTTTAGACTTCCTACAATCGGGTCTATTTCCCAAACCACTGTATGACTTGTATCATCAAACTCTGGTACAGTTGAAACAAGTACTCTTGCTACGATTGCGTCACTGTTCGTTGTAGTAACAGTATCAAGTCCGTGCCCAGATCTAAAATATAAATACTTTTGAGAGTTCTCTGTAACTACGCCAAGCCATGTTCCATTACCTGTTCCGCCATGTTCAAATAAACACTCGTGATTATTTGAAAAAGTAGATGGAAGCACTACATCTGCTGCCATTGTTGTTGGTTGGCCTCGTTCGGTACTATGAAAACCCGATCCTACACCCGTAGGTACCTGAGTATTCGCTGCATGACTCGCAGTTAGCGACAGGCCTCCCTCCACACCTGTTTCGGAGATAGGGACAAACCAAACTTTTGCTTCCTGTTTTAAATTATAATTAGCCATGTTTCTCCGAGTAATAAAAAGGGGTCCGAAAAAGACCCCTTCTTAACTTTTTCCTATTCCATATTATAGTCCAAGAGACCATAAATGTCAAGAAATATTTTTAAGAACCTACATATCTAACCGTAACTTCGTCCGTATTTTCTACCGAACTTGGTAGGGCGTGGAAATTAGCTTCCAGAGAAATAACATCTTCGATAGAATGAGTAGGTACTTCAAGATGACACTTATCCATGTCAAGTTCAATGCGTGGTCTTGAAGAGGAACCACCTACATTGAATTGAAGTGCAAATTCATTAGTAACTGTAGAAGTATTAGAAATAAGATTTTCAAACAATTCTGCACTAGAGTCATTCTCTTTATTTAGATAGCAGCTGAAGCTACCAGTAACACTACGAGTACCTGTAACATGTCCTAAAGGAGTATTTACAACACCCAAAGTCTCAGGAGTTAGATAAGTCATGTTATTAGTAATAGTAATATTACCACTTGTTAGTACCAAGTCGTAAGTAACAGAACTTCCACCTAAAGATGAAACTGCTGACAAAGAGGTTAGACGGTTTCTAATAAAGTTAGAAGTATCCGCTGTACCTTCATTTACAGGTGTGCCGGTAGGGCCCGCAGTTCCTGTATCTTCAATCAAAGTACCCATTCCTGACCAGTTGATAGTAGTAATACCGTCTAGATCGAAATCAAGAGAGGCTTCATTCACACAACAGTTTGAAATTTTATATACTTTTTGCTTAGATGAGTCTCCAGTAGATCCACCCAGTACGAACACTAAATCAAAAGTTCCTAAAGTAGTTTTATTAGAACCACCGAATCCTACCAAAAGACCACTAGTATCACTAGTTGTTCTTGTAAGATTTGTGAAACTTGTACCAGTTGTAGAAGTAGAAGGAGTGCCTGCTACACCGTTAGTAGAGCTAGCCGTATAGTCCGAAGCTAAAGTGCGGCCTAAGGCAGTACTGAATGCAACCGCAATATCCGCTGCAGCAATAGATAAGGTATCGCCTGAAGCGTAACCATTACCACCATTATCTACCGTTATAGTAAAAGTACCGTTAGTAGCGGCTACGATTTGTACTGTTGCGCCTTGTCCACTATTATTGGTTGTTGTTGGAACGCCTGTAACTGTTGTTTCTGCTGCGAATCTTCTATTAAAGTTAACGTTGGCAGCATCTGCCACTGTTACTGATTTATCAAAAGTAACACTTTTTCCAGTACTATCAATAGAGGTTACAAAAGCAGTTACATTACCAATAGTAACACTTTGACCTACTTTAATAGTAGAAGGCATAGTAGTAAATGTTACAGTATTTCCATCTTCTACTCCGCCATCGGTTGCAACAGTTAGCTGTACTGCAGCACCTAGTGTTGTTAGAGAAGAAGCTGTTCCGCTCATTACAAAACCACCAGTATTAGATGCAGCACTTGAATAAGTACCGTCTCCTACCATTTGAGCCCATAAAACCTCTTCTACAGCATGATGGTAATTGGCTACACCATTGGCATTGCCACTACCACTACTTTTGAAAGGACGGGCATACGTTGAAAAACTCCACTCTGCCGGGGCAAGAGAGTTGTTAAACATTTGTCTACCACGACGGCTAGTACCTGAAGAATCAGACATTTCTGATAAGGTAATCTCCGAAGTGTTTGTTGCTTGTGAGAATGAAAAGCCTTCTAGAACAGGTATTTCCCAGTGGTAACTACCTTTCTGAACATAGACTTTCGTATCTCTGCTAAAAAATAATTGATCTGCCATAGTTTTCTCCTATGTATCTTGAAAAGACAAGGACGTGAACTTTTGTTCGTGCCTGTATTTTCTAGTATCGAACCTCGACTAAAATTTCTCCTACGCCTAAAGGTTCAAGTACACCTTCGTCAGTATCTACACTAACGATAGTGATTTGTTGAGTGTACTGTGTCGCATTATTGCGATCTTTGTACTCTAATCTTGAATTTTCTTCCAATACAGTCTCTACATCTTCTAGTAACTCGTCTAATGCGAGCACAGAATCTTCATCTTGCACATAACAACGAAGAGTCACTGAAAGAAACCTATCTTTGTATCCTCCACCCTGATACTCTCGGGTTTCAGATCCTGCATTTAGGTGAACTGCAGGAAACTCCTCCACCTCATCCCAAAACTTTAATCTAGGAGATACGTTTCTGGAAAGATCAGTACGAAATGATCCTGTACCGTTTATATCTTTTAACTTTTCTGCAAGAGCATTCACAATACCCAAACGTCTAGTTGTATAGTCTCTTGCAGCCATTAAGTTCTCCTAGTGTAGAATCTACCCAATGCAAATTCTATTGCTATTTCTCGGATAGATTTATCAATTATAATTCTTGGATCTCTTTCTGGAGTAGCCCATCTTGCATCTCCCGATCCCATTTCAAACACTTCATAAGGATTTTTTTGGTAAGTGTATCCTATACTTGGAAACCCTTGAGGTGTTTGTACAATATCTGTAACTTTAACACTTTCTGCAAATCTTCCCGATCTATTTACAAGTGCAGGAGCTTGCATATTTCTTCTAACCCTGTCTGGTAGATGTTTATTAAGTTCTGTTATAAGTAGTAAAGGTCTACTAGTTGGCGAACTTGCTGTTCTTGCCGCTTTTATTGGTCTACCCTTAGCTCGCTTATTTTTAGTTACACCACTCTTTTTACTTGTTTGTTTTCTTGAAGGCGCTTTTCCTTTACCGGGCTTTTTTCTACCTTTTGTCTTTGCGCTTGTTTTTACTTTTACATTTTTATTTCTTGCGTCTAGTAAAAGTAAAGGTTCTAAAACTTGCTTAGTTGCCAGAGTTTTTAAACTATCTGAACCCTCCATGTGTACAAGCTCTGTATTAATAAAATTCTTAAAAAACTTAAAAACAGTATCTTTTACAAATCTTTCTCTTGGAGCATCAACCTTTCGGTTTGTATATTTATCCTGAAATGTAATAAAAGGAATATACTCTGCTTGAATTCTTCCCGAAGAATCTACAACAGTTTTATAATCTACAATTACAGATTCTATCATTGAGGCTTCTGCGGCAGTTATCTCACCGCTTTCAAATAAACCGTTTGCCTCTTTAAGAACATAGTCGTTAAATTGTTTTTGTTGCTCAGGTGTTAAAGTCTCTGCAATTGCTTGAGTACCTTGAGCAACAGAAAGTCCTGAAACTGGAGTACCTGTTCCTGCTCCATGTCCTCTATCTACACGACCTGCGATTGAATCTGCAAAGTCTTTTTGAGACTTTCTTGTAACTAAAGCTGCAACTATTTCTTTTTTCAGCTCACCTGCTGTGGAGAAAGAACCAACTACATACGCTTCTCCCTTTTCAATCATTTGCATAACTTCAGGGAGGTCTAAAGCTATTCTTTGCCCTACATGAGTCTCCATGATATGACCTAACTTACTGCCAGGCATCTTATTTAATCTTACAAAATTATCATGCTTTGTCTTTGCTATTGCTCTGGCTTTTGCAAGATTTTTTGCATTATTGTATCGTCTAAATCGCCTTTTTGGCATATGCTCTCTTGCCATCATTTCTAAAATAGTATCGTCAAGCCATTTTAAATCTTCTAAAAATACTATTTGAGGCTTCTTGTTAATAGCCGATCTTATTAATTGGTTCTCTTCTCTAGATGCAAACTTTAAAAGTTCCTCTGATAGATGTTTTCTAACCGAGGGACTAGACATTAGAAGTTCTTATACAGATCCAAGACCCTTTTAATATGGTCAGGGAACGCTACGTTATTACGCTGACTTGAAGAACTTTGATTCTGTATACTTGCACCTGCAATGGTTTGACGCGCTTTGTGCTCGTCTTTATGATAATAAGTAATCAAATCAATAACTGCTAGTTTTAAATCAGCAGGGACTGTTGCGTAACCTGCTTTATATACTACTTTTACAGCTCCTGGTCCATTAGACCAGTTCTTGGCTGTTCCATTTGAGTTTACTCTGTAAATACTATCTGTAGCAAGGTCCACATAATAGTCAGTATTTTCTACAAGAGTAGTATAGCTATCTGATAGATTCTCTCTTTCTTTTACAGAGCTTACTGTATTTACAGGGCTTTCTGTAAGTTGCACAATATTGGAAGCCCAATTAATGCTCAATGTTTCAGTTTTAGTAGTAGTATAAAAATCTAGAATACTATTTCCACAATAAGTTTTTACTAATTGACTTACAGATTCGATCAACAGCTCTAGCTTAGCATCGTCTTTTGTAGACTGGATGCCTTCTGCTGTTTTATAGTCTGCGAGTGTTATTAAATTTGCCATTTTCTATAAGTCCATTAGTAAAAACTTGGGGGAGGCGAACCTCCCCGAAGTTTAAAAGTAAAAGTATTACTATTAAGTAGTAGTTACTCGAATAGCTGCTTTAGTACCACCTTCCAACTGAGTGAAGCCAAGAGATTGGCTAGCAACTACAGCTGTACGCTGGCCTGCAACTTCGTAATCAGATTCGATGTTAACACCACCAAGACGTGGGATAACGAATGCGTTACGGTTAACAGCAATAAGAGAAGTTTCTTTAAAGTTACTTGTTACATCAGTCGCTGGAGCATTGTTTACAACAACATCACCGCCGTCTGCAGAGTCAAGAAGATCTGAAACGATTACTGGTGAGCCGTAAACAGAACCTAACTGACCGCTTAACTTAGTAGCATTTGGACCTACTTCATCAATGCTTGTGAAGTCAGCACCGTTAGTGATATCATCAACCATGCTGTAGTAAGCTGCGGTACCTACGATGTACACAACATCTGCAGGGTTAATACCATACTTACCCATAGCAGAACGAGCACCCATAGCAGTAAGAGCATTAGTCGCATCACGACCAGCAGTAGCACCATCGCCTGCTAGACCACCATGATCAGTGCTAGAAGTGTTTAGTTCATTCGAACCATCCACACCACAGTTACCTACTAGACCAACAAAGTTAGTTGTAGTACCCTCTGCTGCGGTGGGATCCAAAGAACCAGTACCAAACAAGATTGCTTGGTCAACTGCACGAGCGTGAGCACGAGCTAGAGCTGATTGAATCATTGGTAGAATAGTTACAAAAGTTTGCTCGTCAGTATCAGAAGGAATATAAGTTCCTGAGATTAGACGATTCGCATATGCAGTAACAGTAGACATATCATAGCTGTTAGCAGTACCAACAGTACGGTTGGTCAAATAACCAGTTTCAAGACCGCCAGATGAGAAAGTAGCTGCATTAGTATCAGTAACTGTAGGAATTACAGTTGCGCCTGAGTTTACAGCAAGTTCACGGAAAATACCAGCGATTTTTTGCTCTAGAACCATTTCTTCTTCAAACGCTGTTTGAGAAAGAGTGTCTAGCCTACCTGTGTCTGAAGAGTTAGCTGCGTAAGCAACACCTGCTTTAGCCATAATAGACTTAGCATAGTCAGTGTCATAACCTTTACCAGTTACTTTACCAAGAATGTGAGCGCCAAGAAAATCCTTGCCGAACGCACTTAGGTCAGAACCACGATCAGAGAAAGATTTCTTGCTATTTTGCATAGCTTCGATTTCTGCTTTCTTCTCGTCAAGTTCTTTCTGGAAAGTACCCATTACTTCTTCTAGTTTTGCGTCTTTTTCGCTGAGTTTTGCTTCAACGTCAGACATAAGTTTTTCAACACCGCTTTCAACACCTGAGTTGATTACGGTTTTGATTGATTCAGCTTCCAAAGCTTTCGCTTCTTGAGCTTCCTGAGCTGCTTTGGCTTTCGCTTCTTCAGCTGCTTTTTGCTCGGCTTGCTTCATAGCAATCTTCGCAGCAGTATCTTCTGCTACTTGTTTTGCAAAAGCTTCCAAGTCGATGTCTTTATTATCCATCTTGATCTCCTGATCTGCGGATTTCTCCGCGCTTACCGGTGTTTCACTAGCTATGCTAGAAGTATTAACTTCGTCCTTAGCCAGAGACTGACCGGCTAGATCTACACGATTTGTGAAAGTTTTTTTGAATTCATTGTACTCATCCATCGAGTCAAATGATTTCGCGAGCGAAAAAGTAGCTGATTGATTGCATGGTACTGATACAACAGATACCTCAAACAGCTCAGCGTCCTTAATCTTTAGTCCGTCGGTTTCCTCTAAATAATCAGCGTCCTTGACCCGGAAACCCACGGAAAAGGCTCCAAGTACGCCGTCTTTAACTAGTTGGGCAACATTAGCAGGTGCTGCTTTGCTAATCTTTGCTTCAAGTTCTAAGCCATCTGCACCAGCTCTAAGTCCAGTAGCTCGACCAATAGGCTTGTCATAATCATGATTAAACAAGATAATTGGATTTTTCTCAAAGTTTGAAAGTCCACCTTTTTGCCAAGCCTCTGCTGAGATAGAATCACCCGCGCGATCAAAATCAGAGGTGCTTGCCATTCCTCGAATCATCACTGAACCATCATCGGTTTCGTGAGATTTGAAAGTAGACGTTAAATTAAAGATTTTATTCATCTTTACTCTCCTTTGCTTTAGCAGGCTTTGCCACTCGTGGCTTAGCTGGTGCTTTCGGCTTTTTAACAGCCGGTTTAGGCTTTAGCAATTTTATTTGTTCTGCCATTGGGCCTACTTCTAAATATTGTAACATATCTTTGTATGTTCCAAATATTCTGTATAAATTCTGTGGTAAACAAGGAGTACTTAATCTTCCAATCTTGTTATACTCTTCTTCTGTAACCCATTTATTATTCTTTACAAAGTATTTTGAAATGCTTAATATTGCTTGATACTTTGCCTGTTGTCTTGCTCGTCCTGGTGTCATTCTTCTTGTTCTTCCTGTGGTTGTTCTGGTCGACCACCTTCCGATGGGTTGGATGCAGATCCTGCTATATTTGCAGGAACACGTATATCTTCTGCTTCTTCTCTTAGTTCATAACCTAAAGCCTCACGAGCTTCATTCGGAGAAATAATGCCACCATTTACTAGTGATGTGTAGAATGCTGCACTGTCACGAAGTTCTGGCTGCAAAGCAGGAATATTTGTAATATCTTCTTTACACTCAAAACCAAAATATCGAGTGCAGGCAAAATTAACTTTTCTTACTATAGGTAATATAGTCTCCAAATAATAAAGTCGTAAATTTGGACGAATATTTGCATTATTACCTGAATCCAATAAGATTGGAGGTATTCCAAGTGCTTTTAAAATAATCTTTTCGTTTTCAGAAATAGCACTTTGGAAATCTAATTCTTTAAAGTTTACATTTGTAATGCTATCTACTTCTAATCCACCATCTAGAATGAGAGGTCTTTTACCTCCAGTATCTGGCTTATAACGAGCCTGCCAAGATACCATCATTCTTTCTTTAATTTTTTCAGAAAGTGTATTTGGTGATTTAAGTACTAACCCTGGCACTGCTCCATTCTTAAAGAAGTTATCTTGAAAAGCCCGCATTGACGCCATTAAGTTCATGGTACGCATTGCAGGCTTTAATCGTGGAACACCTCTATAGATAGAGTGGAATGAGTTATCCTTAATATGGATAATCTCACGCGGCAGAAAAACAGTATCTTTTAAAGTGTACTTTTCTACATAAGTATCTTCGTCTGCGTGAATTTGAACTTTATCCGCAGGAAGATGGTACATATGTGCTCCATCAAAGTAGATAAAAATATTTCCATCTAATACAAAATCAGTAATCAAATTACGGCGAAAAGTATTAATATCTTGAAAAGGGTTTGGCTCGTTATTTAAAAGAGTTTCTACTTTTGCTCTCTTAATTCCTTTTACAACACCTCGCTGTGCTATTGGCAAAACTTTAGTAGGTATTTCGGCAACATCATCAACTATCATGTTTACGCCACGATTTACAATCTCTAAATCTTCATAAGCTCTTTCATAGCTTATCGTGTGTTCTCTACTAGATTCTACTTTTCCTGCATCCAAAAATTGAGCAGGATTCAACTTCTCTTCGGTCTCAACAGGTTTTCTACTAAACGGATTATACCAAGCCATGTTTTTCTCTTTGAATCTCTACCCAGCGCATCTGCTTTTTAGCTGTTGTCAGCGCAGGATCTTTACCATAAATTGAATGAAGTTTCAAGTGGTGAGTATGACATAAAGTAACTGTGTGGTCATATAGCTCAGCATGATGTTCTTCTATAAAGTCTTCCCGTAGTGCTTGTATGTACTCGGGATTGTGGTTGTTATCTTTCATCCACTTGTTCAACAAAGGAGTCAGACTGTAGAAATGGTGAAAATCTAACTGCTCTGTTGCGCCACAAATTCTGCAAGAGGAACCCTTCTCGTACTTAGACTTCGCCTTATCTCGGACATACTTTACAATATCACGTTTTAACTTAGGCATTTTCCTTTGGTTCCTTATTTTTTATCTAAAGAATTATATCGACTTTAAGCTAACTTGTCAAACATTATTTTTGAGTTGGTATCGCTAGAAGGATATATTCGAGGTTTGAAATGAGTATAATGCATAACGCAACGCATCTGCCATGTGAGATGCCATGTTATGCTTCGGCTTTTCCTTCATAAGATTAGGGTTTGGATCCCACTGATACGCATCTAAACAGCTCATGGATTCTTTGGCTTCTTGATCAACAAAGAGGAGGTCGTTATCGACAATCCCTGACACATATCCAATTCCGTCAAGTACGGACTTCTTCGCGTTGATGGTGGAAATGTCGTAGTTCTGCGCGAAATCATACCTTGTTTGTTGAGCTGCGCTGTCAATATAAATGAAATCAATATCCCAGCGATCAATGAGCTTCTGTATTTCGGTAGCATGCTGTTCAGTAGTTCTCTCAGCATCGAAGTATTCGTCCACCAAATGGTATTGCCCTTTATCCCAATCGTACGCAATAACACACATTGCTGTTGGGTCTTTGTAGCCGACATCCAACCCCGCGAAGACATCCATCTTGCTAGTATCGAGCTCTGAGTAGTCTTTAACCTGGGTTTCAAAGTTAAACTTCCAGATCTGTCCTTCGTATGTGTTAAAGTCTGCTTCATACTCTTGTCTAAACTCTGCCTCCGACATCGACTTACGAGCTTCTGCGATGTCT